>Ga0123353_10012504_pt1 | contig 12075 bp, 10 predicted proteins | sample TergutLab28metaG_3_FD_92763 | JGI IMG/M metagenome (GOLD analysis project Ga0123353, IMG submission 92763) | Labiotermes labralis P3 segment gut microbial communities from Petit-Saut dam, French Guiana - Lab288 P3 | ecosystem: Host-associated > Arthropoda: Insects > Digestive system > Gut ... | reverse complement strand
TTGCGCTGACCACGTGACACCCCTCTATCCGCAAAAGTTGGCACTAACTTCGCCGACCGGCGGCGGCCGCTCTGTCGGTATAGTTCGCGTGCGGACTAAGGCCACGGAGTTTAGTTTAGTCTGTAAGTGAAACATTTCAAATAGGGTTCCCATGAGCAATTTTGTCTTTAAGTCACAGATTGAAGGTGCATACAAACTGTACTAATTTTGTCACAAAAATAGACTATAACAACAACAATATTACCAACAGGCATTTACCACTAGAAGTCTACGCTAGAGGAAAAAAGGTTTCATGATTCATGATCGAAATTCCTAGTTTTCTTTTTTCCATTTTTCTTCTCTGGGATTGCATATTTGCATTCTTACTGTGAACGACTAAAATGCATATGGGTCCTACTGTTTTACTGATACATCAGAAGTGTTTTTATGTTAACCAAAAAGTTAAATAACCCCATGTAAAAGAGTCATTTTTGAAAAGCTAATAGTTAATCAGCTGGTCAATAAATTCGCAACATTTTATAGAACCCGGATGTTCGTTACCGTATGCACAAGAGCACGCGAATTTGTCCCTATCCTGAGCCAGACAAATCCAGCTCATACGCTAGTAAATTATTTTTACTTTATGTTTTGGACTGTCACCACTGTTGTATGAAGTCCTTCGTAGAATGACGAGAGGTGTCCCTCTCCATGTCATGAAGACACAGAGCGTGCTAACCGGTATAGCGCCATTCGTATCTTCGGCAATAGATGGAGTTAACTGAAAAACAGCGCGGTAGCGCGGTAGTTAAGGTGCTGCGCTACAAATTGGAAGGTCGCTGTTTCGATTCCGGATGGAGTCAATGGAATTTTCCATTGACATAATCCTTCTGGTCACACTATGGCCCTGGGGTCGACTCAGCCTCTAACAGAAATGAGTACCAGGAGTATTTCCTGGGGGTAAAAAGCGGCCGGTGCGTAAGGCTGACAAACTTACCACCATCCTGGGACACTGTCACATAATCTGGGAACATTAACTTCCTGGAACCCTCTGGGCACCTCGGGCCTGTAATGGGACTGATTTACCTCTAACTGCACAACTTCACGTCCTGTCCGCTTTACCCCCAGGAAGGTACTCCTGTATCCACTGAATGTGAGTCTGAGCTGGTTGCAGAATGTGTGGACGTTATGGAAAAGAGATATTTGTCCTGTTCCTGCCGGCAGTGCGATCGCGGAGTGTCCAGCCCTTATAGCCCAGGCTTCCACATATCAGTTAGCATAGACAGATAAACCTCACGTGTTTGACGTCTGTGACACGTGTCTTAAGATGATACAAATTAAAGCAGGCGTTTATTGATGTGTTTTGAGAAATTTATTGCTCATTTATTATAGACTTGCCCAGCTTTAATTAGTTTCCCAAGACACCCGCAAGTACGACATTTGTTCCACCAAGTGATCAAAATAATAGAGAAAATTACAGGATAAGTTTCAAGATATAACTCCGGTTGTCTTGCAAATTAAATATCTTGAACAAAGAAGAAACACTAGAGTTTGTCGCTGCATGTCTTTATGCGAAGTGCAGTACTCTGGTTGACATAATTGCTCGTGTTCTCCCCTATCTGCTGCATCATACATAATCAACCCATACATCCTGATTTACTCCCACGGTGACGTCACACACAGAACGCCTTGCGCTTAATGAATTGATGGGGATAGTTGTCAAACGCGAGGGCACAACAAGGGGAGATCCCATCTGGTGTAATGTGAGTGTGAAATTAATGGGACCTGACAGTTTGAAGTTACTGTACCGTGCAGCAATACACACAGCGTAATAATGCGTGAGAACTGCTTGGGTTGCGCAGAACTTCATCTGCATACGGAAAACATGAAAAGCAAATTCCACTTTCAAGAAACGGATGTATACGGGGGGGATCTTGGAGGAATAGTGTGTTAATCAGTGAAGTGAATTAATCTGCCTCAGAGTAGGGAGCAAATGATAGGCTTTCGTAGGAACAGTAATGAAATGATGGGGCCCGTAAGAGCACGAAATTAAATTTCGAATACGGAACTTGTATCCCACGAATCAGAGTAACTGAAATTGTCTCACTACTTAAGTAAGCATTACGCATTTAACATACTGTGTAAGGATGAACCACCAAGTATTCTTAACCAGAGCACTAGGTATAATCTGGTGGTTAGATTACACCGCGTATTTTTTTATTTCAAGAAAATGACTCCGTTACCCGTTTCATAGGAGACCGAGTGGAGCCTGGAACGATCCTGGAGTGGAGCCTGGAGGGGAGCCTGGAGTGGAGCCTGGAGTGAAGCCTGGAGTGGAGCCTGGACAGAGTGTAGAAGGGAAAAACTGTTGTTCCTGTCGGGACTCGAACCCCATTCTCCCTGCTCGCAGCCAGTCACTGTACCTGTCGGGCTATTCCATTTTAACTCATTAATGTCTTTAAACGTTTAAGGTCCAGTGACTGCTGTGTGGACCGCCAGGTTTACGAGGGGATACTGATAAGTCCTTAGCCCGACCTAATTCTCGATGTCATAGGACGGAACCGATAGTGTCGTTGGAAAGAAGAGTCTGTTCATGTGCCGAATTTCAAGTCTTTTCTTGTTACAGAGGTTGAAAGGAAACATGTCAGGCGACGCGCGCGATTTCAACAACATGGAGACTCGAGCTGTTATCAAGTTTTTTTTTTCTGCAAGGCAAGGTTCCGAAGGAAATTAACGCCATTCTGACAGAAACATTAGAAGGATACGCACCTTCGCATGCCACCTTCAAAAACTGGGTGGCCCAGTTTAAACGTGGTGATTTTTCCACCTGTGATGCGCCTCGTCCTGGACGACAAAAACAGTGACCACCACGTAGATTATTTATCAAATTCACAAGCTAATCTTGGAAGACCGCCAGATTTCGGCTAAATCAATAGCTGAGCAACTGGGCGTCTCATGTGAGCGGGTTGGGTCCATCATTCTTGAAGATTTGGACATGCGGAAACTCTCCGCCAAGTGGGTCCCGAAATGCCTGAACGCGGATCAAAAACGTCAACGGTGCCAGTCGTCTGAACATATTTTGGAAATTTTTCGACCCGATCCAAATGATTTCCTGTCGTGATTGGTGACCATGGACGAAACCTGGTTATATCACTATGACCCGGAGACAAAGCAACAATCAATGGAATGGCGGCATAGCGGCTCACCCCGCCCCAAAAAATTCCGAGTGCAAAAATCTGCTGGAAAAGTTCTCGCCTCGATTTTTTTGGGATCAAGACGACATCCTCCTCGTTGATTATCTTCCAAAGGGCCAAACTATCAGTACGGAGTATTACTCATCTCTGCTGGTGCAATTAAAGGATATTTTGAAGGAAAAACGCCGCGGGAAAGTCACCAAGGGGGTCTTGTTTTTGCACAATACCCCGGTTCACCGGGCACTTGCAATCCAGAAGAAACTGACCTACCTGGGCTTCAATTTTCTTGATCACCCACCCTATTCTCCGGATCTGGGCCTATCAGACTACCACCTATTCCATGGATTGAAAGAACAATTGAAAGGTCGCCATTTTTCGTCCGACACGGAGGTCATTGCAGCCGCGGAGACCTGGTTGGACGGACAATATTCTGAATTTTTTTTGAGTGGCTTACAAAAGTTAGAGCAATGGGCTAAGAAGTGTATTGAGCTTCGTGGGGAGTATGTTAAATAAATCCCGAGTTTGTTCGCTGTAGCTTGTTTCCTTCCTGGTCGGGTTTAGGACTTATCAGCACCCCCTCGTATTGGTTTGAATGTGGAACTGATATCTCAGTTAGTAAGGTATTTTAATTATATATATATATATATTAATTTTTATTAATTTAACCAGAATAAAATATACAATATGCACCAGTTGTTTTTGGAGGTAATTAATTCATTCATTATTAGAGAATAAAAACATTTATTATGAAAAAAATTGGTACAACATTTAAAATCCATAGCTTTGAACTTTTCTCAGCAGTGTCCGCCCGTGCCGGTACACCTCGTTGAAGAGAAGATGTGTTGATGGGAAGTGCCTTGAATTCTGCAACAAACGGAAAGTTTTGAGCAGCTCTTAAATACAATTTCTATCACTGATAGAAGAGCTGCATGAGTAATCTGCATGCAGAGTTAAATTCCTTTAATGATTCAGGATTTGCACAAGGACGGAAAAAAACCAATGAAACTTTTTTCGAATTAACAGGACCTTCTGGATATATCCTACGAGAGGATGTGCCGCTGTTTTAAGTTTATCAGTTTGTGATACAGACGTAAGTTTCATGATTGCATATTTCTATGAATAAACAGCATACTTTGTCAGGTAAGATACACAGGCAAAAGGTAAAGTATTCCCATTACAGGCCTGGGCAGGTCCAGAGGGTTCCAGGAAGTTAAGTTTCTCAGATTTCGTGACAAAGGCACAGGATGGTGGTAGGTTGTCAGCCAAACGTACCAGCCGCCATTACCCCCAGGAAATACTCCTGGTACTCATTTCTGTTAGAGGCTGAGTCGGCCCCAGGGCCATAGTGCGATCGGAAGGATTTTATGTCAATAAAAAATCCACTGACACGAGATGGGATCGAACCAGCGACCTTCCGAATTGTAGCACAGCACCTTAACCACTGTGCTACCGCGGTCCCCAAGATACACAGGTGGAGGGAAAAAATCGTAAGTATGTAAAGTACCAACCAACCAATCACCATTTGCGTTGCCTTCGTAAGAATTTTCTTGTGAAATTTTGGAACTGTGACTTTGGAAGTTCAAAGGCACTTTTGTGAAGTTGCAAAAATCACCCGGCTGTTAATGCACAGACTCTTATGAAATTTTATACTGGGGGAATTCTATTCAAATCCGTCGAGAATTTTGGTTAAAACCGGACAAAAACGGCAGGCATTTTACATTAACACTTAAATAATTTTAAGAGAAACTTTCTTAGAATTCTTCCTGTGACAAAGAGGTTTTCAGATAAACTTCTAGATAAATTCAAAACACACATTTTTGTCCGAATACACTTTCCTGAAAATATTTCCACTCAGCTAATAATGAAAAATACTCCATCCACAGCCAGATAGGCCATAGATGATACAGCATAGTGTATCGGAAAACGATGATAGTTAAGAAAAGGTAAAAATTGTAGAGTGATCCCGTTATAGGCCCAGTGTAGCCCAGAGAGTGGGTAGAGGAATAGCTCTACTCTTCCATGACCGCGGCACTAGAAGGGGGTGAGTGGTTAGCAGCACGCCCCGGCCGCACTTTACCCCCGGGAAAGACCTGGTATCCATTTCACAGGAGGCTGGGTGGACCCCAGCGGGCGGAAAATTTCGTCCCCAACGGGAATTTTTTAAATTTCTAAGTGCCTTTATTCCAATACCCGTATACAACAAGTACATTGTGCTAGTGCACCAACCTACGTCTACAAGTGGAGGGAGTCTTCTCGGGTCAGAACAGAAGGCCGAGGAGACTGCAATTTGCGTTACTTTCGGAATATATGTCTAACTAGTTGCGGAAGGATATTCATTCATTCCAGTGACATCAGGTAGGGGCGTATTGGTACCTTGAGTTCATATTAGATTCGATCCCGGATCGTCCAACCCGTAGTCAGTCGCTATACCGACTGACCTACCCGGCCCACAAAACGATGATAGTTACATGCTGGGAAATGAAGAGAGAATTGCAACCATAGGGTCACAATACTTAACACATTGGTCTATTGCTGTCGATTGGATGGAACCGTGAAGTTAAAATGAATTTTGTGTGCAGTCGTAACATTCAATACGCATTGCTTTATACAAGACTATAATTGCATAACAACGCACAGCCATATATGGCAGATTGCAAGTTTTGTGATGTGACGTAGTAATCGACGTCGTAATCTGGATATTGTGACATCAAATTCATATTCTATCAAAATAATTAACTTGCACTGCTTTCATCAAGGATTATTAAATTGGTGTGTACATAGATTGTGAATTTGCTTATAAATTGTGTAGAAAGGACTGGTTGTAAGTCAGAAATTACAAAATATTTCGACAGGCTGAAACTTAAGAAGTTATGTATGGCGAACAAATTTGATAGGAACCAAATAAACATGTACATATAAACAATAATAAACATATAAGCAATAATAAATAATCTAACAAACCAAAATAACATGAATAAATAAATATAAATATAACTCAATTGAACAGAGTGCTAACCTGTGGGCTTTAGAAGGTTAATATTGTCTTCCTGTGTACACCTAGATCTTCCAAGTGGGATAGCCTTCTTCTTCTATTTTTTTTTTTTGGGGGGGGGGGTCCACCATAACCCTGTACACAAATCTCGTCTCCCCCCCACTCCCAAGTTACCATATGCCCTGCCCATCTCACTATTCTTGATTTGATAAACAGAATAATTATCAGAAACAAGAACAACAAGTGCATTTACAAATATGTAAATTTGTTGTAGTATAAACAACGTATTGTCCTACATGTTTCGGTCACCTATTGTGGTCATCTTCTTACATTTCAGGATGGTGTCACCATATATACAGCACATGAACACAATTCAGCACAGAAATTTTCTTCAGGATTTTATATTTTAGCATCGATTTTAAAACTTTTATTTAAAAATGAATATTTTTATATGTGTAAATTGTTTTGGCGCTACGCAATTTATCATTCAAAGAACACCTCCTGAAGATGGCCAAATATGTGGCCGAAACATGTAGGAGGCTACGCTGTTTATACTACAATAGATGTACATATTTGTGTATGCATATTTTTGTCTTGTTTCTCGTACTGAATCATCAGTGCGTGGTCATGAACCACTTAAAACAATAATTTTGGGACAGGAGTGCTGACCTCGAAGCTCCTGATAAAACAGTTTTCCTGGTCTCTTGTTACCTCCTCCTTTTTCGACACAAATATCTTCCTCAGCATTTTATTCTCACATTCTCGGGCTTGTGTTCTTCCCTGAATGTGACGGACTATGTGTCGCACATACAGAACAAGAGGCAAAATATCTTAATCTTTATAGTTTTGTATAACGAATGGGATGACAACATATTCTGGACTGGTATGGACCGAATAATTACAACCATTTCGTGGGTTCAGTCTTCTGCCAGTTTCTTCATAAATACAACTTTCATTTGTAGGTGTCTTTAAGCAGTATTTGAACTTTGTCACAGAATTTGTTACCTGCAATTTGTTGCGATTTGTTCCCTCATGTTGTTGACGAAACAATCTCCTTACTAGAGACTAACTAAGCTTCTGTGCTTCCCTTTATAATGTTTACGTTGACGCCCAACAAATTAACATAAAATGCATTATATATATATGTTATATCTATTCACGTAGGGAATTTAAGTGGGTGATGAAATGTTTAAAAGTGAGTGATGAGAAGTGAAGTGAAATTTTTGTGGAGTGGGTGTAGCACTTATTTACAATTATGTACGAGTGTTATTTTAGAGTACGTGAATCCATTGTTTGCATACGTGTTCTTAAATTGTTTGTTCGATGTCCTTCTTCCTTTGTTATGCTTCTATCGATTTAAGAAGTTATTATCCGTTTTATGGTTTTTTATGTGTGTTATACGATCTGTATTGTTTCTCCTTAAGTATTATACTGTCCTTTGCCGTTTGTTTACAAGTGTAAGGACCACTACCACTGGTTGGAAACCCAATTGCAGTAAATAAATATTGATTTTATTGCATCATACTCGCGCGCGCGCGCGCACACACACACACAGATGTGAAAAACCAAAAATTGTTATCTCTGTTTACTCCGTTACACACATATAAATATCTGAGAAAGGTCCCGAATGCAAAAATCCGAAAGTACAGCACTGTTACGTTAAGTGCATGTTTCCTATCTTCCTGAGTATTTTAAGACATTTGTTTCTCGTCCAGTTAACAAAGTATCAAATATCATTTGTCAACAATCTGTTTTTACCGGTAATTTTTGTTCTTCGTATTTACGAACTGTGTCCGTGTATGGGGTTTGGTCGTTGTGACAACTGTAGCCTGGACTGTTCGGTACGCCACAGAATTCTGATCACATATAATGAGGTCACTCGTTATGCTCTTCAGATATTTCTGCGTGCAATCAAAAAGACTGTTTGAATGAATACCTTTTCCTCTGACCAGTAGCAGTGTTACTTCCTTTAAGATGGTTATCATCAAATACAGTATTTGAATAACGGGACATTATTTTATCCGACGACTGTCGTTTGTCGCTTCCTATCGCAATTCCTCCGCGCGTGTGGGCGATCGATTGAGTGGGCTACTTTACAATGATAAGAAGCGTGCCTACAGGAAGTGACAGATGATACCTCACAGATTATATAATGGCCTTTGTTTTTCTTTTTTCCCCGCTCCCCAGAGCCATCCTGCAAGCAGTGAGCAGGTACTTGATATTTACTAACCATGGGATAGCATTGCACCAGCTCTAGCAGTTAGCAGTTTTCACGTCATACCAAGTCCTAGTAATCCTTCTGCATAATATTTAAGAATTAAATTCTTATCTTACAGCAAACACGTTGCATCAAGAATACAGGGGCCAGCCGGATAATGCGGTGTAGAGATATAATCGTTGTTTATTCCGTGACTCGCACAAAACTTATCAACATATTTTGTGGACATACTGCAGAGTTTCCTGTGATGTTACAACAGGCTTACATGTGGTAGCTATTGTACTACGAATGGTTAAATGTACTTGCCACTCAAGAAATACCCAGTGGTCTTTTGCCTCGCAGTTTGCCTCCTACAATTTACGCTCAACAATGACCTCAGGTCACTTGTTCGTGATACGTGGGAAACATACTTTTTGAGCCCTAGGTGGGTGTTGTTCTCTTCAATAAATGCAATAAATCTAATTCTAAAAATCAGACAGAGAAACAGTCATCAATATTCTTCCTTCTCAAGTGTAAAAATTAGTTTGTTTTCAAACAAATGTTGCTAAGATTAAGAAAATTCTACTTATTTACTAACTTACTTACTTACCTACTTACTTACTCACCCACTTGCTAACTTACTTACTTACTCCACGGAGCAGAGTCCTTCTTGAGAAGTAAACGGTTCTCAGCTAGTCAAGAAATTCACCGCATTTTATGGTAACCGAAGGTTCATTACCGCATTTACAAGCGCCCGCCGCTTGTCCCTATCTTGAGCCAGATCAATCCAGTCGATGCCCCCATCCCACTTCCTGAACATCCATCTTAATATTACCCTCCCATCTACGCCTGGGTCTTCCAAGTGGTCTCATTTCCTCACATTTCCCCGCCAAACCCTGTTTACACTCTCCTCTCACCCATACGTGCTACATGACCAGCCCATATAATTTTTCTCGATTTAATCATCCGAATAATATTTGGTGAGGGATAGAAATCATTAAGCTTTCCATTATGTAGTTTGTTTTCCACTCCCCTGTTACCTCGTCCCTCTTATGCCCAAATATTAGAAAAATCTACTGACATCTATTATATTCCTTTTACATACATTACCGCTTTCTTGGTGGATTGTCACTAATACTTTAAAATGTATTTTATTTCACTGATTTACGTTATGGAATTATTCAAGAATTCTAAGACTTCAAAATGAACCCAGTTTAGGTTTCCCTTTCCAGCTCTCCTCTTCCCTAGGATGTTATTTGTCTTTAATTCATATAACTTACGACATCCACTCTGGGGCACAGTGACGGGTGAAACCTGCAGTACTGCATGCTTCTACGGTTTTTGGCGCGATGTCAAGGAATATGGTACATTGAACTGACGGGTTCCAGAGAAACGGCAAAGCGCCGAAGTGACGCTCGGGGCGAAGAATTTCTGTTTTAATTAATCATACTTGTGGGAACCAATTTTGGCACAAGTCTGCGACACGCCTAATAGACAGTTATGACATATAGGTGGTCTCAAATCTAGATATTCCACACTACGCCGTCAAATTATCTGACTACTCTAATTTGGTGATTTTATTCTGCCTGTCTGCAGATTAGCCTAAATAGCCAAAATGAAAGTTGTGTTAATACATAGCTGCCATACATAGTTGCTATACATAGTTGCTATACGAGGTAACAGAAGGATTTGTTTGGAAAGAAATTGTTCCTTCAGTGGAAAGGAATTTAAGAACCTCCGCAAAAAAAAAAAAAAATGTTATTTGCCTCGTCATGTATGTCCGTCCGTCCGTATGGAACAACTCGGCTCCCACTGGACGGATTTTCATGAAATTTAATATTTGAGTATTTTTAGAAAATCTGTCGAGAAAATTCAAGTTCATTAAAATCTGACAAGAACAACGGGTAATTTACTGGAACACCAATATACATTTTTGACATTTTTTATCATATCTCGCTCACAGTTCTTCTTAAAATTACAAATATTTCAGATTAAATTGTAGAGGAAATCAAAACAAGCATTTTTTTTTCGAAAATTGTGCTGCTTATGAGAAAATATGGAAAAATATTATAGAGCGGAGCAGACCACAGACGAAAATACGGCGCGTGCGCGTGGATTACTAAGGCTACAAACACACACTCAAAATATGTAATAGGTTTTGCTTTCCCACTGCCACAATCGTTGCAAAATGCGCGTCAATATTAGGTTCTACGCACATTGCATGTCTTGCTTATTGTACTAATCATCTTCTAATAAAATTAACTCGTGTACGAAATACTCGGCACTTTAGCATAATCTTTTGTAGCTCAGATCATTAGCACGTCATTATAAAGGGGAAATTATCAGCTTCTCTGTGTCCATCATGTTACTTCCTTTGCATACGAAGCTGTATAATATACAGTCTGTATAGAAGTGTTTCTGTACGTCCGTTCGTCGGTGAACATTTTTCACCTCTTGCACTATCTCTCGCACCTCTAAACCCTTTCAAACCCAATGGGTACCTTACTTTCCACAAAATTTAGTAACCAAAAATTCTACCTTCTGCATATAAAAAAAAAAAAAACATTTTTATGTTTTCTACTGGCTACGGGCTGGACGGTCCGGGAATCGAATCCCGGTGGGGGCGAGATTTTTCGCACCTGTCCAGACCGGCCCTAGGGCCCAACCAGCCTCCTGTACAATGGGTACCGGGTCTTTCCCGGCGGTAAAGAGCGGCCGGGGCGTGACGCTGACCCCTCACTTCCTTCTAGTGCCGTGGTCAAGAAAGAGTAGAGCTATACCCCTACTCCTCTTATGGGCCGTACGGCCTGTACAGAGCCTCAGTGCCTGTACGGTAAAAGGGTGCACTTTACCTTACCTTTTTAATATGTTTTCTACAAATCATAGAACAACCCGAACAATTCCCCATGCGGCATAGACTGAATGACTTTTATAACGAGTCTGGAGCGCGTTTACTGCGCGGTACAAACTGAATCTTTAAATGCAATCTTAGCCATGGCTCAGGTGGCTATTCGCTGGCCTGTCACTGTATAGGCCAGTTTTGTCGTGGACATAGTGGCACTGGGACAGATGATCATATTTCATCTACATGATGCTGTTAGCAGAAGGAAAAAACGGGCCAAGCCTTTGAACCTTCTAAAAACCAGTGCTCTTTCTGAAATTGGGAAACGTTAGATAGAAAAAGTAATTTCACTTAGCTCTTTAAAGGTTTCAATAGAGGGAAATCACAGTAAAATTGTCAGCAGAATTTGATTTTTGTACATGTTAGTAAAACATGTGGTCTGTTTTAATTAGAAGTCGGGAGTCGGGCTGCCTCACTCTATGCAAAGATTCGGCTTCGAACTGGACCACGCAGCAATTGGTGGATCCCTTTTTGGCAAGAAGAAGAGATTCTTCTCTGCTCCAAATCGTCCAGGTCATGAAGCTAACCACTCACTTCCATCTTGAAATGAGGGTAAGAATGAGTAAAGCAGTACATCCCTTCACTCACATGCCTTCAAGTAATGCACAAACATGACTGTACCTTTACTTACTTACTTACTTACTCCATGGTGCAGAGTCCTTCTTGAGAAGCTAACTGGTTTGCAGCTAGTCAAGAAATTCTCCGCATTTAACGGAACCCGAAGGTTCATCACCGCACTCACAAGCGTCCGCCACCTGTCTCTATCCTGGGCCAGCCCAATCCAGTCCATATACCCACATCCCACCTCCTGGAG
>Ga0123353_10012502_pt1 | contig 12075 bp, 6 predicted proteins | sample TergutLab28metaG_3_FD_92763 | JGI IMG/M metagenome (GOLD analysis project Ga0123353, IMG submission 92763) | Labiotermes labralis P3 segment gut microbial communities from Petit-Saut dam, French Guiana - Lab288 P3 | ecosystem: Host-associated > Arthropoda: Insects > Digestive system > Gut ... | reverse complement strand
TGGACTCCCGCTGATTTCGCCGCAAGCGGCGATTTCATAAGGTGGCTTCGCATCATGCCGTGATTCAGCTCCCGCCTACGCTTCGCTTAGAGGCGGGAGTCTTCTCCCAGGCGTATGATAAATTATTTTTTGTTTACGTTGCGCGGGTGTAAGCGGACTATTGTGATTACAACTATTGCTGCTGCAAGACAGAATTTTCCTGGCGCTTTATCGTTACGATAAAGCCGTCGATGTTGTTGCCGGATATATCGTATTCACAATTATATGGTACAAGGACCCTGGTATCGCGGGTGTAATAAATCTCATAGTCGTCGCCGTCCAATGTGACGCGATAGGGTCTTTCGCGTGTATATCCCATAATTAAGTCCATATACTCCTCAAAGCACAATCCGCCATGGCGGATGATATATGCATGCGGCAAGCCAACATATCTGAAATGCCACGGTTCATTGGCGGTTTTGGTAATATCGCTTTTATCGCTGGGATACCGGGGAATAAAGCCGTATTTATCTGCATTCCGGAATATCCATTCGTTGACGCCTGTTCGGTGAAATGTTTTCAGGTCGCCGTTGCTGAAAGCGCCGAAGTCAACCGCCAATCCGGTATGATGCTCGCTGTGTCCTGGGGTCGCAGCCCATTGTTTCGCTTCAGCAAGCCCTACAATTGAAATATAATAGTCAAGGATCTCGCGCTGCCGCTGATAGTCGCGAAACGCGCTGGCGATAGCCACAGTGTCGCAGCCCGTTTCATCATAAAAAGCGTCCATCATATCATTGAGCGGCCCGATGACAGAAGCGGAAAGCAGCATATCGTTGTCTGTTACTATGTAGGAAGATGTTTTCAGCTCTGCAATGCTGACAAGGTCATTTTCATCGGGGATTTCATAACCGTGCTTATGATTGATAAGGATAAGCGAGCCGCGGTATATATCCAGTCTGTCCATCCGGACAGGCACAGTAGCATCCTCAACAGGCGCGGCAGGCTTGTTTCCGGGATATCCGATCATGTCGGAGGAGGAAGCGGTTCCGGGAGAATCGGGCGTTTCGGTAACGGCGGAATTGTCGGCAGGCCAGCCATCGGTCAAACCACTGTCGCTGACACTGGCAGAGGGATCCGGGGTTGAACCCAGAATACCCTGAATCAGTATAATCGCGACGATCAGCATGAGCAGCAGCGTCACTGATATTGGAATTAATTTGACAAATTTAGTCCAGTTCATAAATTCCCCAGTCGGACAGTCAGCCGTTTGTGTCCTAATATTCTCTTCTTTTTCATTGATCTTTCTATATATTGTATTATAGTACAAAAAAAAGCATTTTACAGATACAATTTAGTGACAATACTGTGACAATTGGATTTCAGTGTATTTCATGTTACCATTTTGATCAAAACACTGCATCCAACTCGCTTCGCTCGGGGAATCAGACGGAAGTGTGGACTCCCGATGATTTCGCCGCAAGCGGCGATTTCATAAGGTGGCTTCGCATCATGCCGTGATTCAGCTCCCGCCTACGCTTCGCTTAGAGGCGGGAGTCTTCTCCCAGGCGTATGATAAAAGGGCGAAATAGTGATAATTGCTTGGTTTTGCTTGGTTTTGGTGGGAAATTTCATTGATTTACTCTTGCTTTTTGTTGAAAGTATAAGTATAATTACTTGACTTTGAAGAACTGGAGGTAGAATCTATGGGTGATCCCACAATGATTATTATGATAGTGGCAATGGTGGCCATCTTCTATTTTCTGATGATCCGCCCTGAAAGCAAGAAAAAAAAGAAACTTGCCGAGATGCGCTCATCCCTGACTGTAGGGGACACGATAACGACAATCGGCGGTATCTTTGGCAAGGTCGTCTCAGTTGACGATGACAAGATCACATTTGAAACTGGCGAGGATCGGGTGCGCGTACAAATAGCGAAATGGGCCGTATCCACCGTAGGCAAAGCAATGGAAGAACCGCCCAAATAGTTGACAATCGTAAAATCGCGACTGTTGAGGGGCTGCCGAAAAATGGGGATTAGCCGGAGTCTTGCACACAGTTTTGACCTGTATATCAAGTTTTTACCGCAGTACCCGTGCATTGACGCAGGCTGAGCCACATTTGGCGGTAGCCCCTCAACAGTTACAAATCGCGAAGCAATTGAGTTATTCTGCAGAGCAAATTGTATCCGCAATTTGTTCTGCGCATTTTATGCCGTCGACTGCGGAGGACATGATTCCGCCCGCATAGCCGGAACCCTCGCCGCATGGGAAAACCCCCCGGACGCCGACCGCCCCGAAGTTTTCGCGCTCTATCCGCACAGGCGATGAACTGCGTGTTTCGACGGCGGTCAAAACAGCGCCGGGATCGGCGAAACCCGCGACGCGCCCGGAAAAATCAATCAGCGCGGCGTAAAGCGCCTGACAGATAAATTCCGGTAAAACTTCCCATAAATTGCAATACCGAACGCCGGGCAAATAAGTCGGCGTTATTTTCGCGCGTCCGGTCGAGGCGCGTTTTTCAATAAAATCGCCCGCTAACTGGGCCGGAGCGTGGTAATTACCACCGCCGGCTTCAAACGCGGCTTGTTCGAGTTTGCGCTGGAACTTAATGCCGTCGAGCGGCCCATTACCGAAATCGTCCGGCGTGACCGGGACAAGCAATGCGCCATTGCAGTTATCACCGCTTCGCGCGTAATAACTCATACCGTTAGTGACAACTCCGCCAACCTCCGACGATGACGGGACTACCTGCCCTCCGGGGCAAACGCAAAAAGTGTAGGCTGTACGGTCGCATTGTCCCGGACTGTGCGCGACCAATTTATAATCAGATGCGGGTAGTTTATCCGCAAGTGAAGCGGCGGCAGTTCCGTATTGTGCGAAATCAATATCGCACTGCAAGTGTTCGATACGCACGCCGACTGAAAAACTCTTCGGCGAAAGCCTGAGCCCGCGCCGCAGGAGCATCCCGAATGCGTCTCGCGCACTGTTGCCGGGCGCGAGAACGAGAGTGTCAGCCGCGACGTCGTACGGAATGCCGTCTCCGCGTACTGTTACTCCGCTCAGCCTGCCACCCGATATACTTATGTCCGTCATAGTATGCCCGAACCTGATATCACAGCCAAGCTCAAGGAGCCTTTCCCTTATCGCCGTGACAACAACGCGCAGCCTGTCGGTTCCAATATGCGGCTTTGCCATGTAAAGGATTTCCTCCGGCGCACCGAATCCGACCAATCTTTCCAGCACGTACCTGACGCGCTTGTCGCTGATACCGGTCGTCAGCTTTCCGTCGGAAAACGTACCCGCGCCGCCTTCGCCGAATTGAATATTTGACGAGGGGTCGAGTTTGCCGCCATGCAGGAAACGTTCGACGTCAGCGGTTCGCCGCGCGACCGGCTGCCCGCGCTCCAGAATAACGCATTTCACGCCGGATTCCGCAAGGCACAGCGCAGCAAACAGCCCCGCCGGCCCCGTTCCGACGACGATTGGCGGTTTCGCATGTCTTAGTGAGCCAGGCGACGGGAACACATATCGTTCCGGCGGATTGTACAGCGAAACGCCCGGCAGGGAAAACGTTTTACCGCCGGTATTTTCCTGCCCCGGTTTCAGGGGGAGCCTATCCAAAACGCCATTCTCATTTTCGAGCCGTACAAGCAAAGCATAGACGAAGCGGACGTCCGGTTTACGCCGGGCGTCGACAGAAAGCTTGTGGATACGCAGGTCTTTGACCGAGGCTTCAGGAATCCCCAAAATTCCGGCTGCGACCTGCCGCAGCCCGGAAATATCACATTGTCCGGTAAGCCGGATATCAGTCAGTTTTAACATAAAACCTCCGCGAGGAGTGAATTTGGAATTCGGAATTCGGAATTCGGAATTCGGAATTAAGTTTACTGCAGTATAGCATTTAACCTCACATTTGAGAAGTCCTTTGACAATATCAACAAAATGAGTATAATTATCCCATGAAAGAAAAAAAGAAACGCATTGAAATAATTGACGCGCTGCGCGGGCTTGCGGTTGTGCTGATGGTAATACACCATTTGTTATACAATCTTACCGCGTTTCTCGGAGCGCCCTGGTGGCTGTTTTCAAATCCGGTTTTCGACGTCCTGCACTACATATTCGCCGGTCTGTTCATATTTCTCTCCGGCGTGTCTTCCCGTTTTTCACGGGGCAATGTGGAACGCGGCTCAATTGTCATAGTCCTTGCCGTCCTGATAACATATGTGACTAACCGGATGGACATGCCGATTTGGTTTGGCATTCTTCACATGCTCGGTTTCTCAATGGTATTTTTCGGACTGACACAGAAATTCTGGGACAAAGTGCCGAAAAAAGCCGCGCCGGCTGTTTTCATCTCGCTCATCATCGCAAGTTCGCTTGCGACGGCATATATTCCGCTAGCGTCGGAAAATATCTGGCTGCGCGATGCGCTGAATGTACTGGGATGGTCGCAGCCCGGTTTTAAAACCTTTGATTATTTTCCGCTGCTGCCGTGGATATTCGTGTTTTTATTGGGCACATGGGCGGGGATATACATACGCGACAGGAAGCTGCCCGGTTGGTTTTATGAAGTGAAACCGCCGGTTTTTCCCGCAATCGGGAGAAAAGCTCTGCTGATATATATACTGCACCAACCGGTTTTATACGCCCTCGTAACGGGAATAGCGAGACTGACAAAATAAAAATCCGGAACCCGGAATCCTGAATTCCGAATTCCGAATTCCGAATTCCGAATTCCGAATTCCGAATTTCGTACTAAAGGCGGTTTTTCATGTCGCAACAGGAGAAATCCAGGACACTTGACAGCCTCACGCCGGGGCAGTCGGGTATTATATTTACAATCGGTAACGAGCGGGGCGCGGTAAAACAGCGCCTTATTGACATGGGGCTGACGCCGGGTACTGTAGTAACGGTCAAGAGAATAGCGCCGTTCGGGGATCCGATAGAAATAAATCTTCGCGGATATGAACTCTCGCTGCGGAAATCCGACGCGGCGCATATAACATTGGGACATGTCCCTCCCACAAGAATCAGACGGGTGGCAGCGGAGCGGATCCGGCAGAGAAACCTTCCGCCCGAGACGCTTGAGCGTATGCGGGTCGCGCACATACATGAGCTTGAAGAGCATCCTGCCCGGTACGATCATGGCGCTCACGATATGCGCACAATGAGTATCGCGCTCGCAGGCAATCCGAACAGCGGTAAAACGACACTGTTTAACGCGCTCACGGGTTCGTCGCAATACGTAGGCAACTGGCCCGGCGTAACTGTCGAAAAAAAAGAAGGAGCCGCCAATATCGACGGCAGGGCTGTCGCGATTGTCGACCTGCCGGGCATATATTCGCTGTCTCCGTATTCGATGGAGGAAATCATCACGCGCGACTATATCCTCGGCGCAGGCGGAGGGCAATCGCCTGACGCCATTATCAACATCGTAGATACGACGAATATAGAGCGCAACATGTACCTCACAGTACAACTCCTGGAACTGGAAAAACCGATGGTCGTGGCGCTCAATTTTATGGACGAGGCGCGTAAGGCGGGCGACGAGATCAACATCTCGCGGCTGTCAAAGGAACTCGGAATCCCGGTTGTGCCGATTACGGCAAAAACAGGCGAAAACCTTGAAGAACTCCTGCATGTCGCGCACAGGCAGATGCATATTGGCTATACTATCGAGCCTGACGACTTGTATGACGATTATACGCACGAAATACATCACCGGATCGACATGCTGATTCATGACGCGGCGCACTCCGCCGGACTGCCTGCGCACTGGGCGGCGGTTAAGCTGTTGGAGGGTGACGGGCTGGTCGAAAAATCGCTTGGCCTGCAACCGGAAACGAGCAGCCGCGCGGCGGAAATTGTAAAAGAGTATGAGGATTCAAGCGAGTTGGGGGACAGGGAAACGCTTGTCGCAGACAGCCGCTATAATTATATAGTAAGGGTACTCAACGCGGCCTTTATAAAAGGCGGGCGCAGCTTTGAGAGCATCTCCGACAGAATCGACAGGATCGCGACGCATAAATTTCTTGCCGTGCCTCTGTTTCTTGCGATGATGCTTGTTGTTTTCGCGATAACATTTACTGTGGCAGGCGCGTTTTTATCCGACGGCACGGCATTTCTTTTTGAAGAATTCTCAAGCCGCCTGGGCGAAGTCCTGAAATCAGCCGGCGTCGCGCAGTGGCTGGGCAGCCTCCTATCCGACGGTATAATCAAAGGCGTCGGGGGCGTTTTGACATTCCTGCCGCAAATCGCCATACTTTTCTTCTTCCTCACGCTGCTTGAAGACTCCGGGTACATGGCGCGCGCGGCGTTCATTATGGACAGGATTCTGCGCAATTTTGGATTGTCAGGCAAGGCGTTTATCCCGATGCTTATGGGTTTTGGCTGTACAGTACCCGCCATAATGGGTGCGCGGACAATGGAGAACCTCAAAGACCGGCGCATGACTATATTGCTGGTACCGTTCATGAGCTGTTCAGCCAGACTGCCCGTATACGGCCTCATCGCCGCGGCGTTCTTCGGCGCGTGGGCCGGTTTGGTGGTGTTTGCACTGTATATCCTCGGCCTGGCGATGGCGATGGTATCAGGCGTCATATTCAGCAAGACCATATTTGTGGGCGCCCCTGCGCCGTTCGTTATGGAACTCCCGCCATACCGTGTGCCGTCGCTGAAGAACACGCTCATCCAGGTATGGGAGAGGCTTAAGGATTTTCTGGTCAGGGCAGGGACGATCATCCTGCTCATGAGCGTTGTTTTATGGTTTTTACAGAGCTTTGACGCATCGCTTAATATGGTTGAAAACAGCGCGGACAGTATACTCGCCGCTGTTGGGGGATTTATAGCCCCTGCGCTGCGGCCGATGGGGTTTGGCGTGTGGCAGGCAGCCGTCGCGCTGCTGACCGGCCTTATTGCGAAAGAAGCCGTAGTAGCGTCGCTGAGCATGTTCTACGGTTTTGCCCTGACCGCGTCAGGAACGGTCGTTGCCGCCGCCATGTCTGATTTCACGCCGCTGTCCGCGCTTTCTTATCTGGTGTTCATCCTGCTGTACATACCGTGCGTCGCGGCGGTATCGACGCTTCACAGAGAGATGAAAGGTCTGAAATGGACCGTGCTGTCCGTAAGCTGGCAGCTAGCGGCAGCATATATTGTTTCGATGCTGGTGTATCAGATAGGCTCGCTGTTTGTTTAGGGGTTGCTGAATGGATCGGTTTTACAGCTGTAGGGCGCGGCATCCTTGACACGCCGCCACGCAAGCCAATGTGGCACAACGGCGCGTCAAGGATGCCGCGCTACCATCCGGTTCAGCATTCTCTGCCTAATACCCAGTCTGCATGGTTTTTTTCGTCTTGTACGCCATGTCGGGCGGCATGAACCCGCCCTGCGTACAAGGCGAAAAAGCCCTCCGCCGTTTGCGGCGAAATCAGCGGGAGTCCACACTCCCGTCTGATTTCCCGAGCGAAGCGAGTTGGATTTGCGTTGCGCGGGTGGAGGCGGTACTTAAAGCGTATCCACCGAAGTGATCGCGCACAGCGGCATGAAGTCGTCATCCCAGATGAAAAATTTGTAAGTCAGGTCTTCCGAATATGTGACGGACGCTCCGATTATGATGCTTTCGCCGGCTTCCAGGGCGAATGATTTTGTCAGTATCTCTACCATAAGGCCTCGCGCATTGTAGGCAGCCACATAGAGGTAGCCGGAAATTGCGGACTCGGCTCTCAGGAAGAATTCCGGACTATGGGGCAATATGGACTCGCTGGGTGTGATGATCAGCCGGCTGTCAAGTGAAATGTTCTGCTGTGGCATATTATTCTGCGGGAAGAAGATGAAATTCACATTGTCCCATATGCCGGTGAAGCCGATGACGTCAGACGGGTCTTTCATGTTGTTATATGAACAATTAATGTACTGCAATGGCAAACCGGTCACATCAAGCTTGGTCAAGCGATTGTCAGAGCAGGATAATGTATCAAGTTTAGCGTTATCAGATAGATTCAACTCGACCAGAAGATTATTGACGCAGTGCAATCCCTCAAGCGCTGCGTTTTTCGATAAATCCAGCCCGCTCAATTTATTGATGTTGCAATTCAACCATGAAAGCTTGGCATTATTTGTTAAATTGAGTTTGGTCAGAAGATTGTCTGAACAGTTTAATGTCAAAAGCCCGGCATTACCAGACAAATCCAACTCGACCAGAAGATTACTGTAGCAGTACAATCCCTCAAGCGCGGCGTTATCCGATAAATCCAGCCCGGTTAATTTATTATTGCCGCAATTCAACCACAAAAGCCTGGTGTTTTTTGACAAATCCAGCGATGCCATTTGGTTGTTTTCGCAGTAGAGATTTCGCAGCTCCGGGTTTTGCGTAACATTCAGCGATGCCAGTTCGTTGTTCTGGCAGTAGAGAGTCTGCAGCTCCGGGTTTTGCCTCAGATCAAGTGACGTCAGCCGGTTGCTTTCACAATGAAGAGTCACCAGACCAGTAAAATACGCTATGCCGGTCAAATCCTCTATGCTCCGGTTGCTCACATCCAACGAAGTCCGGGCTGCCATAATCGCTTTATCCGCTTCGGTGACGATGCTGCTCGCCGTTCGGTTGCCGCCGTCCGTGTTTAGCAAGGCCAGGACGGCTTGCCGGAAGTTTAAGTCCGGGAATGCCTGCGCGTAGCTTGACCCGCTGAATACAAGCGCAGTGATTGCCGCATTTATCGCCGCTGCGAATCCGTCTACCGTGGCTTGCTGTGTTATGTCAAGTCCGCGCACTACCGCTGCTATCGCTGCATCCACAGCTGTAAAGCTCACATATAGATTTCTGTCGAGCGCGTTTGCCGCCGCAATTGCCGCGTCTACCGCTGCATAGTTTGCGTCCCTCAAGACCAGCGCCGTGATGGCGTTTGTCAGCGCAAGGGTAGCCGAGTCTACTTCGGTCTGTGTGGCGGCGTCGTTGGCATTGACGATTACCGCCGCGTTATATGCCGCCAGGGCTGCTGCCCATGATGTTGGTGTGTAGTTGGCTTCGGCAAGGGTGTTAAACACCGTTATCGCTGTGGCTAGAGCGGTTTTATCTACCGTCGGCGTTGCTCCGGGCTGTGTTACAGTTATTGTGCGGGTCGCTTCGCCTGCTCTTACAACAATGGTTCCAACGCGCTCCGTCGTCGCTGTATTCGCTTCGGCTGTTATGGTGAATTCTCCGTCGCGTATTCCTCCGGAAGGCGCTAAGCTCAGCCATGCCGCTCCGCTCTCGGCTGTCCATACTGTGTTGGAGGTAACCTGTACCGCTTGGGTGCCGCCGCCCGCAGCCGGACGCCAGGATTCCGGCGATACCGCAAGGGTGAGAGCGTACTGGTTGTAGAAGCGGAAGGCACCGATGTCCGGGTTCTCCGGTGTGTTGATGGTTAAGCCCAATGTCCTCCATCCTGTTACATGGTCAAGGGTTGGAATATAGTTGTTGAAGCAAAAAAGTATGTTAAGCGTCGGGTTTTGCGTCACATCCAGTGCTGTCAGTTGGTTGTTGTTGCAATAGAAATAAAACAGAGCGGGGTTTTGCGTCACATCCAGCGTTGTCAGTTTGTTGTTGTAGCAATAAAGATACCGAAGCGCGGGATTTTGCGACACATCCAGTGTTGTCAGTTCGTTATTGTGGCAATAAAGAGAATTTAGCGCGGGGTTTTTCGTCACATCCAGTGTTGTCAGTTTGCTGTTGTCGCAAGAAAGATCCCGAAGCGCTGGGTTTTGAGTAATATCAAATGTTATCAGATCGTTGTTGCCACAAGAGAGTTCTGTAAGCGCCGGATTTTGCGTCACATCCAGTGTTGTCAGTTGGTTGTTGAAGCATAAAAGATGTTCCAGCGCGGGGTTTTTCTTCACGTCCAGTGTTGTCAGCTTGTTGCTTCCGCAGTCAAGGTATTGAAGCACCGGGTTTTGCGTAACATCCAGTGTTGTCAGTTCGTTATTTAAGCAATAAAGCTGTATAAGCGCGGTGTTTTTCGTCACATCCAGCGCTGACAGTCTGTTGTCGTAGCAACCAAGATATTGAAGCGCGAGGTTTTGCGTTATGTCCAGTGTTTCCAGTTGGTTGAAGCTGCAATGCAGCGTCCTCAGCCCTGTAAAATACGCAATGCCGGTCAAATCCGCGATACTCCGGTTGTTTAAATTCCAGTATGTCATGTCAGCCATACGAGCTTGATCCGCTTCAGTGACTATGCTTTCAGCGGTTCGGTTGCCGCCATCCACACTGTTGAGCAGACCCAGTGTGACTTGCCGGAAGTTTAAGTCGGGGAATGCTTGCAAGTAGCTTGGCCCGCTGAAGACCAGCGCTGTGATGGCGTTTGTCAGCGCCAGGGTTGCCGCGTCTACTTCGGTCTGCGTGGCGGCGGCGTTGGCATTGACGATTACCGCAGCATTATATGCCGCCAGGGCTGCTGCCCATGATGTTGGTGTGTAGTTGGCTTCGACGTGGGTGCTAAACACCGCTATCGCGGCGGCTAGAGCGGTTTTGTCCACCGGCGGTATTGCTCCGGGCTGCGTTACTGTTATTGTGCGGGTCAGTTCGCCAGCCCTCACCGTTATGGTTCCAACGCGCTCCGTTGTTGCTGTATTCGCTTCGGCTGTTATTGTGAAATCTCCGTCGCGCGTCCCTCCGGCTGGCGCTGCGCTTAGCCATGCCGCACCGCTCTCTGCCGTCCATATCGTGTTTGAAGTAACCAGTACCGCTTGGCCGCCGCCGCCCGCCGCCGCATTCCATGATTCCTGCGATACCGCTAGGGTGAGACCGTTCTGGTTATAATAGCGGAGCCAGCCGGAGTCCAGGTTTTCAGGTGAATTGATGCTCATATCCAACGACCTCCAGCCTATGACATGATCAGGAGTTGGAATATAGTTGTTTTAGCAATAGAGCCCGCGAAGCACGAGGTTCTGCGTCACATCCAGTGTTGTCAGTTTGTTGTTGTAGCAAAAAAGCCATTCCAGCGCGGGGTTTTGTGTCACATCCAGCGCTATCAGTTTGTTGCTTTCGCAATCAAGATATTTTAGCATGGGGTTTTTCTTCAAATCCAGTGTTGTTAATTCGTTGTTGTCGCAATATAGGTCTCTAAGCACCAGGTTTTGCGTCACATCCAGTGTTGTCAGTTTGTTTGTGCTGCAAGAAAAATCATAAAGCGCGGGATTTCGCGTCACATCCAGTGTTGTCAGTTCGTTTGTGAAGCAATTAAGATATTCAAGAGCGGGGTTTTGCGTCACATTCAGCGCTGTCAGTTTATTGAAGCTGCAAAACAGCTCTCTAAGCGCTGGATTTTGCGTCACATCCAGTGTTGTCAGTTCATTGTAGCCACAATATAGCACTCTAAGCGCCGGGTTTTGCGTAACATCCAGTATTGTCAGTTCGTTTCCGATGCAATAAAGATTTTCAAGCGACGGGTTTTGCCTCAGATCAAGTGACGTCAGTCGGTTTTCACTGCAATCAAGAGCCACCAGACCTGTAAAATACGCTATGCCGGTAAAATCCGCGATTCTCATGCTAGTCACAGACAACGAAGTCCGGGCTGCCATAAATGCTCTATCCGCATCGGTGACAATGCTGTCCGCCGTTCGGTTGCCTCCGCCTGCATTTAGCTGATTCAGCACGATTTGCCGGAAGTTAGCATCAGGGAATGCTTGCGCGTAGCTTGGTCCGCTGAAGACCAGCGCTGTGATGGCGTTTGTCAGCGCCAGGGTTGCCGCGTCTACTTCGGTCTGTGTGGCGGTGTCGTTAGCATTGACGATTACCGCCGTGTTATATGCCGCCAGGGCTGCTGCCCATGACGTAGGTGTGTAGTTGGCTTCGACAAGGGTGTTAAATAGCATAATCGCGGTGGTTAGAGCGGTTTTATCTGCCGGCGGTATTGCTCCGGGCTGCGTTACAGATATTGTGCGGGTCAGTTCGCCTGCTCTCACCGTAATGGCTCCAACGCGCTCCGTTGTCGCTGTGTTCTCCGTAGCTGTTATGGTGAATTCTCCATCGCGTGTCCCTCCGGCTGGCGCTGCGCTCAGCCACTCAGCTCCACTCTCGACCGTCCATATCGTGTTGGAGGTAACCTGTACCGCTTGAGTACCGCCG
>Ga0123353_10012501_pt1 | contig 12075 bp, 9 predicted proteins | sample TergutLab28metaG_3_FD_92763 | JGI IMG/M metagenome (GOLD analysis project Ga0123353, IMG submission 92763) | Labiotermes labralis P3 segment gut microbial communities from Petit-Saut dam, French Guiana - Lab288 P3 | ecosystem: Host-associated > Arthropoda: Insects > Digestive system > Gut ... | reverse complement strand
TAACCATGATGAAAAGAGTTTACTGTGTGTTGCGAGCTGGGTCTTTAGATAAAATAGTTTACGCATTGTCTTTAAAGGGTTAATGTTTTTGTCCCTTCTTCTTCTCCGTGTTCACAGTGTCTGTTTTCAAGGACCTTGCAGCCTCACTTTTACTGCCCTGACAATACTAGATGAACCATGCAAATTACAGAATTCTTCATCACATAATTTCTTGAACTGCCTCTTGTACTACAATGACTGTCCACATGTTGTCTTGAGCACTTTTTTTCAAACACTTGTATCTTCTGTCATTCTGTTACCATTGCATACCATTAGCTTTTTGATGTAAATGACCTCCAGAAATAGCGGTAGCTACAAACAAATTAAAAAGGCAGTTGCGGATGTTCAGTAAGTGGTGGTGCATATTGTGGGTTGGGCATACTGGTAACAAGCGTTCACCATAAAATATTCTGTTTTAAGAAACGGTAATAAAGGTCTTGTAATGGGATACATTCTTTTGGAACAACCTACTTGATAGTTGATGGATGCGAAAATTTTTATTTGGAATAATTGCAGTTTATGTAAAGAATCTCCTCTGCTAATTTATTAATCACTATTGCTTGTTCTTTGCAGGCCCAAGTTGCTCAGAGGGAAGCTCTTCAGAGAAACACTCCTGATCTCGCTCTTCCTCAGAGACTGCTGCCTTCATCTACTCCAGAAGAATATCTCCCACATAAAGCAGGAGAGAGTCTTTCTTGCCACATGTATAACTGCTTCGATTATTCCCGGTGCTCACTTACGTCTGGTTTTCCTGTCTTCCTTTATGATCCCGATCATTACCCAGTCATTGCACCAGGCTGGGACATTGAAGGTTTTGTCAAAACTACCCTGAAGCAGACACTTGGTTATAATCCACATTTTACAACCGATCCAAAAGTTGCTTGTATATATTTAGTATTAGTTGGCGAAGCATTAGCTGTACCTGGTGGGCAGAACAATCTGATCAACGGTACTAACGTACCTGCAAAGACTCTTGATGAAGAACTTTTACACAAACTTCCATATTGGGGAGGGGATGGACGGAATCACGTTCTACTCAACTTTGCTCGCAGCAGTAGTGTCCATGACAGCAGGGATACGACAACTGGTGGACGTGACATATTTTTTGGCAGTGACACAGGACGAGCCATGCTTGTTCAGTCAACGTTCAAGAGATCCACATTTCGTGCTGGTTTTGATATTGTAACTCCCCCAATTTTGGGTCCTCCAGGAGGAGACATATGGCAAGACTATCCATCCATGTTGCCTGCCCGGCGGCGTTTCCTCCTATCATTTCAAGGAGAATTCCAAAATTTGTCATATCTAGTCAAAACAAATGAAGCCACAGTAAAGAGTTTTGCAGAAACTGTTGATAATGTGGATGATTCAGATATGAATGAGCATAGGGCAGTTTATACTTCTGAATCTAAAAGAAAAGATGGAGCCAGTGAATTTCAGAATGATGTTGACAGGTTTATAATGGAACACTTACATAGAATGGCATATGGATCAACATCTGACCGATTTCTCTTTCATTTTGAGTGCTCCATGGCAGTGAGTTCACCAAATACTGAAGAGACAGCTAAGAAATTAAACAGTGGTAACTGGCTACCCATTATGAGGAAGGTTTCAGATGTGTGGGGAGAATGGGCTCTATGTGGAACAGAATCATCACGAACAAGTGTTTTAAGAGATTCAACATTTGCATTGGTGATGGCACCCACAAATGCTAGCTTAGTGTCAACTACGATTGTGCAGATACGAGTTTATGAGGCGATTAGAGCTGGTGCAATACCTGTTTTGCTGGGAGGAGATCGACTTGAGATGGCTTACGGAGAAGTTGTGGACTGGCATAGAGCTGCTTTATTTCTACCAAAGGTGTGTTACAGTTTTATAATTGTTATCAATGTGGGTAAGAAAGGCAAGGTACATACTTTAGACTAGACATTTGAAGATAAGACATATGCAAGAGAAAAACAATTAATAGATTATGAGGTAGTAAAACCAACAAGGTACATTTTTTCAGAAAATGTTTATTGACAATTAGACATGCTTCAGCTTATCAGCATTCCTCGGGGATCATAGTAACACTGCAGGAAGATTACAAGACCATTACATATTAAAAGTTATATATATATACACATATGTATGTGTATATATATAATTACAATAATAAAACTTCTGAAAAGAAGTATAAGATAGTAAATAAAAATGATAATATATATATATAAATCAGTTCAGGTAACTGACTCAGAATCATCATCTTATGGATGGTGTCATAAGGTGTCATCTGTGTGTGTGTATAAAATCAACTACCCATCTTTTTAACGATATTAAGGCACTGAACTGTGTCCATCAGTTGATGATTTTAATACTTATATTTAGCTGATATTTTATGATGTGATCTATAAGAAGTTATCAAAACTGAGTATATTATATGTTATTATTTGGCACTTCCATGAAATTGTGAAAAGGGACTATTAACTTTGTCATGTTTTTCCATCTGTCCGCTGGCACAATTCAGCATCCACTAGGCAGAGTTTGTGAAATTTGATATCTGAGTATTTTTCAAAAATATGTTGGGAAAATTCAAGTTTCATTAAAATATGACAAGAATAACAGGCAATTCACATGAAGACCAATGTACATTTATGACAGTATCTCATTGAAGTCTTCTTAGAATGAGAAATGTTTCAAAAAAAAGTTGTAGTTGAAATCAAGACACTCATTTTATGTTCAGTAACTTTTTTCCTGAAAATCATGTTGTTTTTGACATTATGTGGAAAAATATGGTAAAGCCAGACAGGCCACAGCTGACAATATAATGTGACACTTGAGCATTGGATACTGGATAACTAAGGCTACAGACACACATTCAGAATATTTAATATGTATTACTTTCCATGGCAGTAGTGGTTGTGTGAACGTGCCACAATGTCACGTTTATGCATATGCTGCCTCTCATTTTATATTTACTCTCTTATACTCCTTTCAGCAGTTTCATTACTGCAATTGCATTTTATCTTTTAGTATGTAGTATTATAATGTTCTTTCAGTATTGCTATGATCCCTGAGCATGCCTTTTAAGCCAAAACATTTCAGATTGTAAATAAACAGTTTCTGACATTTTTGAACTGTTGGTTTTACTGTCTCATACATGGGTGTAAACTGTAACAGTTTGTTTTAAAACAAATGTTTTGCTGCTTGTTGGGAATGAAATTTGTGGACTTCTGTTGTGAATGTCTTTCTGTTCCCATCTAGTTTAAATGTTACTTGAAACACTAGGGCTGAAATAGTAGTCTGGGTTAAAGTGTACTGGAACATAGATCATAAGTTGGAATGATCAGGAAGATATGATGGTCCATCTAGATTTATGAAGCTGTAGGTTTTATGGGTATTCTATCTAACATTTACCATTTGTATAAACTAAAGTGTTTATTTTACTCGTACTGTGCTGTACTGTAAGAGGGTTGTTCATATGAAATGCACATGGGGATTGTTTTGTGAAGAGAAGGAGAAGCCACTAATAAGTACCCATGGGCAATGGGGCAGGCCTGCCATTGACACACCAACAGATGAATGCCCTCCTCAGAGAAGTCTCTGGGCTACTGCTGGAACTATGGCATTACTGCATCATTCACATCTTTGATCCAAATCTGTGGCCCTTTAGCAGTTATATGTTCAAGGACCCTGACATCAACATTGGTGCACAACACTATTATGGAACTGTCCAAACTGTTCATACTGCCCTCAAGAGAAAGGTACCTAGCATTCTCACAACAAGTGTAATCATGTTTGCTTGAAACTGCCTGTCCCTGTACTGCCCACTCTCCAGGAATTGTTCATTGTATGTGCTGAAGTGTACCATCCACCATATAGTTTGCACCATTCACCATTTGACTTCCCTGTAATTAGGCCCTCAGGAGTCACTAAAGGGCTATAGGTTGAAGTCAGATGTAGATATCAGGGTATCAGTTGTGCAGTGGTTCAGGCAGCATCTCGAGGAGGTTTTTGTGGAGAGAATCGTTTGGTTGGTATGAGAATAGAATGACTACATCATTGTCCATGAGGCCTATTTTTATTGGCCTTTACTTCTTCCACTGCAGCAATCCCAGAATAAGTCAGTATAGCCTGTAAGATGCCAGTGAATTCAAGGCATAGTGAGGTGGAAATTTTAAATTTTGCCTCTTTAAATTCTCATTCCCATGTTTACTAAGTCCTTTATGCAGTAGCTTCTTATGCAGCCATTCAGAATGAGTTATTTTATTTCAGTAGTACAAAAATAGATGGCAGAAATGGGTAATGTGAGTCATGTAAAGTGTGCAGGTGAATGTGAGTAAAAACATGCAAGTTGGATTGTGAGGGAAATTGCTGATATCTTTAGTTCTTATAGGGTAAATACATACATACATAAATGAACAATTGTAGGTGTATGTTCTCTGTTTCCATTTTTTGACACAATAGCAGGTCTGGCACCATATGTTGCATGTAAGATGAGAGGCAGGTATCAAAATATGTGTTTGAAACTTGTAGTTTGTAATGTATGAAGGTGACTTATATTTTCCTGCTGTAACATATGTTGGAATACTGTTGCCATGTGTGTGACATCCTTTTCTAAAAGTTTCCTGATCATGGTTTTTAATTTTGTACTCCTCATGGTTGAACAAATGTGGGGGATCTATACATTGCAACATTAAATTTGTTACTATGGTTTGAGATTTAGTATGTTATTTCTTCTTTGGTTACTTTGGTAAGGATACAAATTTTGTATAAATTGGTTTTTACAAATAGAAAGTATTGTAAGTACTCTTTGATTTGTATGCTAGTGATTTCCAGGAGTAATTTTTTAGCTTTCTTGTCCATGTATGGTTGCAGGGGAGAATTAGACTGCTGTTAATATGAGGGGACACCAAAAGGTATTTCAGTACTTTATCATACAGGTATTGTTAAATCATTATGTTGTGGTCATTTATGGTTCTTGGTTCATGATGCTTCCAATTATATGTTAAAGGCACGGATCACAGAGATGCATTTCTTTCTCCGGTCCATTTCGGATGCAGACCTGTTATCATTACGGCGTCAGGGTCATCTTGTGTGGGAACGTTATTGCTCCTCAGTTCAGAGTGTAGTGGATACTGTTGTGGCAGTCTTGCGGGACAGGCTTGCCATTCCTCCTTTACCCACACAAGAAGAACCTTCACCCAGTGTGTTCAATTCTACATTCACAGTGAGTTTAATAACAAACATGCTACATGTAATTTATCTTTGTTAAGTAGTCTGGCTGCCCAGTTATATCAAGTCTGTAGTTCATCTGCAACCTGGAGTCCCCATTGAGATATACATGAACTTTACATTTGCTAGGCATTAGAGGTGAGGAACATACATTTGCATACAAAGGTATATAGCAGTGGTGCAGATGGTTGAAGCAGTGTGCTACAAGCCAGAAGGTCATGAGTTTGAGTTATGATTGGGTAATTGAAATTTTTTATTGACTTAAACCTTCTGGCCACACTGTGGCCCCTGGGGTATGCTCATCCTCCAACAAAAATGAGTACCTGGGGGTATTGTGGGGCATAAAGGCAGCCAGTACGTGGGGCTGACAACCTTGCCACGTTCGTGTGCCATTTTTGTCTACAAATTCTGGAAATCTCAACCTCCTGGTGCCCAAGGGCCTGTCCAGGCCTGTACACAGATTGCTTGCATTAATTTCTGAACTGCATAAGTGATGTACCACATGTGCTCTGCTCAGATAGCTGTATGAAGTCAAAAAACAGATCTGGGATTTATCTTACCAAGCAGTGTGACAGGAAATTGAAGGTAATGTCATAATATTAGTATTGAAGTCCACTATTTTATTTGCTAGAATAAAGCGCTGAGGAATATGTTTGAACTGAAAAAAGAGGAAGAAATGGGATAAAGAAGGAGCGTGTATAATTGTGACCTTCATAATTTGTACTCTTCGTCTAATATTATTAGAATAATTAAATCAAAGTGATGAAATGAGTGGAACCTGTGGCATACCTGGGAAGATGGTAATCCATATAAAATTGTAGTTGGTATGTATACGTCAAGAAAGATGTGCTTAGGAGAACTATGGATGGATGGAAGGATAATATTATAATGGATCTTAGAGAAATAGAACATAAATGTGTGGCCTGAATTGAACTGGTTGAGGTCAGATGACAAAACAGTAGTAGCTGTGTTCACAACAGCTTCTGCAAACACAATAATGACAGTTTTGGGGAATTTTTGATTAGCTACCATGTCAGATTTTTAATAAAGGCCTGTGTATGTCATGGAAGTTGTATATGTTACGAATAATAACAGGTCAGTAGTCACATGCAGATTGCACTTTCTCTGGGTGTGGCAACAACTTGTTTCATTTGATTATTTTTCACAGCCTCTAAGAACAGAAGCAGTAGTATCGGAAGCAGAACCAGAAGAAAGCCTTGGCCCAATAGAGCCACCATATCCTTCACCACGCTATAAGCGCAACTATACAGTCTTCCTAACACAGGTTTGTTGCCTTATTCTGTCATAGATGAAATGACTGTCCGGTAGGGTAGAGTAAATAGAGTTCAGGGAGCAGACTTGAAGGCTGTCAGTGTTACCAAGTTGTATCACTGATTCCAGCTGACACTTGACTATATGGCTGACAGGGTTCAATAGGCTTCATGCCAGGAATGCACATTTGTGGCTTGGCATTCAACACATATGGTTCCAACATATCGACTTTTATAAACAAGTATTATGTTTGTGGAGTCTGGAGGCTGCTATGCGTAAGTGCACAGATGTGGTTGTCCCCTAGTAAGAAAGTAAAATAGTTTTAGTTGTTCAGGTAAATTTAAAGCCTTGCAGTCTGTGACTGATATTTTTAGTCTATTTTCGTTCCAGAAAATTAAAGAAGAAGTCGTTTGATGTTACCTTGCTCTTGTGTTTCAATGATTGAGCCTTTTTTTTTTTAAATATGTATTTGGTATGATGTTATGGCATTGGACCACACCTGAATTGCATATTTTTAATTTCCTCAGTAATAACAATATTGAGGACATGCAAACTTGTGGGATGTGACAGTAGATCCATATACTTATATCCTGAAATTATGTATTAGTAGACCACTTTTACTATGTCCTTTCCAGTTCACTGTTCTTTAATAATTGTATAATTTTTGAATGATACATAGTTTTGGGCTATTGCCCGCATCATTAAATAAAAAAACATTGAATAAACATTTTAAACGTTCTTCTAATCAGCAGTAATCAGATATGTTTTGTGATTTCAGGGACATGAGATGTGGAACGATTGGGGTGATCCATTTCGACTTTACCCACAGTTACCCTTTGATATACTTTTGCCATCTGATGCAAAGTTTGTCGGTAAGTATTGAAATCAACTTGCCACTCTGAAAAGAACCTGAAAGTTTATACAGACATCAGTTATGTGTAAGCAGTACTCAGTAAAAGAATTAAAATACTATAAATTAAGGATTTTATTTAATGAGAATACAATATCAAATTAAAAAACTGGTTTTCATGAAAGTGAGTTTTCTTACATGCATTTAGCCTTTAGGTATGAAGATACTTACAGATGGATGAAACATTTCAGTGTTGCACTTCATATTGTGTGATGAGAGCTGTCATTTTGCATCACAGTTACAGTATGTTGGGCAGGTTGTGTGATGATAGTTGTCCTTTCGCATCACACTTATGTTGGACATTGTTCATTGTGAAGTATATTTAATACACACAATATTTTGGAAGTTGGCCATACTTCCATTGTTGGGTGATTGGATATTATTATGCTACCAGTTTTTTATTGTGTTTACTTCCCCCCTCCAAAATTTAGAGGCGGTGTTCAGGATATACCTCTGAACCCATTGAACAGTTAGCTTATCTGCCAACCACTAAACCACCTTATCCATGGCTCTTATCACTTACCCAGTTATTTGGCTTTGTGAAGGTGCAGCTGAATTTTGATGCTTCTAGGTTCTGGCATAGGATTCCGTCCCATCGGGAGGGGTGCTGGTGGTGCTGGGAAGGAATTTTCAGAAAGTCTTGGAGGAAACAATCCCAGGGAGCAGTTTACCATTGTAATGCTAACATATGAAAGAGAACAGGTTATTATGAATATTGTTACTTCTATGATTTTATCATCTTCTTGTGTTGATGGATTCAGTGGCTTATTGTCAGTACAGGTATCAAAATCATCTTCACATTGTCTCTTTGGCCTTTCTTCCCTCTCCTTACATCTTTTGCTGAAGAACCATCTGTATTTTATGCCTTTTGAGATGTAATTTGTAGGCAGAATTCAGCCTGCATTAATTAGTGGGATGCCACAGCCTGGTGTGACAGTGGAGCTGTCACTTTAAGACCTTCAGATTTTCTTGGATATGTCTGGCTGTGACCCATTCAGCAAGGTTAGACCTACTTGAGCTATGCTACCATCAACAGCCTTGTTGTTGTAGGACCCCCCCACCACCAACCATTGTAAAGGTAATATCTTGTGGTGGAGTCATAACAACTACAGTGAAGTAGCTGTGGTATGATACTGTTGGTGTTTGATTTAAATTTCCTTTTATTCCTCAGGGTGGCATTTCATGAAACTAATAGGTCTGTTTAAATACGTTGTACTTCATTTATCAAAAATAATTCCTGTATAAGCTCTTATAGGCTACTGAATTTCTTTTGCATGTTTGAGTTTCATACACCTTTGATGCTTATTTGGAAAATATGTGTACCATGAGAATAACTAATGTACTGTCTGGTAGCAGAACTCAGTTTTGAAAACTGTTAATATGAAAGCCTGCAAATGGTCATTACCCTGAGCCAGTTCTATTCATCTCTGATCCTCAGCCTTCCTTTTTAGTATTCAACATGGTGTTAATTTTCCATAAAAAATTGGTGTGCATGTCCTGTTCCCAATTTTGATGCATAACATTTGTTATTCAATTATCAAACAATACTAGTAGACCTGTCTAAATCAAGTTCCTTTTGATCTAATATTCTAAGCTGCTCACTTCATTTATTCTTCTCAAGTCAGAGTAGGTTTCTCTGCATTTTATTTTCAAACAACATTAATTTATGATCTTCTCTTGAAATAAGAGTATACAAATGTTTGAAAAAACTGGCAGTTGGTACCTAAATGTTTATGCAAGTCTGACAGATGATGTAAAATTACTTGCTCTGTAAGCGATATTTGTAAAATTTAAAGGTGCTGATCAACTCTTTGAGTAGACTATATGGACTGCCATACTTGAACAAGGTTGTCGTCATATGGAATTCTCCAAAACCTCCTCTAGAAGATCTACGTTGGCCTGACATTGGAGTCCCAGTGCATGTGAGTTCAACAAATTGTCTTATTTTACATATTCAGTGTTACAAATAATGCAACAATACTTTTTATTTTCAAAAATACGGTTGTATTTACTATCATAGATAATGTTAATAGATTGTTCTTTTGATCTGAGGTTATTTCAGTTATAAAGTTAGTATTATGTGGAATTAAGTTGGAAAATTATGATGAATGGTGAGTAGATAGTTATTTGGAATTAGACATTCTTGGTCTATATGAAGTGTTTGTAGAGACTGAAGAAAACTGCCGGCTTCTTCCTGAATACAAGCGTAGGTCATGAACGCTGTTATCTGCTTACTGGTTTGCTGGGAGGTATTTCTGGAATCATGCAATTACCTTAGTAAGAACATATATTGTACAGATACTACTTGCTGGCAACAAACTAGTTAAAGTTATTGTTCTTTACCAACATTATTCTTAAAATAAACTGAACTGCAATAATGAAATGACTTATTAAGACAGTCACATAAATTTATAAGTGCCTGCTGACAAGAGAAGGCAATAAAAATGTAAGAGTATGATTTTAGACATGTTTTCTCTTATTTTGTACACTGACATCACACAGCCATCACTTTGTGCTTCATTGTGACATTCATTTAAAAAGTGATTATGATCATGGCAATGAGGTTAAAGTATGCACCATGCATTGTGAAGTGATGAAAAGCATATAACTTGCCTTACATTTTAAAACAACATTTTTTAACCATCCGCAGTTGGTCAAAGCTGTTAAAAACATGCATCACCTTAGGTTCTGTGCAGACGTTTAATTTTTTGTAATAGGAATTCTTGTCTCTTTTTGGGCAAATATAAAACTTTATTTTTAGTAAATGCATAAGTGTAAAATGCATTAAATGAGTGAAGGAGAGTCTCATATTCTATACAGCATGAAAGCAGTTAACCTCACTTTTATGAAAATAAGTTAAGAGTCACCTTGTAAAACCAACCTTAAATGCACAGAAATATTACACAAAACATGTGAGAGTCATTTACTCAATAGCAGGAGAGTGAGAGAAGCCGACTAACTAGCCACATGGTCCAATCCCATTTTGTCACAGCCAGTCCTGAAAGGTACAAACAGTTGTATTAAAATGGGTGGTCAAAGGATTAAGTCCCAAACATCGGGGTCCACGTTAATTGAGGCTACTGTATTCTAGCAATGGCTGTAGTTTTCAGTTTTACTTGAGCATTGGTTTTTGTTCATATCTCAATATTGACACTAGTTCCAATATTATGTTTGTGCTAGCATGATACTAATTTGTTCTCCCCCTAAGCAGTGGGTTCTGCCTGTACATAACAGCAGTGTCAGTAATTTTTCTGAATTTTCCTTCCAAAAATAATCACCTTTTTTATTTACACCTTTCTGCTAGTATTGTGAGTTTACAATATGTAGGCCAGGATGGGCATATAAATTGTAATTATAATATATGTGTGTGTGTGTGCGCGCACACACACACACACATTGTTTACCCCTACTTTGATGCCTGTTTATTTCTTTCAAGGTGGTGAAAGCAAGTCGAAACAGCTTGAACAATCGATTTCTCCCATATGATGCCATTGAAACTGAGGCTGTGCTTTCAGTAGATGATGATACGCACCTGCGACATCATGAAATTGTTTTTGGCTTCAGGTCAGTGTATTGTTTCTAATAGTGGTGCCTACAAGCAAAATGACAACTTTAAACTCCATATGGATACAGTTTTAACTAGATTTTTCAGCATTTTGTACAAAAAGTTTTTAAAGTAACTGCTGTGTCTGCCCTTCCACAATCTTTATCTCCAAAAACACTTCACAGGTCTTGATGATATTATATACTGGAAATCATTACTGTAAGATGTTTCGAAGGAATTGTTAAGAAACATGGTTTTTGAGATAAATGTGGCAAATAACTTCACCAAATTTAAAGTAGTCAGTGTGAGCCTTCTAATATCTTCCTGGCTTCATTAGCATGGTGCCTTTAATTTAACCCTTAGAGCACAAAGTTTGTTATGTTGGCAGCTGAAGACATTGCACCTGCATGTCTATCATATCTGCCATTTTGATGCTACTTTGCCAGTGGAGAAAGGAAATATAAATTTTTCAGATAAAATTACAAGAAAAATTTCATTCAACTCAGAATGCAAAAAGTATCACATTTGACACATGTAAATATAAAGTTGGCAAAAGATGGTATGATAAACCATGCAGCTGGTACAATTAGGTTAGCCAATGATCTGTTTCTTCATTTCAACTTGTTTTCAACTCACATTTTAATTAGTTGTAAAAACGCTGTTGGCAGGGTATGGCGAGAGCAGCGGGACAGAGTAGTTGGTTTCCCTGGTAGGTTCCATGCCTGGGACCTTAATTATGGTGGGTGGCTGTACAATTCCAATTATTCATGTGAGCTGTCCATGGTGTTAACAGGTTTGTAAAAGAGTAGCATCCATTGGTTGCTTATTTCACGTTGTGTAATTTTCTCCTGGTTTACCATCCGTTGCAGATACAGGAGTTCTCTGAAAAAACAAAATGTGGATATAGTGGCATTTTCATTATGTGTTACGGTAGACATCTTTGGTAATGAGTGCAGCCTGTAATAAAGAGTTTGTTTTAACAAGCACTACAAATATACATAGGGGCATGCAGTGGTGCATTTTATTGAGGCACTGCGCTACAAGCAGGAAGGTAGCAGGTTTGATTCCCGATGGTGTCACTGGGATTTTTCATTGATGT
>Ga0123353_10012500_pt1 | contig 12076 bp, 11 predicted proteins | sample TergutLab28metaG_3_FD_92763 | JGI IMG/M metagenome (GOLD analysis project Ga0123353, IMG submission 92763) | Labiotermes labralis P3 segment gut microbial communities from Petit-Saut dam, French Guiana - Lab288 P3 | ecosystem: Host-associated > Arthropoda: Insects > Digestive system > Gut ... | reverse complement strand
CGCAGTATTCCCAGCGCTCCCACCTCGGCACCAAGCAGGCGCAGCTGCTTGCCGCTCAGGCTGATTTTGAGATCGTTGACGCGCACCACCTTGAGGCCTTGCGTGTCCACGATCTGCTTATTCATGAGATCGCGGGCAAGCAAGAGCTCGTCGGGCTGCAAATAAGAAAAGCGAATGTTATGGCTGGCCGTGTTAAGCACCACACGGTTGCCGTCATACTCGCTCACGTACTTACGCCAACTCACCATGAGCGGCGTTTTAGAGAGGCCTTTGAAAGTCACGGAGGTGATGCGAGGAAACAACTCGCCGGTTTGAATGGCGAGGTCGTTGATTCTGCCGATCTCCACGCCATCGGCGTCGATGATCGGGCGTGAAAGCATCTGGGATAGATAAGGCAAGACGAATCTCCTTTCTCTATGGCGGCGTTGTCCCGCGGCCATCGTCAAAGGAGACGAGGCATGGGAAGAGCCGATTACTTATCGGCGCCTCCCCTGGGGACTAGCAACTGTGAGGATGGTCTAAACCGCTCACTGGAGCCCTTTCTCTAGGTCAATACTTATCAGACAATCAAATATGATATACTGCCGTTGGCATCAGGCACCTAAAGGGTACACCTTGATGAAGGGGGTACACCTTGATGGTGCTTGTGTCTGCTCTTACTACCTTGTTTGAGTAAGACGTAGATATTTTAGCCCTTTTGTAGAGAAAAGCAAAGAATTATGAATGACGAGAAGTTCTCTCAGCTGCCAGCAGAATTATTTGAGCCCAACGACCGGCAAGAGACCGTGCGACTCAACTTTGATCAAATCACGCCTGAAGATCTAAAATCACAGGCTAAAACCAAGCCCAAAAAAAAGCGCTCCAACCTGTTACTCAACCTGTTGATATGGGTGGTGGTGGCCCTGGTAATCATTGCTTTGGGCCTGGTTATTTCTGCATTTATCGCCGGATTCAATTCGGTATTTGAGATGATTGACTGGATTATCGAACAGGTTCGGTAAGTGACTCATGGGGACGGGGAAGGTGACTCATGAGTCACTCACCAGATAAAGAATTCTTGAGCCAGCATTGCTATGCCTATGCATGCTAACAGCCCGGCAAAGGCAAAGCGCATGGGCCTTTCGGGCAGTTTTGCTATGAGCCAAGATCCCAGCTGTGCTCCGGGGATGGTGCCAATCATCAACGCCACGCCATAGAGCCACTCAATGTGGCCGAGCACCGCATGTACGATAATGCCGGGAATAGCAATAAGAGAGATGGCAATTAGCGACGTACCCGCTGCTCTCTTGAGTGAGAACCCCAGGTAGGCCACGCAAAACGGCACGATGATAAAGCCTCCACCCACTCCAACGATGCCCGCGATGAGGCCGGCAATGAGGCCAATAATCAAAATGTAAGAAAGAGGAATCGCGCCTTTTTCACGCTCGGTTTTAGCGTCTGCCTTGCCTATGATGGTTTCTGCCGTTGCATCTTCTGCCGCAGCGGTGACGCGTGACGCCGGTGCTTCCGGGGCCTTGGCTTCTTCTGGCTCTGCCTCTTTTGTTCCCAGGGTCTTATCCTTGAACAAGCTGCGCAGCATCATGGTCACCGAAAAGAGAATGACGACGCCCGTAAGGATGATAGTTACGTAGGGAGGCAGAGAGTCAGCCAGCAGCGCCCCGCCCATCGAAGCTATTGCCCCAACGCCTCCCATCAAAAGGCCGGAGTTGAGGGATACCGTTTTCTGGCGAAAATGCCTGATAGAACCCGAGATCCCCGTAGGGGCTATGGTGAGAAGCGAAGTTGAGGTAGCAGAAACGATAGGCATTTGAAAGGCGATGAAAAGCAATGGCACGGTCATGCCCCCTCCCCCGATACCAAACATCCCCGAAAGAGTTCCGATGCCAAAGCCGCAGATAATTACAAAGACAAAGTCAATTGCTTCCATAGAGACAGTATAGCTGGTAATTGCCTGCAGTTGGTTCAGGGAAACGGGGCTACTGTAATTGGGGCAGGGGGACGGGGCTGCTGCCCCAAAAGCCTATGCAGATTCTTCTGACCCGTCTACGTAAGGTTCAATTGCAATGCCGCTGAGTATGCTGGCGGTGAGAGGATCGCTGGCCAGGATGTTGACGACTTGCGGCCAGCCAATCTGAAACTCGTAATAGCGATCGCAAAACGACTCTGCGTAGGCTTTGGCTTCTCGTTGGGCGCTGAGAGCTGCCCTGAAGTAACCTTTTCTGTCGCTTGCGCGCCCAACCATGCGCAGCAAGGCCGTAAGAAAGACTCTGCGGCCAATGGAGTGCTCCAAAAAGGGGCCGGGATAAGGGTCAAGCGAATGCGGCGTTATCTGAATGAGGTCAATTTGGCTTTTTGCGTACTCAAGTTTGCGGTGCTCGTATATCCAGCGATAGATGTCTTGTTTGAAACGCTGCGACTCGTTGCGCGTGGGTGGCGGAGCATGTCTGATGTGCCACTGGTTGTCAAACCAGACATCGCCGCCGTACATGCGTACGTTGAGCAGGTAATCAAGGTCTTCGCCGCGAGGAATCCAGGGGTCAAACGAGACTCTGAGAAAGGCTTCGCGATGAATGGCACAGAGTCCTCCGTAAAGACCGTTGCTGCGCGAGAGGCGCGCGCCGGTCATGGCCTTGGTAATCCAGGCATTGAAGAGCTCTCCCTGGCGCCAAAAATAGTTGTACCAGGCGCTTTTTTGGCTGGACTTATAGTTGCCCTGCTTGTCAGTGAAAAACCCTGTTTTGACCAGCACCGGCACGCCGGTCTTGGTAAGTTTGCCAAGCCCGTAGATAGCGTTTTCGATGAAATTGGCGTCGTCGACTGTTTCGTCGTCATCAATGAAGATGCACTCCGTGAAGTTGCCGACAGCTGCTATGAGCAGCCCCAGGTTTCGGATGGCTCCATAGCCCGTCAGGCCTGCGCCCTCTTTGAGGCTGCTCACACCCAGGGCGTCAACCCTGAGGTTAAGGCGGTCAAGCACCTCGTGGTCAATCATGCGCAGGTCAAGCTGCCCAGAAAACATCGAGAGGATTTCTTCAATCTTGTTTGCGGCAGCTGCTTCTACTCCTGCCTCGGCTACCACCAGCACAAAAATTGGGCATTGAATATCAGCGTCAACAAGACTCTGCAAACAACGGGGTAGCTCGCCTTGATGAGTAAGCGGCGTGACATGGTCATAGATAGCTAAAACATCCACGCTTTCTCTATAACGCTTACTGCCAACATAGGTAGGGATGATGATGCACGGATTCATGAATGCTCCTGTGATTTGGACTCTGAGGGAATTAAGAGTGCTGTTTTCTTTGCATAAGAGGCGCTGCCCTCTGTTGTATTTTACGGTAGTCCTTGGCTAATTCTAGCAGTTTTCTATTCTGCTACGCATAATACAGATGTCTGTAAACAGCTTGACAGTTAATTTGGTGAAGACAGGGACGGTACGGTGTCTAGTTGCCCCAAGTGTTACTTTAGACACCGTGCCGTCACCTGTCTTCACTCTTCTTGGGCCTTACATAGGTAAAGTGCCTAAAAAGTGCCAAATATTGCGTTTTTTGTTGAGATGCGTCAAAAAACCATAACTGCTGGGACCGTAGGGGACAGGGCGCACGGGACGGTTCCTCGTTTCCTGTTTCCTAGTCGAAGACTTCGGAGGCGAGGGTTCTGTACGAGTTGAGGCGTCGGGCGTCAAGGGTGCCTGCTTCTACGGCTGCGGTTACTGCGCAGCCCGGCTCGTGGGTGTGGGTGCAGTCTCGGTAGTGACACTTAGCTGCTGCAGAGACTATCTCGGGGAATGTTTTGTAGAGGCCCAGCCCGGCGCCCAGCACTCCTATGGCGCGCATGCCCGGGGTGTCAATCACTGCTCCGCCGCCTGGAAGGTCAACGAGACGTCTTGCTACGGTGGTGTGGCGTCCTGCGCTGTCTTTTTCGCGCACTTTACCAACTGCCTGTTTGTCTTCACCGGCCAAGAGATTGACGAGCGTGGACTTGCCCACACCGCTGCGTCCTACTAACACGCCCAAGCGGTTGGGAAAAAAGAGCTCGGTAGGCATGAGACAGGGGCACGTTTCTTCTGTCTCAGTGGCTTTCATTGACACGCTGAGCACTTTACTGCCCGGGGCGGCAGCTTTTGCAGCTGTAATATCTTCTTGCAGGTGACGAGCCTGATCGGCTTTGGTGAGCAAAATGATTGTCTCTACCCCGCTCTCGTTGGCCATGACCAGTTGGCGCTCAAGGTAATCCACGTCAAGTCTGCGCTTGCCCAGGCTTTGCACCACCACCACAAAGTCAAAGTTGGCAGCAAGGATCTGTTCTTTGATTTTGCCGGCGCCATCGTGGATAGACTCCACCAGTTCACGCCGTGCCAAAATGCTGCTGCGGTCTTGAATCGCGGTTATCCTGAGCATGTCTTGGCCGGGCTCTTCATAAAGCTCCACGATATCGCCCACCGCGGCTCTGATGCCCTCGTTTTTGACCAAGGCGATTGAGTGTTGCGCCCTCTCTTCGCCCTGATTGGTGCGCACCAGGGGATACCCTCTGTCAAGCGAGACCACCAAACCTTTAGAGAGAGGAGAGTTAACAGGCATTAGCGCCTTTTTCTGCTGAGGTAGCCGTAGAGGGCAAATAGGCCGGCGGCTGCAGCGATGAGGGCCAGGCCTGAGACGATAAGCGGCAGGTCAGGGGAGCTCTGTCGGGGATGCCCGGGGTTGGTAACAGCTACCACGCTGGTTGCGTGGACGTCGCTTGCGCCCTCGTGTTGGCTGCAAGAAAGGCTGAAGTCGCCGGTTATCTTAAGGTGCGTGCCCTCGTAGGCGTAGCTGCCGTAGTATTGTATCTGCTCTTCGTACTCGCGGGGCAAGAGCACCGTTATGGCGTTGTCTCCGTCGCTCAGAGTGACCCATATGTGGTCGTTGCCGGCGTTGATTCTGTCGCCTACGACCTCGCCTTCAAAGCTGACCAAGGTATCAGCAAGACCCTTGGATGCTTGGGCAAGCTCCGTGATAGAGACTTCTTGCGTAGGTGTAGAATCTGACGGGGCTGTCAGGGGGTGTGCCAGGGGCGCAAAGACCAGGGCTACGGTTAACACAATGGCTACCAGCACAGCAGCCTTAGCACCAACAGAGCCTTTGGTGCTGTGTTCTTTTCTGCCAAGCAGTCTTTCTCGGGTGCTCTTGGTGCCTTTTTTGGGTTTGCGTCTGGGCAAAAGAGAGGCAAACAGGGCGGCAAAGAGCGCCAAAAGCGTAATGAACTCAAGGCGCCCGAGCCACATCTGAAGAATGTAGAACACCTCAAGCGGCACCGGCATGCCCACTTGAACAATGCCGCTTGAAAGCCCCACATTAGAGGCAGCAGAGATGGACTCAAACGTGGCATGCAGCGCCTCGTAGCCGTAGGCGATGCCCACCAAAATGCCCAGCACGTAACTGATGACATACAGCGAGGCAATGATAAGAGCCGAGGACAAAAGCTCCGGGGTGAGCTGGTGTCTGCCGATGTGGTTATAGTACGCGCTCACCTGTGCCGAGCGAGGCTGCAGTATACGTCGTATCTGCAGACCTATGCCCTTGAACACGATACCCACACGCAGGGCCTTGATACCGCCGGCCGTAGAAGCAGAAGAGCCGCCAATGGCCATAGACACAACCAAAAGCAAAAGGGCCCCCGAGGGAAGCAGCGCCGTTATCTGAGCATTGGTGAGAACCTGAAAGCCCGTATTGGTAGTAGCCGAGATGATAGTGAATATACCGCGGCGCATCAGCCCCGAGAAGTCGGTGAGAAAGTTGCCCGCGGCCAAGGCTGCCACAAACACCACCACCATACCAATGGTCCACAGAGCCAGGGTGCGCACCTCGATGTCGCGCACGAATTCGCGCCAGTTACCCTTGTGCACCTGCGCCACCACCGCAAAACTGATGGCTCCCAGCATCATGAACACCATGGCAACAATCTCAAGCGGCCAGGAATGATAGGGAATAAGCGAAAGGCTCACCGGAGCAAATCCTCCCGTGTCGTAGGCTCCTATGGTTATCCAGAGCCCATGGAAAAAGCTCCTCAAAGGCTCCACACCAATGACCACAAGGATAATGGTAGAGACGATGGTTCCGATAATGACCGCCGCCGAAGAGAACTGCAGTATGAAGCGCGCGGTTTTTTTGACATTGGGAACAACCGAATCTTCGCGTGCCTCCGAGGTGTACAGAGCGTTGCCGGTGCGCGTGAAGATGCCCAGCGAAAGCGCCACAACCACCACGCCCTGCCCACCAACAAACTGCATGGTGAAGCGCCACATGTTGTCGGCCATGGACATATGGTCAACGTCTTGTGCCAGAGAAAGGCCGGTTGCGGTAAGGCCGCTCACTCCTTCAAAGACGGCATCCAAAAAGTTTGCGTAATGCCCCGAGAGAAACAGTGGCACCGCTGCCAGAACGGCTCCGAAGATCCAAATCATTCCGGTGATGGCAATGGCGTGCTTGGTTTTCATGCTTTGGGGCTCGATCTTTGCCAGCCTGAGCAGCGTGCCAAAGACCAGGGCTACGCCCATGCCAAAGATATAGTGGGAGCTCACGGTCCATTCGCTGTAGATGATGCTCACCGTCAAAGGCACCGCCATGATGGCGCCAAAGGTCATCATGAGCAGGCCCAGATAATGGGCGATGATTCTTAGATCGTCTCTGTTAAAGCGGTACCACATCAGCTTATCAGCAAAAATTCAAGCACCACCAACAGGTAAAGTGCCCCGAGAAAAGCCAGAAGTACTGCCACCATCAAAAGATAACTGATGACAATACTTCGTATTGGCTTTGACGCTCTGCTTCTTAGACGGGATACTTTCAATACTGCCTCGTTACTGGCTAAGCGTTGGCTTGTTTGAGGATGGTTTCGGGGGCCAAGGCGTGTGTGACCATTTCTTGCTGGCTTATCTTGCCTTCTCGGTAGAGAGCTAGCAGGCTAGCGTCCATGCCTACCATGCCTTCGGCTGCCGAGGTGTTGATGACGGCAGACATCTGATGGGTGCGACCCTCACGGATGAGGTTGCGGATGGACGGAATGCAGTGCATGATCTCAAACACGGGAACCATAGAGTCGTCAATCGCCGGTATGAGCTGCTGCGAAATCACGCTTTGCAGCACCATGGAAAGCTGCATGCGCACCTGAGCCTGCTGCTCGGCACGGAAAGAGTCCACCAGGCGGTCAACGGTGTTCACGGCGCCTACCGTATGCAAGGTCGAGAGCACCAGGTGGCCCGTCTCAGCGGCGGTGAGAGCAATGGAGATGGTCTCCGGGTCGCGCAGCTCGCCAATCAAGATGACGTCGGGGCTCTCCCTTAAGGCCGCCCGCAGGGCCTTGGCGTAGCTCACCGAGTCAATGAAGACCTCGCGCTGTGAGATAAGGCTCTTGTTGTGCCGGTGCAAAAACTCAATGGGGTTTTCAAGCGTGATGACGTGGGCGTTGCGGCTGAAGTTGATGCGGTCTATCAAGCAGGCCAAGGTGGTGGTTTTGCCGCTGCCGGCCGGGCCGGTAATCAGCGCCAGGCCGCGGCGCAAATCGGCCAGTTCCATCACGGAGGCGGGGATATTTAAGCTCTCCGGGTCGGGCAGGGCAAAGGACACAATGCGAATGACCGCTGCCAGCGACCCGCGTTGTTTATAGGTGTTAACCCTAAAGCGGCTGACTCCCTTGATGGCAAAGGAGAAGTCGTCGTCTCCCTTTTCTTGGATGGTGTCCATAGAGCGGTCGCCGGCCAGTTTGTAGATTTGAGTTATGAGCTCCTCGGTGTCGTTGGGCATGAGGCTTTTATCGTTAAGAGGTTCTATCAGCATGCCTTTTTTATAGCTGACAGGACACCCGGTAATGATGAAAATGTCTGCTACACCTTTATCCACCAGTTCTTTTAGCAACACTTCAATATCCATGATGGTCCTTTCCCTCACGATTGCCATTGCTTGATTGTAGTTGTTTTGTCGTCGTTAATTGTTATGGTCACCATCAATGACCTGAATTCGCTCAAATCAAAGCCCTCAGTGACCAACAGCAAGCCCTCGTCGTTTTGCAAAAGGGTATAACCGGCGCCGGTCAGCTGCCCGGCGTACTCATCCGGGCTGCCCGTCAAGTCGGCGGCAAAGGCGTCAAGCTCGGCGTACCAGATGGTTGCCTCGCTGTCGGCCGCATAGTATCGCTCAATCTGGCTCACGGCCATCTCAGAGAGCCTCATATTAGAGAGGGCCGAAACCAGCGACAGCACCGCAAAGGCCGTGAGCAGCACCACCACGATAATGGTAACGAGCGTGGTGACGCCAATGCCCAAGGCCGAGCGCTTTTTGGTTTTAGGGCTTTCTTGTTGATGAACGAGCTGCGTGTTTTGCTGAGCCATGTGCCATCAACCCCCCTGCCCTTGTGCCAGAGGAGCCTCTTGGCCGGGGATAATCTCTTGGTCTAAGCCAAGCTCTTGACTGGCAGCAAGCGGCTTATAGTTAACCACCGTGAAACTGAAGAGTATCTCTTCGGAGGAGTATCCAAATTGATGAGCGCTGATCTCAATAATCGAGACCGACTCCGTCGTAGACGCAACAGGGGCAAGCACCAACCAGTAGCGGGCATCGCGGGCATCGGTCAGCTGAAAGCTCTTGTCGTAGTAATACGTCAGCACTCCCGCGTCGTCGAGGGTGCCAAAGCTTCCCCTGACGCCGTTGGTGAGCAGTTCGCTCACATCGCCGCTGGTCACCTTGTAGTGCCCGGCGAGGTCTTTGGCCTCGGTGGTGAGGGTGCTGAGCGCCGCCGACTTATCGGTAACCATTTTGCCCTCAGCAAAAACCTGCAGCGCAATAACCGCGCAAAGGGCAAAAACGAGCATGTTTAACAAGAGCTCCAAGAAAAAGGCGCGCGAACGGGGCGGCTGCTGAGCACCGCGCCTTACGGGAACCGTTTGTTTAATCAGGGCCGCCATTAGTTGGCGCTCCCCTCTATAGCCGGCGGTGTCATAACCGTGGGTTCTCTGGGCAAGGCAGTAGAAGGCGAAGGAGGCGGATTGTTGCCCGCGTTGAAGGCCTCGCCGCTGCTTCTCAGCGCCAGGCTGATGACATTGACCGAGTCAGCCGTGGTGGTAACAGAAACGGTGAGCAGGTTCTCGCTTGATAGTTGCAGGTCAAGCGCCTGCATAGGCATGATGCGCTGGGCCTGCGTCGGTATAATGTCGGCACCGGATGAAATCAGCAGCTCGCAGAGGTATCCGTCTTGGATGAAGATCCAGGTTTCAAAGCCCATGCCGGTTTCTTGCTCAATCAACACCAGGGCGTCGTTGCCCTGGTAAGAACTGATTTGCACGCTGCCGGCCACGTCGTTTTGCTGCACCTTTTGCGCAATGTAGAGAATGCCCGAGCGCTCATTGAAGCCCTCTTGTAACACCGAAACGGTTCGGCTGTACGAGCTTATTCCTAAAACGCTGAGCAAAAGTGCACAGCCGGCGTAGACAAAAAACAGTATCAGCACCAGAAATATGTCTGAGATATGTTGGGTGCGTGCCGGCAAAGTTGCTTTAATCCTCTCGGTGTTTGCGTTAGTTGTTAAAAGCTATGACTCTGATTTGCGGAAGCAAATTGTCGCCCATTGATTCGTAGTACACAGCAAAACGCTTGTGGTCGATGATAAGCCCGTAGTTTTCTTCGAGGTATGCGATGTTCTCGGGAAAACGGCCCTCAAGCGCGTAGCTCTGCACGGCTGCACGCCGCACGGCATCTGCCAAAAACTCGGTTTGCCGGTCTTGGACCTTGGTTTCAGTTGAGCCCAGCACCAAGGTGATTGCCACCAAGAAAAGCACAATGAAAACGCCCATTTTAACCCAGACAGAGCCCAGGATGCGCCGAGCCAAAGAGGCGTGCTTTATGGTGCTGCTACGAGACACAGTTTCTCCTAAAACCCGGTCAGGGCACCCATTAACGGCAGCATCACCGAAAGCAAAATGGTGCCAACCAGTATGCACATGATGGCTACCAGGGTAGGCTCAATGGTTGCTATGAGGCGCTCGAGCCGACTTTCTGTTGCAATGGTGATTTGCTCGCCCACCTGATTCATGGCCTCGGCATCGGCACCGGTTTTGATGCCAATAGAAAGAAGGGCCAGGTCTTTTTTAGTGTAAAGCCCGCTTTGCTCCAGGGCGTCGAGAAAAGATCCTCCGCCTTCGATGGCGTCGCGGATCTTGGCTACCGACTGCCTTGCCCGCTTGTCTTCAACCAGTTTTTCTGCGTAGTCCAAAGAGGTGTCAAGTTCAAGGCCGGCGCTGAGCATAGAGCTCATGGCCAGCGAGAAGCGCTGAGCAGAGAGGTCAAGCGAAAGGTCTTTGGTTATGGGAGCACTTTGAAAAAGCGCGTTGTAAAACTTTTTGCCTGCCGGCGTAATAGCAAGGATGACCCCGATGAGTGCCAGGGCAAAGACGATGCCGGCAATCCAAAACCCAAACCTGCCTAAAACCATGCCCGTGGACATAAGCCCGGCCGAGATACCGGTCATCTCGTAGCCCAGCTGCCTGAAGACGTGGTCAAACACCGGCATAACCTGCACCAGTAGCACCGCCACCACCACAAAGACCATCACCAGCATGCTCACCGGGTAGACCACCGACGAGCGAATAGACTGTGAGAGCTCGTCTCGCTTGATGTAGTAGTCTGCCAGCGAGGCAAAGGTCTCTTGGAGCCGCCCGGTTTTTTCTCCTATGGAGATAAGGGAGCAGGCGTATTCGGGGATGATGTCGCTCTTTCTCATCACCTTGGTAATGGTTTCGCCCTCGTTGACGGCATCGTAGAGCATGTCAATCAATGCTCTTTCTACCGGGTCGTCATCGTTTTTGCGCAGAATGTCAAAGCCCTCAGAGAGGGGCAAGCCCGAGCGGGTGATCATCTCCAGGTTGCTGAAGAGCATTTTTAGCTGCGCCGGCTTGAGCTTCTTTTTGCTTGTTGTTTGTGTTTCGCTCATCCTTGTTCCTCTCAGCGGCTTTCTCTCTCTTATTTCTTAACCTGTCATTTGCCGACTTGATCGGCGAATCCATTGCCTTTACTTGAACTCCCGGATTCGCCGGTTAAACCGGCGAATGACAGAGATGGTACTAGTTAGTAGTAGAACATCGCCTGATAATTAGTGCCGTCGCCGATTACCTGTGCCAAGTCTACTGCTCCTCCTGCTGCTGCATCAAAAGTCGGATCCATGGTCACCCACCTGTTGCCGTCAAATACGTAGGTGAACACCATGCCTTTTTCTTCGGAGTACACCTGCATCCAGGCGTGGTATGCCGTTCCGGCGTAGCCGATGACCAACTTGGCCGGCACCCGCTGCGCGCGGAGCATGCTGGCCGTGAGCACCGCATAGTCAAAGCAAATGCCATCGCCGGTGTTAATGGTGTTGGTATTGTTGGGAAGATAACCCGAGGCAACCGTGGTGGCTTTTTCCATGTCGTAGACAATGTTCTCGCACACCCATCGGTAGATATGGTTGATGGTGTCCACGTCGGTCACCGAGCCAAGGGCAAGCTCTTGACTCAGATTGGTGGAGGCATCTCCATAGGCAAAACTGACAAACTGGCTGGGGTACAAAAAGGGCGTGAACTCATCCGTAATGTTCACGTCGATGTCTTGGGCAAAAACCGCTGAGTATTGGTCTCCCGATACGTTTTGCCAAACGCCCACCGAATAGATTCCGTTGCCCTCAGACAGCGGTATGGTGATGAATTCACCGGGGTGGTTTATGGTGTATTGATACTGCGCTCCCGGCACGTTTACCAGCACCTTTACCACGATGCCTTCAAGATAGCTCATCACGCAGATGTAGCCGTCGGACGAATTGGAGTAATCAAGAACGGCTCTGTCGTCTGCAACCACCAGGGTGCCGGGCTGGCTCACCTGCAGCACCACCGGAGTGTTATCGCGGGGCGGCCCCACTACGTTTGAGCCGGTGCCGCCATTGCTGCAAGAGCTGAGCATGAAAAAAACGGGCACAAGGATAAACAATGCCGCAGTCAGCGATAAAAGTTTCAAATCCCCTCTTAGACCCCGTTGCACGTTAACGCTCGCTATCCCTTTTAGCTTCAACGACAGTTCTT
>Ga0123353_10012497_pt1 | contig 12077 bp, 12 predicted proteins | sample TergutLab28metaG_3_FD_92763 | JGI IMG/M metagenome (GOLD analysis project Ga0123353, IMG submission 92763) | Labiotermes labralis P3 segment gut microbial communities from Petit-Saut dam, French Guiana - Lab288 P3 | ecosystem: Host-associated > Arthropoda: Insects > Digestive system > Gut ... | reverse complement strand
TGCACCGAATGATAGCAAGCATTTCCTGACCTCAGTCTACTCTTTATTTCTTCCCGAATAGAATTTTGGATTGTTAAAGTTGTTCCCAAATATTTAAACTCTTCCACACTCTCGAAGGTACTAATATCATTCCTCACACTCTGAATTCGTCCTGCATTTTGATCTCGAGACATGACCATGTACTTAGTTTTATCAGCACTTACTTCCAGTCCAATCTCCCTATTAGCAGCTACTAAAGCTATGAAGCACGCATCTACAGGAAATTAAATTCCGCATTGCCCCCACAGCTTAAATGCCTAAATTTTATAAAAGAAAATGGATGAGACTGCGGGGTAATGGAGGAGACAAGACAATGGGATCATCTTGATCTGAATTCATCACATGTTATCCAGGTGACCAAATAAAAATAATGAGAAAGTTGGGGCATGTGACATGGACAGGAGAGAAGCATATAGTGTTTGGTGAAGGATCTGAGAAAGACCAACTGGATTGTCTAGGCGCAAGTGGGAGGATAATATTAAAATAGATCTTAAATATCTAGTATCTGGGCGTGAACTGGATTGGTTTGACTCAGGATGCGAGCCCTTGAACACGGCAATGAATATTCCAGTTCCATAAAATGGGGAGAAATTTAATTGGTGATGGATTATCGGCTTCTCCAGAAGGACATAGCAACAATTACGTTACAGACGAGCGTTTCCTTTGCGATCTCCAGTATACGGTACATGCAGGTCACGCAGTTTCTGAAAATATTTATTAACACACCACGAATCTGTTTTCATTGTCTCGTCTAGCATTATTGTTTCGCTCTTTCAAGGAAATGTGCCTTATGCACGTAAATTCCATCTTGAAGTGTCCCCAAAAACTAGATCTTCTTTCTTGGAGATGGATGCATTTCTTTTACCATGGTGCAACAGCCCTAGTGAGACAAGGCCTCCTCATTATCGGGGATTCATGATCACACTCAAGACTCACCACACTCGGTAGGACCCCTCTGGACGAGTGATCAGCCCGACGCAGAAACCTCTAGTTAACAACACACAACATTCACAACAGACAGATATACATGCCTCAGGCGGGATTCGAACCCGCAATCCCAACAAGCGAGAGGCCGCAGACCCACGCCTTAGATCGTGCGGCCACCGGGATCGGCAAGATGGAAACGTAAGACTCCCTTAATATGGTAATAAAAATCCAACCAGATGCAACAGTATGCAGATATTTATTCACAACAAAGTTACTCTACATGTTTCGGGTGTCACAGCACCCATCATCAGGAGTACTAAAAACAGTAACCGCAAATTCCGGTACAGGTCATACTGTAAAATAGAAGGATTAACCGGAAAGAACTAACAGTGTGTGTTGGTTTGTTAACTGCAGATAGTAATGTGTGGCCGTACATTAACATATTTACAAAAGTCTGGGTATACAATATCGTGGAAGTTTATACGTTAAAAACTCTTTGGATAATAAATATGAATAGTTAGAAGCGTTATAGGAAGATGTAATGGATGGAATTAGTTAATAAAGTACTCACTTACTGGTACAGCTACTTCCCTCCAACGTGGCCTGATCGGGACTGGTTTGTGCGAGTCGTGTGGAAGGTATTGATCGGTTGAGCTTATGTAGTTACGTAAGGTTCCAACATGGCTATGTCAGGACTGGTTTGTGCGGATCGTGTGGTAAGTGCGGTTGTGGGCAGGTGGTTACGTAAGGCTGTAGTCGGTAGCTAACAGAAATAGTGGGATTTGTTCGCCACAGTTTTGTTCAGGAATGAGGTTTCCGTTTTGATGGAAAGTCTGGATTAGTAGCTGTTGGTAGGGAATTAGCATTGAGGTTTTGTGGATTGGTTTGTGTAGTGACATGGTGTCTTTGAGGGAACCATATTCATGTATGTTTTGAAGGATGTGCAGTGCATAAGCGGAATGAGGATCGTTGTTTTCTATGTAACGGATGTGTTCGCGGTACCTAAGTGTCAGGTTTCTACCGGTCTGGCCTATGTACGCCCTGTTGCATGCTTGACCTGTCAGTTTGTATATTCCGCTTTTGTCGTGGTCCTGCGTTATGTTGTGGGTTTTGGGTTTGGTCAGTTGTTGCAGTGTGTTTGTACTTTTAAAGGCTATCTTTATGTCAGTGTGTTTGAAGAGGTTGGTTATCTTTCTGACTTTGGAACTGTGATAAGTGAAAGTGGCCCATTTATTGTTGTTTCTGTTGTTGGTTGTGTTCCTCGGTGTTTCACGTTGTATTTGTGCTCTCAGTTTGGTTATGTGATGAATGGGGAATTTATTGTTGTTTGCTATGATTCGCATTTTTTGTCATTCTGCTATTCTCCTTTCGGTTGAAAGTGGGTGTGACAACATCGTGTTGATCAGGTAGCGGTAGGCTGCCATTTTGTGTTCGGTAGGATGGTTGAAGGTATAGTTGATTGTGGTATCTGTTGTTGTCGGTTTTCGGAAGATGTCAATTTCTATTTGGGTGGGGTGTCGAATTATTAGTAGATCGAGAAAACTTATGCTATTGTTGTATTCAAAGGTAGGGGTAAATTGTAGGTTGGGATGTACCTTATTTATGTGGCTATGGGTTGTCTCAGGTGTGGTGTGCTTTGTGTTGTATATCAGCAGGATGTCATCGACATATCTAGCGTAGAAGGTAATGTTCTGTGCAACTAGTGTCTGTTTCAAATGTGTATTTTCTAAGTCTTGTAGGAATATTCCTGCGACAGTATTTGAAATGGGAGATCCCATAGAGACAGCTTTCTGGGTTTGGTAAATGTTATTACAGAATGAAAAATAGTTCTGTTGGAGGGTGACTTCAAGGAGTGTTATCATTTGTTTGCTTGTGTGTTAACTTATAAACTTCCACGATATATTATACCCAGACTTTTGTAAATATGTTAATGTACCGCCACACATTACTATCTGTAGTTAACAAACCAACACACACTGTTAGTTCTTTCCGGTTAATCCTTCTATTTTACAGTATGACCTGTACCGGAGGCTGCGGTTACTGTTTTCAGTAATCCTGATGATGGGTGCGGTGACACCCGAAATATGTAGAGTGACTTTGCAGTGAATAAATATCTGCATACTGTTGCATCTGGTTGGATTTTTATTAACATTGAATTGTGATGCACGGAAACATGAGTTAAAAAATAAAAAAAACTCCCTTAATAGTTGAACAAAGAGAGACCAATTTGATGTCACTTGCTTCATTATTTAATTATTTACTGCTCAACATGTTTCGGATGTTAATACATCCATCCTCAGGAGCTTGCGACTTATATGACGCGTTATTACATGGGTTGTAATGTTCTGGTTCGATGTGTGTTGGTGTTACGTTGTGGTTTGGCTGGGGTGGCGTGGTATCCGTGCGCAGGCTAAAACACTACACTACACTACACTCAGTAGTGTTTCAGCCTCCACGCAGATACCACACCACCCCAGCCATACCACAACGTAACACCAACACACATCGAACCAGAACAATACAACCCATGTAATAACGCATCAAATAAGTCGCAAGCTCCTGAGGATGGATGTATTAACATCCTAAACCTGTTGAGCAGTAAATAATGAAATAATAAAGCAAGTGACATCAAGTTGGTCCCTCTTTATTCAACTATCAAGATGATGCACGGTCCAATAAACATAAGAATTTGTGCATTAAGTTGGTTAATTGCTAAGATTATATTGAGATGCACGGTCAGCAAAACATCGAAACTCCCTGACATGTTTATACCGTTTTTGTATTAGACTGTTCCTTATATACTGAAACTGTCGCATCCACATACGCATACTAGAATTACAACCGACTGAGCTCTGCGGCTGAATTAACTTTCATTCCATTTCGACCCAAACGGACACTCCCGTCTTTCGCCACCATATTACCACCGGTTTTGGTTACCTGGGCAATTCATGCGGTGGTAACGCAGTCGGGTGTTTTAGGGTGAACCACACGCCTAGATCTAGTATGGACGCTAGGGATGAATGAAGCTCTACTCGCTCTCTCCTTAATGCCACTATAACGTGACATTTGACACAGGGGAACCTGAGAACACTGTAGATCTAAAGATGAAGCAGATGTTATGGGTGAAAAAGGTGAACTGCTTTTATGGGCTGGAAAATAGCTCAGGCTACATTGATAGAAACTGGGGAATATCACAGTCAGAATGTGCAAGACTTGTGCACAGACGAAGCGGAAGGATCTTAATGAAATTCGGGCCACTGTGGTTCAAACATTCCCTTCAGCTCTTATCATCATCTCGTTCCGGTCGGTCCGTATCCATCATCAATTTAGGAAGCATGCCTTTCTGCAAAACTGTGGTCGTCAGTTCCTTGTGCAGTCCTTTCTTTTATATTTCCGGCCCTTTTCAAGTTTCTCGTCTTAGCAGCTAAAATTTTGCGTTTTCTAAGATATTTACGGTCAGATATCGCTACCACAACAGACACGGCAGCTGTTAAACGACTTTTATTCCCGTTATTTTTCTGAACGTTTGAGTGTTTAAAGGATCCATTTACTAGGCCTGAAATTTTTATAAATGTAATATTTTCGACATCACTGTCATATGGTAATGCATATCCGAAATAAGTGAAGTCATTGGACTACCCCATTATTTTGTTGTTGATCAGCCGTTTTCTTTTAACCGGACCTCGTCCTCTGAATGCCATTGTCCTTTATTTGTTTGTTGAAACTGTCATGTCGTATTTACATATTCGTGTATTTACTTTTTGAGTTAGTACCTGTAAGTAATCTTCTTAGACAGGTATTATTACTTGTCCGACCACAAAAGGACGTTATTCTAATATTTGTTTCTTGAAATTTGTATTCCGCCTTCTTCTTCTTCTTCCTCCTCCTCCTCTTCTTCTTCTTCCTTCTCCTCTTCTTCTTCTTCCTCCTCCTCTTCTTCTTCTTCTTTTTCTTCACTTTCTCATTCTTAAAGAATGTGGTGAATAGGGCTGTTCAAAGACGGAGTTCTGCACGTAAACTTGGTTTGATACATAAATATTCGAATAACTTTAACTGAAGCGTGACCCTTACTTCATTGTTCCTGTTTACACTAATTAGAATAAGGAACACTGTGTTAAAGAGACTTTTATTCTCTAAATATTTATCATACATAAACACCACGAAAGATAAGAACTCTACTAGACCATGGTAAGGACTGGTCTACAAACAAACGTAGAGAAGGCTACGTACGTGTATGTGGTTACAGAAATTAAATCAATATCTGTCCACACACCACTGCAAAGTTTCGACCTATCTCAGGTCATAACCAGGTTCACAACATACCGAGGAAGAAGTATACATTTTTTTCTGAGTATGTAAAGTGTGGGTGTGAACCTGAGGATGACCTCAGATAGGTCGAAACACGCAGGGCTATATAGTAAATAGAATTCAGTTGTGTTTGGTCAGGCATTGGTTTGGTTTAATTTGTATATTATTTACAACGCAACGGGATGACATGTGTTCAAAAAGCGCAGGTGCTCATTTTCGTTATCAGAAATTGGGACAAAACACTAACTTATAAATTATAAATTCTGAATATGTGCCACAATCCGAGTGCTGAGATCGAACGTTACTTACATCCATATTTCCTTGTACTATGTACAACGTCTATAATACAATACACATTCTCTTATAAAAGGTACTTGAGGAAAAAAAAACTGCTAAAAGGTGAGGAAGTAACAGGCGAATGGCGAAAAATCGCATGGTGAGAAACTTCTTCATTTCATGGAACATTCCGTAAAATTCGGTGAACTGGTTCAAAAGTTGAAAGGAGACGTATATAAAGTGTATGGTAGATTCGGAAGTTATTGTAATTCCTTCCTTATGGAAGAAAAGTAAAGTGGAATGCAATGATGATTTTCCGTGTTATGTGTACATAGTGTATGTACTTACGCGTATATACATATGTACACACACACACACACACACATACAACGTACGTCGTGAGGTTTCAAGACGTCACGGCGATATGTATGAAAGCAAATGGTTCCTGGGGCCTGATGCAGCGCAATAAATGTAAATTGATTAATGTTTCGGAGGAATCTGTTGCCTCCATTTTCAGGGTAAACGCTGGGGGCAGCAGCTTTCTTCGAAGAGTTAGTTAAATTTCGGTAGGCCTATCATTCACTTAGAACAATTACCGACGAAGAGCAGACACTGTCGGCAATTTCTGTTAAGGCTGTCATAATGAATAATAATTGTAGATTATAATCAACTCCACAACTTCGATACGATTTATTTAAAGAAAACGCCTGGTAAAGAAAGGAGGACTTTGATATTTGTATAGTAAAACCAACCAGATGCATCAATGTCTCAAATTTATTTTATTGGATTAATACTCTACATGTTTCGGACGGTCTTTCCGTCCATCATCAAGAGTTAAAGACTGTACATTCTGCAACAGGCATATGTCAGACAGATACTGCCGACTGCTTGCTAGCAAGTAGTCAGCAGTATCTGTCTGACATATGCCTGTTGCAGAATGTACAGTCTTTAACTCCTGATGGTGGACGGAAAGGCCGTCCGAAACATGCAGAATGTTAATCTTATGTTTATTGGACCGTGCATAATCTTGATAGTTGAATAAAGAGAGACCAACTTGATGTCACTTGCTTTATTATTTAATTATTTACTGCTCAACATATTTCGGATGTTAATACATCCATCCTCAGGAACTTGCGACTTATTTGTTGAGTTATTTCATGGGTTGTATTGTTCTGGTTCGATGTGTGTTGGTGTTACGGTGTGGTTTGGCTGGGGTGGTGTGGTATCCGTATGCAGGCTGAAGCAGTGCAGCCACACCACCCCAGCCAAACCACACCGTAACATCAACACACATCGAACCAGAACAATACAACCCATTAAATAAATCATAAAATAAGTCGCAAGCTCCTGAGGATGGATATATTAACATCCGAAACATGTTGAGCAGTATTTAATGAAATAATAAAGCAAATGACATCTACTCGTAGTTGGTCTCTCTTTATTCAACTATGCAGAGTGTTACTCAAAATAAATTTGAGACACTGATGCATCTGGTTGGTTTTACTATAGAAATATATTACGAGGCACGGCCTTATGAACGTCAAATCAGAACTATGATATTCTTTTTTTTTTTTTCCAGAGGGTATAAATATTTCTAAAAGTTTCATAACAGATAAGCCTTACTACCGCAGCACACTTTACTGCAAGAAATACCGGGAAGACAGACGACGTTCCTGGTATTTAGTAAAATGATTCTGGCTGCAACTAACGCACGTTGCAGAGTTTCAGCGCGGTTATACCAGCCAAAGCCATATAAAGTTCTGTCTGCAACTAACGTATGCTGAAAAGCTGCTACACATTTATATCCCTTAAATTATTCTGCTGCAATTAGCGCATCTTGAGGACACGCTGTGCGTTTATATCCGTTAGAATCATTAATTTACAGGTGCAGTACTCATGTATGGAAGTGTTTCTATAGAGTTACGCGTTATATACACGTACGTTCTGTTGCAGTTTGTGTGCCTTGAAGAGCTGGCGTAGAATTGCATATATCAGAATCGTAGTACTCCTGAGTTGAGCCACGTAACAACCGTAACAGACGACCCGGAGACCCATGGCCAGCCGAGTGGACCACCGGTTCTAAACCGTGCCTGGACTACCCGCACTTCTGGTACGTTGCACGACATACCGGCCTCGTTCACGGGTTTAGCACATAGCGGGTTTGGTTATTCGCGGGAAAATTACGTTGGTGGCATCGAGCACCAATACGCAAGCTCATAGCGTTTGCGCCTTCCCTCAAGCGCACACGTCCTTACTGATACACAGCACAGCAGCCTGCCGTCTGTCCGCGTCACGGTACCTTTCAAGATTATAGTGACACAGTGTACTTCGGTTGTACCGTCCGCAGATTTTAGAATTAGAAGCATAGGTTCTATGAGTAAACAACGAATTGGATACGATGTCAAAGAAAGCGGTGGTGACCCGATATGAGGTACTGTTCCGAAAACTGACTGGAAGGACTGACAGAACTCATGAAACCCTCACGAGTGTCGGTATCCAGGCCGAGATCTGAACCCAGGTCCTTCCCAAAATGAAGCGCTAACCACTCGACAGAGGTGATGTTCATTTCTACTTAATGCATACTAAGTCAACATTTTGAAATTAATTCTGAACCGGAAGAAGCAACCTACCCTGATCCATGGAAGCTGAAGGACAACAACGGGCCAGTTAAGGACTTGAGGTAAGGTGACGCTGTCCCTGCGCACGCCATGATGGCTTAGGGGGAAGTGCGGGTATAGCTCTACTTATTCTTATGTACATGCTACACGGAGTTCATCGGTCAGCTTTATGTTCCAGCAGCTTTAAACTCAGAGAAAGGGTCGCGGTACACACTGAGTAGGTAGGAGGTTGGGTGGGCCCCAGAGCGGGTCAGAAGCTTTTCGAGAAGATTTAGTTTATCGTTAATGGTTAGTTCATCGTTAATTTTAGTTTGACCACTCTGGGCTCGAACACCAGAAAGGCTTCCAACCATAGTTGTTAATTGTGCTGTTCTGTGTATTGTTTTTGTGTAAATGTGTACTGTGCTACTGCCACCGGCTGTCAACCCAATCGCAGTTAACAAATATATCAAATATCAGATACATGTCTTGACCTTTTCGAGAATCGAACAAAAATTCTTTAGGTTCTTTCCGATGAAACTGTGTCCCTGGTGAACATTTGAAGCGGCCCCTCTGGTGAGCATTGCTCCGGTGCCCCACGTGACTTCGGTAGGCTGTGGGACGCACATAAATTAGAGACAAGTTACACGGGGGGAGACATGTTTCTGCCAGGGGGCACACTTAAAGTACTGGCTGCTCTGGTTTCGCCCTGATTGGTATGCGACCTCGGTCCTGCTTGTTGGCTAGCACAGGCCATCATCCGTTCTAATATTCCGATTTCGTAATTACAGTTACTTAGAAACATGGCATTTTGTATAATTAAAAGCAGAGACTAAATATTACACTGACAAAAAAAATCTTTCTAATTATTAACGCACTTAGATAACCGTGTCTAAAACAGAAAAGATGTCACTATGCATTATTTTGCAAGAAGTACGTCAACTGAACTCCTTTACGTACTACATACTCGTATCTGCATGCTGTTGAAATGTTCGAAATACAGAACTATTTCATGGTTGTTGAGGAAAAGTGGTATTTAGGGGCTTCACGCTGAAAATTTGTCGGAAGTTTAGTCCGCATGGATACAATATAAGCCCCATTTTGCACGAAGCTCAAAATTAATAATATTTCAAAATTTACCACAACACATCATATAAACATTTGCAAAGCACATAAAACAAGATAGTTAAAATCTTAATCGACACGGTGAATGCTGAGTGCCAAGCAGCGGTACATAATCACCGATGACCAGTATTTATTTTCACAGTCAAAAGCAACTTAAACACCGTGAAATATTTCGGCACTAACTTGCCATAAGACTATACAGACTCTGAACTCTCAATGCTAGTTGTCAATGGTAGCAGCAGATCTAAACATCTGATCCACATGAACAAATAACACCCGTAAATAAACGCTTCTTCTAGAATAAAAGACAAGAGACGCTGAAATACAAAACCATTTGATGTAGTTAAGATCACATTCAATTCTAAAAATTTTAATTGTAAGCAATTTTAAATTTAGTTTTCTGTGTTTATGTAAATGTTCTGGAGCTTGGTGTACGTGAACTCCCCCCCCCCCCCCCCCCTCCCGATGACGCAGAAGGTATTTTTCTCTTAAGATTTTCTTACTTTTCACTTACATACATCGCTCACATAACCTTGTTCTTTCATGCAGCCTTTTCCACACCCGCAGAGCCGACAATTAGTCCCCAAATACTGTTTTGGCAATATGAGGTACAACCGACTAGTTACATGTGTTCAGACGGCTAGTTGGAAGAGAAACAAGTGGAATACACCCTCCAATTCTTCTTTATATTGTACTGATTTATCATTTTCCATTCAGTAAGCATTTAAGGGAATATATTAAAAACATATCTTTTCCTATTTCCAGCAACAAACGAGAAGGGAATGACAAAACAGAAGAAAGGGGTAGGAAGCTGAAAGTGTTACCTAATATATTTATTTTATGTGGTTGGTATATTTACCATCACGTTTGACACCAAAAAATTAAGCACTCTGCCAACAGGATGGGTTTATTATGCTTTTCATTTGCTTCTCACAGTAAAGAGCGATGATTTTCCTATACAACATTTAACCGGTTGATCGGTATTTCACAGAGCACAGCCTGTTTTCTCTTAGGTAGGAAATACATAATTAAATTAAATTTGCATTAACTGTTGTATTGAAAGAGTGAATATAAGTTGGTTTCATTACGTGACACCGTTTTACGGTCCATTTACTCTCTTCCCTGTCACCGCAGTAAATACAAAATGTCTAAACTTCAAGTGTTACCAGTCTATATGTCGTCAGTCTGCCATGCAGGCGATACAGCTTACGAAATGATAAGCGACAATCCTAACAGTGCTAAATAAGCGAGAAGTAATATGTTTGATAACTGACCCGAAGTTTAACCACCACTAAGATCACAACATGTCACATGTCACGATTGCCGGTCACTCCAGCCATTTCCCACCCTAGCCGCCTCTTTCCCTAACACTCATGTAATATTCGCCATTTTCCTTCCCGGTCTTCCGGGCTGGCGTTTGCAACGAGACATCATATCAAAATTCTGTAGGCATTTCTCTATTGAACCAGCCTACCTGCACGTCTGTCTCATTGTAGCCCCTAAATCTCAATTCCATAACAATACCAGGTTCTTACAGCGCTTATTGTTCAACTGATTGTTGTATTTTAGTTTTTTACATCGTGTAGTACAGGTCTGCTCCAGCTTTTACGAAGGAACCCCCTGCCTCGATCGTCAGAGTAACAGTCTGGTTGAGGTGGATGTTGTAGTGCTTAGAAGAAATATGACGATTATGCAGTAAGGTTGGAGAGAACTTTGGCCAATCACAGTTACAAAAAGGTAGAGGGTATAAGACAACCACCCGAACCAAAGGCAGTCACACCGAAGACGAGGGCAGTAAGATCCTCTGAAATGCAAAATTAAAAAAATGAATACCAGGTAAAATTTCGCGTAGAACGGACAGGGGGCGACCTAACGCGGGGTTTGGTCGCGGTAGCACTGCTCTAAATGTTACGCGAACAGAAACTGGATGGGGCAAGCTCTAAACAAGCGTCCTGTAGATACTGTCCGACAAAATTACATTTGATCCTTTCCCGAAAATTCACAAGTTCTCGCGCGAGCACGGACTAGACGGACGCTTTTCCTGTAAAGTAGGGCCGCCCAAAGCTCTTTAAACTGGTGCACTATAAAAACACTCACTGTGCTATACCCGGTGTGCTGATAAGTCCTTAGCCCGACCAGGAAAGAAACAAGCTCGGAAGCATGTCAAGGACGCGCGCGATTTCAACAACATCGAGAAGCGAACTGTCAGCATGTTTTTTTTTTCCTGCAAGACAAGGCGCCGAAGGAAACTCACGCAATTCTGACAGAAACATTAGCTTGTTTCTTTCCTGGTCGAGCTAAGGTCTTATCAGCAACTCTGTAAAATATAGTACTATTGTAAGCTCTTTTACAAACTTACCACCTTTCAGTACATTTAACCAGTCTGTCAGGCATAAGGGAAGAGATTTCTTACCTGGAATAGAAATAAAGAACAGGATAAGGAATATATTAATCGACATTCCGTACAACACAAAATACGATTAAGAAACAGTTAAATGCCAATCTTCATGTTTGTACCGTGCATCAATGACGATTAAAACACGTTATTATCCAACAGATGCAAAAATATATAATTCGTAGATACAATTAGAATTATTGGTGACAGATTACAACGGCCACACTATCTGAGCAGGGTAGATCATGAAAGGAAAATTAGCAGTAGGAGGCAAAGGACGGATATAGGGAAATATTCTTTTCTATATAGGACCATCCAACACTGGAACCAGTTACCGGCAGAAGTGTTAGTATTTCTCCCCTGCAAACCAATCACTTTTAAAAAGAGGGTAGGGAAAGTGAAAATTGGGT
>Ga0123353_10012495_pt1 | contig 12079 bp, 8 predicted proteins | sample TergutLab28metaG_3_FD_92763 | JGI IMG/M metagenome (GOLD analysis project Ga0123353, IMG submission 92763) | Labiotermes labralis P3 segment gut microbial communities from Petit-Saut dam, French Guiana - Lab288 P3 | ecosystem: Host-associated > Arthropoda: Insects > Digestive system > Gut ... | reverse complement strand
TAGAATGTTGGGGTTGCGGCATAACACGCTCCATAATATCAATCATTCATTTGGATTTTACAGCGGCATTTCACTACAATAAACTGATAATTATTGTTTTTCCTTTGCTGGTTTATGTGTGGTGTATGCAACTGACAAAATATTGGAAGAAAATCAAAATTTTTAAAACAATAAATTTATGACACAAAAAAGTAAATTAGAAAGAGTGGCGACGACCAAAAACCATTGGAAAAACGGTCGAAGTCTAAAAAGTCAGATGAGAAGAGAAAACATCGGTATTAACTTTAAGAAAGTGTTTTCAATAGTACCAATAGCGATTTTTATGATGATGTTGCTTGTTTCCTGCGGAGGCGGCGGGCTTGAGGGGACTTATGTGGCAAAAAACGCTGCTGCAGAACAAAGTATGTACACCAAATTTATATTCAAAGGAGGCAAAGTTAAAATCATTATGGGCGCAATGGGAATTGAAATGCCCGGCGGCTACGAATACGGTTTTAAGCGTGAAGGTGATAAAGTTTCCATTGAACTTGGCATACAGGGAACTGGTATGAGTTTGGGTGGTATTGAGTTGCATTACAATGAAAAATGTGACGAAATCAGTCTGTTATTTGGAGGCGAAGTTGGTACGGTGTTGAACGAATTTGCGCCTGTGTGGTGTAAAAAAATAAATGGTCAATGTAAATGTGATCAAAATAATCCGAATCCCGATCCAAAACCTGATGTACCTAATAAAAACAATAAAACAGATGACGTCGATAAAAAAGGGTCTCCTCTTGATTGGTTAAAGGGAATAGTTGGTGGTGGTGGCAAAAGGGATGATACTAATGCGGATAATAAGGGGGACACTGAAAGTATTTGCAAAGAATTTCAAACACCTGAAAAAAAAATAGAGATGAATCCTGTCAAAGCAGGCACTAAAAATGCGTTTCGTTGGGATGCCATTTCTTGTGCAACTGAATATATTGTACATTGGTCTTTTCATGCAGATGGAAGTATGAAAAATAGTGGTAATTCCGGTTGGATTAAAAAAAATGAATGGACATTTACTGTCCCAGACGAATGTGGATATTGGTATATGAATGTTTATGCTAGAGATGCCGAAAAGAGAGAAAGCAAATCGCGTTATTTCGTTTCCGTTAAGGTTACGAAAGATGGCAGTATTCCAACATTATCAGCACCTGATGTAAGTAGCATTCATCCAACCGTACGAGGATGTGAACCTATTTCTTTTTCGTGGGATCCGGTAGCCAATGCACAGTTTTATATTATCAATTGGAGTTTAGATGGTAAAGCTGGAACATTCAGAACCGATGAAACTTCAGCAGAAATTATACCTCCAAATGTGAATGGTCAAATGTATATTGACGTTTTTGCTTGTGGCAGCTTTTGCTATACTTGGGTACAAAGTAAGAATACTCAAATTTCGACAAAAGTTGAGCAAAAACCACAACCAAGTCAAGCTATGGACGGTTCTGTTTTTTGTAATCCATCGGAATATACAGAATCTCTTACAAAAGACGAAATTGATTTAATTCAAGAATTTCTTGATGCAGGCAATAAACTTATGCTGTTAGACAAATCAGCTACAATTGTCAGAGAAACAAACAAAGCTCTTTTAAAAACGCAGTGGATATATGAAGTAGAGTATTCTGAAGGAAATTTTATTATTGAAAGTTTTGACAATTTGAATGAGCTATTAAACAAATATGGGTGGGCAGAAAAAGGTTTAAAAAATTTCGGGAAAGTTCTTACAGGAATAAAAACAGGCAAAACAGTTGTAGATATCGGTAGATATGCATGGGAGACAGGCGATATTACAGGTTCTATTGCTTGGACTGCATGTGAGGGACTCAAAATAGCAGGAAAAAAATACTTAGGATTTAAACAAGGTTTAATTTGGGGTTGTAAGGCTGGTGCTTATGTTGATGCAGCTACTGTTGGAGCTACTTTAGGTTTAGGTACGCTTGCAGGTTGCATTACAGGGGCTTGGGCTGGATATTCAATAGAACAGCTTATTAAAAAGATAGATTGTAAAGAGTTAACTACAAATAAGGAAAAAACGAGTAATAATGGTAGCGGTGTTAGTCGCTCGTACTAAAAAATATTTGAATAATAACATAGATAAAATAACATCAAAAATGGAAAATCATATTTTAATTGGTCTCGGTGGCACAGGAGGTAAAGTGCTAAAAGCGTTTCGCAAACGCTTATGGTCGGAATATAGCGATGAAAAACGCTCAACGCTTCCGATAGGTTTCATTTACGTAGATTCAACAGGTGAAATGTTGAATCCAGACGACACAACTTGGAAAGTTCAAGGAAAAAATGCTGTTTTTACAAATAATGAATTTGTAAATATCAAAGGGATTTCTCTTAATCAAATTTTTAATAATCCTTCCGGTTATCCCGGATTGAATGGATTTTTAGGCAATCCTGAAATAATGCAAACACACATTGGGGTATTGGGTGCTGCCGCTGGTCAAAATCGCAGAGCAGGAAGATTATTATTTGGCGGCTCTATTGATGCTTACACCCAAGCGTTAAACAATAAAATTAGAGAAGTCAAAAAAATCAGCAATACTTATAGTCATAAAGGGGGAACGCATATTCATATTTTTACAGGATTAGCAGGTGGAACAGGTTCGGGAGCGTTCATTGATGTGATTGCCCAAACTCGAAGATTGTACCCGGAACTATTTGACTGGGTAACCCATAATAAGGGATACGATCTTCAAGTGTATTGTATGATACCTGAAGACAAACCTAATTTTGCAGGATATATAGGACGTTATCACGCCAATGGATACGCTGCATTAACAGAATTAAACGCATTATCGTGCGAGAGATTTCAACCTTGTGATGTATCAAGCAACACGTCAGGATCGGTAGTAAAAAACCAATTTGGGGGCATTGACGGCGTTCATATTTATACAAACGAAAATGAAAATGGAAAATCATTTGATGATATTGATGATCTTTCTAATATTGTTTCCGATTGTGTTTATAGTTTTGTATTTCTTGAAGGCAATAAAATTACAGAATCATTTATTCGTGCTTATACAATGGAAAATGTAAAAGGAGGGAATGAATATGAATATTACGAAAAACAAACTCAAGGTGTTGCCCCCAAAGTTCGTTCCAATTTTTTCGGCTCTTTTGGCATAAAGCGTATTATTCGCCCGGAAGATGAAATTATTGATTATTTTACCTATAATTTTGGTTATAGGGCATTATTACAGTTAAAATATAACAATTGGAGCGACGAACTTGGTTTTAGAGACGAACCATCTAATGTTGATTATGGCGACATTATAAACAAAAAATCGGAAGTTTGGAAAATCACAGACGATTATTTAATGCTTAATAAGCCTATTTTGAAAGGAGATAAATTTGGCACAATATCTTCATATTGGAATAGCAGTGTTCCTTCGTGGGCAACTCTTTCTGAAAAAGAAAAAAAACCGATGACAAAACTTGAGTTGTTATGTGCGGATGGTTACAATAATTTGTTCCGACAAAAAAATAAAGTTGGAGGTGTACCGAATTTTTATAAAGGCAAATTAGAAGCAAAAGAAGACCTCGCAAATGAAATCGTTGATTTGATTGAAATGAATTTAATAGACGATTTATCAAATGGAGAACTCTCGCTTTACCAATTAACTAAATTAATTGATAAAATAATTGATATAGTTAATAATCGCAAAACCGAATTTAGCGATAAAATATCCAAATATGAAATTGATGGAAATAGATATTTGAATGCGAGCGAGAATACTAAAATTCAGTATAGCAATTTAGGACCACTTGGAACATTGTTTCAAAAGAATAAACTAATTACACGACATTCAGATGAAATAAAAAATTATTACATTAAGTTGTCGGAAATAGAAGGTCTTACTTTCGGCATAGAATTATTGAAAACATTGAAAACCAAGTTAGAACTCTTGAAGGATACGATTGACCAATTTGTTTCAAAAATAAATAGTTCCATTGAATATGCTAAAAAACAGGCAAACTCTCGCTTAAATTATAAAAACAACGATTTGCTTGATTCCGTACTTCGTTTTTATAACAAAACGGATATAGATACTTTTGTAAAAACGATTCAACAAGACCCAAAAATTCAATCAGGCATTGCAACAAAATTAAGAGAAGAGATATTTAAGAAAATTGCTACAGAAAAGAAATTTTTAAAAGCCAATGATGAAATCAGTTTAAATACCATTTCTCAAATTTTAGATGACGAAATACGTGAAAAAACCATTTCAATACACGATGAAATTTATGTAAAAAAATCACAAAAATTAATTAATCGTAATATTTTGGAACAACTATCCGAAGAATATGTGGGTGATGGAAAACTTGATAAATTTGCCATTGATTTGATAGAGAAAAGTGGTGTATTAATTGATTTTGAAAAAACCGAAATTAGTCGCCAAATGAAAAATAATCCGGATCATACGGTTGGTAGCAATATTTTTATCAGAATGATTTTGGTGAATTTTCCAAAAACTGCAGGATTGGACAAATCAGTTAGTGATTTTGCAAATAATTTTGAAGTCGCAATCAAAAAACACACTCCTTCTGATATTTCATTGCTATTTGACAGCAGTGGGAATAATGCTAACGAGATTACTATTATGAGTATCGTTTATTGTTTTCCGCTTCGTATTGTAAAAAACATAAAATCTCTTTTAAAATCAAAATACGAAGAGTTAGTGGGTAATTCAATTGAAGGAACTAAAAATCGCATTTTGCTACATGCAGAAGATTTATGTAACGATTTACCAAGTTTATTTGTGGCTGACGACAAACTGCCCTCGCATATTCGCGAAGAATACACGGTTTATTTGTATCTGAATGAAGCAATGGGGTTTGTTAAGTATGCCGACAAACAAGATGGTACAGGAAAATCGGCTTGGGGAACAATATCTATAGATGAACTTGGCGATGAAGTGTTAAATCCGCTTGCAAATAAATTCACTGAAATACCATCTTCCGATAAATATACAGAAAATTTTGGCGAAGAATTAAAAGCAATGGCAGAAAAATTATTAAAATCAGATTATGAACACATTGATAAAAGAGCGGAATTGGTTAAAAAGATTCAAAGCACTTATCAAAACATTGTTGTTTCTGAATTTGACGGCAATAAAGGAAAACCGGAATGTATTTGGTTTGCAAACCAAGCTAAAAAGGCAATGGAAATAATTAATTCATAAAAATATGGCAAAAAATAATCCAAACATTCGTAAAGGAATTTGTATAAACTTTGGCAACTGTTCCAAAGCAGACAGTCACGAAATACAAGAAATTAGTTTAGACAATGAATTTATTTGTCAAAACGAAGATTGTGAACAGCCATTAGATGTATATGTTGAACCAACGTTTCCTTGGAAAAAGATTTTAATAACCACGGGAATTGTTGCTGTTTTAGGGATATGCGTTTACTTTGGCTACCCAGTGATGAAGGATATTTTAAAAAAAGAACCTCCACCAGAACATATAATTCTTGTGGAAGAAATAACTCTCAACATCACATCTTTATCTTTTGTAAACGAAGGCGCAAGCAAACGACTTACTGCTACGGTTTATCCCCCAAACGTTGCAGAAGAAAACAAAAAAATTACTTGGGAATCAGAAAATGACGGAGTGGCAACGGTAGATACTACCGGATTTGTTCGGGCTATTTCTAAGGGAGAGACTGTTATTTCGGCACGTATAGGCGATGTTTCTGCAACTTGTTATGTAACGGTCGAGGCTGTTTCGGAAAATCCGATAGTTGAAGATACTAAAAAGGCTGATAAAATGAACCCCGAACAGCAAAAGAAACTAACAGAACAATCTGTTTATTCTTGTACAATTTCCGTTTCGGGTGGAACATACACCGGCGAGTGTAAAAACGGAAAACCGCACAAAATGGGTACGATTCGTTATAACAGCCGCACGTTGATCAATCCAAACGATCCGAAAGAGAAACAACGCTACGCGGAAGCAGGTCAGCGTATTACCGGTGAGTTTTACGATGGGCGCTTGGTGCATGGTCAATTGTTCGACAGCAATGGTAATCAAATTGATAAAATTGTTGTAGGTAGAGGAGCGCATTAAATAAAATTTTAAATAATGAAAATCAGAAAAATCACAGGAGTTATTGCATTGTTTTTGTGTTTCCAAACTTTGGGAGCGCAAAACTTCGCGACACGACATTTGAAAGATTTATCAGATTTGATAAATTGTCCTTTGCCGCAGCAGTCAGACATTTTCGATTGTCCGCAAATCAGAAATTTTCCGTTGTTAATTGAATACGACCATACGGGTACAGTCAGTCATTTGGGCGTTTCGCTCTTTTCAGAAACCATGAAAGAGGCTGTCGGAAAACCGGTTTGCGATTTTCAGGAGCGACTTTTTTTAGAACTATTTTTACAAAAAGACGAAACAAAAGTCCAGAAATTGCTGGATGAGTACAAAGTGTTATGGGAAGACAGTTATTTGAGTTCCGGAAAGTTGCTCAAATTGTTGGAAAACTCCCTGCTTTTTGCATTGAAAGAAGCAACCAACTATGCGCTGACCAAAGATAGTTTGACTTGGAGAAGTTCTTGGAGCGACTCCACGCGGAATTTCAGTTTGCGCTTTCTTTCTAATTACGATCTGATATTGGGAATGGACAAAAAGGAAGCCGAAATTTGGCTTATCGAACAGTTGCAAAATTTTCACTATGAATCGGATACTATTTTACCGCCTTTAGTGGAAACCGGTGAATTAGAGCAATTAAGCCGGAAGGTTTATGTGAAACGTGGTAGAAATCTGTTTGTACAAGGCATGAACAACAACCTTTATTTTTCACCTGATACTGTTGCTTGCGCTTTTTACCTGCTGTATGATCGTAAATTTCCGGAAGAATCTATTGTCAATCTTTTCAACCATCCTAATCAGCAGGCAGAAGGATTGAATTTGCAAATCAAGCAAGTACTTTATGGGGGTTCACAGTCGTATGGAATGAGATTATCCGATTTCCAAAAATTTATGGGTGATGATTATGAAATATATACAGGAATTGTAAAATGTATGGCTGACACAGTTGAGTTTATCGTGGCTTACAAAAGCAAATGGTATAACTGTTCCCATTTATTGCATATTCAAACCACCCCGCAACACCTGTTTAACAAGACGGGAGTTTTGAATGCGAAATTCACTGCATTTATTCCAAATCACAATATTAAAGACCTGTTTAAAGATAAAGAACCATCTGTATTGCCGGCTCTTCCGGTCGTACAAGGTCCGTATAAATTTGCGTGTGATTCTTCTCAACTTGTTATCCAAACCCAAACAGAATTAGTTCGCGACACTCTCCCCGACCCATCTTGTGATATAAAATTACCAACATCCAACATAAAAAAGATTGAAAAAATAGGGACTATTTGTGCTTTAGCCGGAGGCACATTCGTTGTAGGCGGTTTTATTGGTATGATGTTTACATCAAACACAGACAGGCTTCAATTATTTAATGGTTTCGTATGCGGAGGCACTATTACTGCGTTGATCGGCAGCATTGTTATCGTTTCAGGAAGCCATAAAGTCAATAATACAATAGCAGAATATAACAACGATCGCGTAAACAAAAATAAAGCCGCACTTAATTTTGGGATAACTCAAAGTGGTGGCGTTGGTATAACATTGAAATTTTAAAAAAAGATGAACAAGGTAGTATTCATATTGTTAGCATGGGTTTCTATTTGCACCTTATCCGCTCAGCAACTCGATGAAGTTGCCAAGAGAGCGGTGGAACGCGAGGTGAAAACGTCCGGCGATTATCTGTATGGTGAAACTGTAGCCGATACAAAAGACGAAGCGGTCAAAATCGCAAAAACCATTTTGGTATCTGAAATTAACAAGGAAGCATTAAAACATCCCGAATGGCAGTTTGCCGAATCTATTCAAGCCAAAGATGTGGAATATAATATTGATATAATTGATTTGATGCGAGGTAATAAATACCGTGTTATCGCCTATATCAAAAAGGGAAATATAATGGCTGTTTTTGATGACAAAACGCCGGAAGTAATATTGACGGATAAAAAAACACAACAGAAACAAGAGCAAACGACTATTCCATTGCAAGTGACAGTTAAATCCCAAGCAGAAGAGGCGGTGGTCGTTGCTCCAGAAAAAACGCAACCTGCCGCTATTACTAACACCGACAATTTGTTAGATCAAATTTTGAGTGCGTCGTCAATACACGAAATTCAGAAAATTCTACAAAACAACAAAAAAACAGGAAAAGCATCTTCCGGGACAATGGACAAACTGATTGCGCCTGAAAAGGCATATCTCATTGTTTTTAAGGATACCGGCGAAATTATTGCCATTTTAGATAAAGGGAGTGTCAACAATCGAACAGACTTGCTTTCCGGTCAAAAAAAAGGAAATGAAATATTAGAAAAGAATAAAGTGATATGGTTTCAACTATATTAAATTTTAAAAACATGAAGTATAATAAAATTAAAAAATGCTTATTTTGCGCTCTATTTGCCTTGTTTGCAAACAATTTATTGGCGCAATATGCCACCGAACTGACGATAACATATATTAACCAGTCGGTAGCAAAAAAAATGGAAGCCAATGCTTCTGCTTTATTAACAGAGTTAAATCAGGCGTTTTTCGATAACCGGACGCCCATGCTCAACAAAATCATCGGATTAAGTCGGGATGGAAAAAGTTCTATCCTGTCAATGTGGGAAACAACGCCGTTTCGTTGTATCGAATCCGAAGTAATCGAACGCGGACTTAGCACGCCATCCGAAGGTTGGCAAGTTCGTAATATCCCAATGTATCTCAAAGATATGCCGGAAGACGATGCCTACAAAGAAATTGCCATCAATTTCGATAGATCGGGTAACATAGAAGACATCTATTTTACACTTGAACTGCATAGTTATTATGAAATTATGAATAGCGAAAACAATGAAGTATATGATTTGTATCGCCGACAAGAAATTTTGAATTTCGTGGAAAATTTCCGCACTGCCTACAACCGAAAAGATATTGATCTGATTGCCAATATATATAGCGACAATGCCATAATTATTACCGGAAAAATAATAAGACAGACAAAATCTGTAGAAAATGTGATGAGAAATTACGGCGGTATTTCAGAGGAGGAAATTGTGTATCAGGTGAAAACCAAAAAAGAATATATGGATGCTTTGAATAATGTTTTTCAAAAAAATACCCGAATCAATCTGATATTTGACGATATTGAGGTACAACAACATCCCAAATATAAGAATGTTTACGGAGTGGGGCTACTGCAAGGATGGAATTCAACCACTTACAGCGATGTAGGATTTTTATATTTAGTGATTGATTTTCGAGATGGCGATATGAAAATCAACGTGCGCACTTGGCAACCCGACAAACTGAACGGAGTGCCGCTTACCGATGAAGAAAAATATAAACTTCACTCTTTTGATCTGGATAATTAGTAAATCATCAATTAAATTTTATGTATATGACAAAACGATTATTATTAACTGTAGCACTCACATTTTCAGTGGCAGCAATGTATGGACAGCCACTACCAGCTCTGCATGTATCGGACTATGATGAGCCAAAAGCAGGCTTGTCAGCCCCTAACCTTGGCAGTAACAAAGCTATGGTGCAGATTAAAAGTAAGCTGAAGTTGTCCTTTACCACCCAGCTTGATGAAAACAATTTCGTTACAATAGACCGTGAAGAAGACAATGGTCTTCGCTATTACAAATTGGAATTTCCAACCGCCACTAAATCAGGCAATTACGACGGTCGTAGGTTGAAAATCAAGGCAAGTAATTTTGAAACTTACACACTCCCGTTGTTGAATTTGAAAGCGGGCGACAATGTATCATTGTTCGTTCAAAGCAAAGCTGATTATTATTTCAATGTAGAAAAAAACTATCAAGAAGCCTTGGATGAATATTATAAATTTCAAAGTCTCAATAGTAATGACTCTTATGTGAACTCCCGTATCGAAGACTGTAAAGAAAAAATCAATAAAGCAGAGAAGCTCGCCATCACGCCTAATACACAAACCAATCCCGTAACTCCGCAACCTAACCTATCCAACGATGCCCCACAAGACACCCAACCTGAAATTGCACAAACTGATAACGTAACTACAGAACAACAATATATCCAAAACGATGTCGACTCGTTGAAAGCGCTATCAGGTAGAAAAGTAGTAAATCGCTTTGGAACAGAGTTATCAAAGGAAGAGGTTCGAAGCATGATGGCTATTGCACCTAAAGCTTTAGCTCTTTACGATAAAGGACTTTCCAAGCGTAACGCATCCGCTGCTTGGGGGACGATAGCAGTCTTGTGTTTCGTGGGAGGCGTTGTAGCTGTGAATGAAGGAGTGCAGGAGGAGGTGCTTGTAGGCATCTTCGGTGCGAGTCTGGTATGTTTTATACCCTGCGCTACATTGGGCGGTACTGGCGCAAAAAAAATACACTCGGCTGTAGATATTTATAATGATGCCATCACCAAACAGCAACATAAATCTGCTATGTCATTAAATTTTGGTGTAACACGGTCGGGTGGACTTGGTTTGATGCTGACGTTTTAACTCCATTTTTTAAAAATACGAATTAATTTTATGTATATGACAAAACGATTATTATTAACCGTAGTGCTCACATTTTCAGTGGCAGCAATGTATGGACAGCCACTACCAGCCCTGCATGTATCGGAATATGATAAGTCAAGAACTGGCATTCCTGTCCCTACTTTTTATAATGACAACCAAGCTATTGTGGAGATTAGAAGTACTCTGGATTTGACCTTTGACACCCAGCACGAGCATCAAAAAGAGATTTTATTCAAAATAGATGTCGAAGGCAATGGTCTTAAATGTTACGAATTGCGTTTTACAGCCGCCAATAAATACAGTTACCATAATCGCAAATTGAGAATCTATGCCGATAATTTTGAAATCTGCACACACTCGTTGGAGGATTTGAAAGCGAAAACCACTATGAGATTGTTCGTTCAAAGCAAAGCTGATTATTATTTCAATGAAGAAGAAAACTATCAAGAAGCTTTGAGGGAATATTATAAACTTCAAAGTCTCGATCCTAATAATGCTTATGTGAACTCCCGTATCGAAGTTTGTCGTGAAAACATTAAAATTGCAAATAATAATCCTGCCATCCCACCTAATACACAAACCAATCCCGTAACTCCACAACCAAATTTCCCCAACGAAACTCCGCCAAATATTCAGCCTGAAATTTCACAAAGCAATTCGGTAAACCCGCAACCCAGTGTTCAGTCTGAACAAGTAAATCAAATATCATCGGTTATGATAAAATTAGTAAAAACAAGAATGACAGGTGCCGAAAAATTGAATAAGACGTTTGATTTGGGTGATAAAATTTTAAAAGAGGCTGGAAAAAACAGAAAATAACATATTTGCAGTTTTAAAAAAGTTGTCTCATTTGCAACAACAAAAAATAATTTTTAAACGTACACAGATTACAAAGAGGTAATACAACAACTCACTCCGTGTAACTCCGTGCCACCTCTGTGGTTCGCTGTGTAATTTCATTAGTGAAAATTAGTGTCATTCGTGGCAGATGTCGAAAAAAGATATACCTTTGCAGCGTCAAATGTAGTTTTAAAAAAGTAAAGATAGATGTTGTTTCTGAATTGGAGAGATTATATAGTCTTGTTGAAAAAGGCATTTTAACGCAAGAAGAATTTGAAATTCAAAAGAAAAAAATTATAGTATAAAATAAATTCGCAAACAACAATAAAACTGCAATAATAATCAAAAAATGATTATCTTTGCAGTTTTATTGTTGACTTCGTTTTGAAATATGAAATATACAGTAACTAATTGGATAGAAGATTTGCAGAAAGACGGAAGGATTTGTTTTTCGCTTGCCGATGCGGAGGAAGAATTTCCATTGCATAGCCGAATTGTGCTGAAAAATGCACTTATGTCCACTTGGCAAACTGCCAATAAAAATTGTATGCTTTGTCAAAAACGATCATGCAACCGGCGGTCAAGCAGTTGATATATTGTAAAAATTTTTTGTCGTGC
>Ga0123353_10012493_pt1 | contig 12079 bp, 6 predicted proteins | sample TergutLab28metaG_3_FD_92763 | JGI IMG/M metagenome (GOLD analysis project Ga0123353, IMG submission 92763) | Labiotermes labralis P3 segment gut microbial communities from Petit-Saut dam, French Guiana - Lab288 P3 | ecosystem: Host-associated > Arthropoda: Insects > Digestive system > Gut ... | reverse complement strand
CTCCACACACACAAAATAGTACACATATATATATATATATTTTTTCTCTCAATATATCATACACTCCCTCTCTAAAATATATTTTCTTTTCTCTCTAACACACTCTATATATATATATATATATATATATATATATATATATATATATATATATATGCTGTACCTGTAATGTGCAACATCATGCTTGATGCAACACGTCAGTTAACGGTCGGGCATTGCGAAACATTGCAGTTCGGTACAACATGAATGAACCGGACGTTTAAAAATAAATATGCGGAAGTTGACCGAACAAAACACTATTACTTCCTGTTTGTCGTTACGAAAGTGTCTTTATGAGCAGTAGCTGATACTGCGCCTTATCTGCGTTCATGACAACGTGACAAGGGCAGCCATTCGCAGTTCTAACGAGAGGACAGACCAATGCTCCGATAACTCAGCGGGACGTCACATGACTCCTGTGGCGGGGCAGGGAGATACCAGGTGTCGACTGCGCAAAACCGCGAGGAGCTCCAGTCATGTTAGCGGACGAAGAGACGGGGATTCGAACGTGCTGTCCCTGAAATACGTTTTCCAGTCTATGTGGATCTCAGAACAAACCGATTATTTCCCTGTACAGCATTAACTGACTGGTTTGTATAACCTAAACTGAGTGTGTTTAAGGACTTTGTCCCTGTCGCTCACAGTAAATGCAATTCCAAATGCATTTCAGGCTTTCGCGGAGACCCGGATTCAGTCCTGGGTCAGTCAGTCAGTCCTGATTTTGGTTGAATCGGACATTGACGGACAATTGGCACGCCGCAGTACAAGTGTTGGCGCGCTCATCGCCAGCTGAACTCTATGAATATTTATCGGTGAGGTAAGTGTTTTGAACAAAGGTGTAGAGATTTGAAATGTACGGCTGCCGCGCGCTGGTCGTGCAATGTGAGGTGGCAGTAACAGGTTTTCATAAAGTCAGAAGTCAGATTGTTTCTGTGCACGCCATGATGGCATTCGATGGTGGTTAAAGACAGCTTCATGCTTCGGCTGCTTTATCCTCTCAGTACCCATTGACTAGGTGGTCGGGTCGGCTCCAGAGTCGGTCTGAACGTTTTGGAGAAGAGGGAAGTTTCTTCCCCTACTGGAAGTCGAACCACGATTCGTCGGTCCAGATTCCGTCTGAAATGCTGTGCGCCGGTTGAGGTGCCGGCGTTTCGAATAATTGTGGTGCTTCCATCTTCAGGGTAAGCATTGTCCGTGAGACGTTCCTGTTTCACACGGCGTATAGGTATTGTGGGTGGAACGTTTGGGCGTGCGAGATTACAGCAGCAGAATTGGTAAGGACCTGTGTAATTGTCACTTTTCGCCGAAAGTAATTAGGCTGACGAAAACAGCACAGCATGTAACACGCGTACAGTTTTGGTCTGCAAAGCTGACACAAAGAGAGCCAACATTAGGCATAGATGATAGGATAACATTCTTGAATAATCGTAGTACTGTAGGAGGGTGTGGACTGGATTCATCTGGCATAGGCTAGGATGCAGTGCTACGCGTAATAAGTAACGGGCTACAAGTTTTCCGGCTTTAGAAGCGGCGCAGTGTTACGGAAGGTTGTGACGCCGTGTCGTTTCGTGGATGGAGGTTACAGCTGTGCTGAGGTAGAGCGCGGTCCATCTAAATGCTGCTGTGAGCATCTTCACTGTCATGCGGCACTTATATGCGGGTTGCATAACAGTCGGAAAATAGTGTGACGAGGTGAGCGACTGTAAGGCTCTCAAGAAGCATCTGGAAGTGCTGTTACTTACTGACAGGCGAAACATCGTAAATATATTTTGGTTACCTACCTACCTACCGCATGTTCCGCAACGTAATAGCCAATATTCAGGAGCGTGTTCACTTGGAGCAAGAGTTAGTGCACCAAGTCCAGTGCGTTTGGACAGCGGTATCAGTAACGTGCTATTGACGCCGACTGGGACTGTTGTAGCTCCATCCTGTTCCTGTGTGTGCTCTGTCCAGAACAGTGGCAGTCCGCCGACACTTTAACGAAGAATCTGCCGACATGCATTTCCTATTAGTTTTCCGCACCGAAAGTGACAGTGCCGCTGTATTCAGTACTTATACTGCTGCACACGTCCCACAACATTTGAAACAACACACACAGTGCTGGCTCCTTCGTACGAGTGAATGCAGAACGTGAAAAGCAACGGCTTGCAGGTGATGTTCTGGCAGCAGTGCAGCTAATTCCAAGCACACGCTGAATTTATAGTACTGTTGGTGTAGCAGAGACACAGTTATGGACAGTTGTGCGCCATTGGTGTTTCTGGCAGTGTCACCTGCAAAAGGATGCAACACCTTGTACCGGGAGGTGACGCCAACCGTGCAATCAGGGCTATAAAATCTGCCCGACATTCTGTTCACGGGAATGGTATTGCCAATACAAGGAACCGGCGCTCTTGAGCACGAGAAATCCACACCAGGTAACACAACATTTTGAACAGCGATTATTGTGAAAGCGTTGTGTTATCAGGCAGTAACCTGACTGGACCACGTGTTATCGAGGGACGTGTAAAAGAAACTTTATGGACATTGAAAGACCTCCGTATATAAAGAATGTGCCTGTTGCAACACGAGACAACAGTGGCTACGGTATCACAGGGCACCTCCATGTTTCGGCAGACCTAACGACATTTTTGAAGGAAAAGGATGGATTGGAAGAAATGGACCGGCGGCTTGGCTCGCTCGGTAACCCGGCTTGACCCATTGTATTTATTTCTGTGAGGCTGAATGAAATCGAGGGTGCGTGAAGGTGGTAAACCAGAAAGGAAGGAAGGAAGGCAGTTTGTATAAGCCATAAACGCAGTCGCCGTCGCTATCACACCGACTTGCACACACTGTGATGGTTAGCATTTCGAAATTGTTGGAATGGCCTTCAGACTTCAGTGTTGTTGCGAACGTTTAAAATGGTGATAAGAAAGGTGAGGTAAAAAAGATAATCGTTATTCATGGTGCATTAACCTAGCGCTTCTCTTAATCACGTTGTGGAAACAAACTGCACTTCACAAGACACACCTGACCGCAGAACACGCCCTTGCAGTTCGGTCATTACGTAGCGACCTCCATGAAGCAGAGCCCTCATTCGGACGCTAACAGTTCCTCAGCTAGTCAAGAAATTCCCCTCATTTTATGGAACCCGAAGGTTCATTGCCGCGTTCACAAGAACCCGCCACTGAATGCTATCCTAAGCCAGCTGAATCCACACCTTGCCTTCCCATACTGTTTATTCCAGGACCGTTCTAATATTATCCTCTTATGTATGCCAAGATTTTATAACTGGTCTGTTTTCTTCAGGCTTATTCTTCATTCCCACGTGTGCCACATGACCAACCCATCCAATTTTCTGTGATTTGATTCCAATAGCAACTTGTTTGGTTTAAGTACAAATCATGAAGCTCCTCATTACGAAATTTTCTCTGTTCTCCGTTACCTCCATTTCATGCCAGGCTGTTGTGTCTCGCCACCCTATTCTCAGCACCCCCTCAAGTCCGTGTTCCCCGCTCAATGCGAGACCCCAAGTTCCACACCCACACAAAACAGCAGACAAGCGTACTGTTTCGTGTATTTTAATGTTACATATTCGCTGCAGTGTTTGAGCGTCATAGAGGCGTCTTGTGTGGCGTCATGCTGTGTCGTTAGGCGATCAGCTGCCGACGTTTCGAAGGACTGTAGTGCCTTCATCTTCAGGGTCAAGCTGTCCGTCACTGCTCGTCTAACGACAGACTGTCACCCCATAGTGACTGAGATGGCAGGCGGGAAGACGGAAGTGTGAGTTGCGTCCCTCTTCGGGCAAGCATTTTGTACCCTTTGACTGCAAGAGGCTGAGCTAGACACAGACGCGAGAGGGACGACAGGAACGAGATGGCCTCCAAAACCTGTTGTGTCATACCTTGGCAAGGTGCAGGGGGGGAGGGGGGGGGCTCAAACACCGTAATATCATGCAGCACTCGTAGCCTACATTGTCTCATACGCACCGTGTACGAGGTGCGAGCCATAAGTTTCCGGACTGGGCCAAGATAATTTTAGACAGCCTAGTTACAGGTCGGTATTGTCTCCATCATAGTTACGCCTTTCGAAGCTTATACACCAGTCCCAGCCCATCTCCCCTTACCGCCAGGTACTGTAAGCATTTTTTGGAACTCCTGTTGCCTGATGCTGTTCAGCATCGTCTGCCATCAAACTTGTTTCTGAAAAATCCTCATGTCTTCGTCCCTTTAACTGGGTTTTCATCTCAAGACGTGTTATAACACAAGAAAGTAAGTTTCTGTCTTTTTGGCATGATCTTGTAGGTGCTTGCACACAGAATGTCGGCTTTGTGTTTGGTTTCTATTCAGCAGAGGGGGCACACATTTGGCAGCAGTCTGCCTCATGTTAAATATCAGACAAGTGCGCTGGGATGCACCGCATGATAGGCCTCGCATGTTACACACGTCGTTAACACCATGCCTTCTTTCGTCACGGATGACCCCACATGCTTCTTCACATTTTCGTCACTTCGACTTGGCGATGGGCGATACGAACGTGTGAAACTCTCTACCGAATTTTCAGCCAACTGACACGTGAATTTCATACAAATGTGTATGTTCTATTCATGGTATGGCGTCACAACGCAAGGCTTTTTTAAATAGTTCACTAAAACGAAATTTTATGTTGTTTAAAAACGGCCATTTCACTGGACTACAACAACTGCAGAACGCAGTCAGCACACACACTTAAATTTCAGTTGAACGCAACGTTTGTTACTGCGACACTCGCGACACCAATTCACAACAAAACAACACAGCTGCATTTTGTCCGGTTATTGCTCCACGCCACCAGTCCAGAAACTGTTTGATCGCACCTCACACAGGCCCTTGCAGAAGTTTGAAGTCGCCAACCCCGCTGTGTCAATAGACCCGAATTCGCTACGCAATGACAAGGTAAAAGGTAAAGTTGTTCATTTGTTTAACCCTTTGCGGTCTCAGATTAACGCGAAATACAAAGATTCAGTTTGTACAGTTCATTCATCAGGCTGCGGTATAACAACCAATCCATAAGACTCTACACCCGGTCGCCTCCATCAAAGTTTTCCTGACTTCGGCTGGCAACCAAAATTCACGTTTCACCGCAAGCTTGTCATGCAGCTCTCCCAACATTAATTCCAAAACTTCCGCCCAAACACGAGCCTGGTAGCACTATGAAAATTCCGCCACAACGCTGCCCTCCAAACACAACCTCCGCCTAACTGCTCAGCTTCTCCCCTCGCTGCCTACTGCAAACAGTCCAACTCCCAGCACTTCACTACCGAACGTTTTACCTTGCTTCCAGCCTACCTTCACCAGGACAAGCGACCACTGCCTGGCCACTTTCAGAGCGGTAAAGTTTGTTTCCCCCCTATAATAATAAATGTAGTACCCCTCACTACCCCTCCTCCCTCGCATAGGGAAATATTAGCTGTTGTTTCCGAGATCCATCAACACAAATGCACTCGGTGGGCGGAACGTATAATTTTTTAAATGTTATAGCTGGTAAGTGTAGCGTGCACACATAAGCTGGTCAGCTTCCAGACCCTCTGAGCAGGCCTCAAACCCAGTACTGAGGCGCGTCTACACTCCGACCGGAAACCGAATCCCGGTTTCCTGGTGGTCCAGCCTACCCGGCCCCCACTTAAATTGCGGTTTCCATGTAATGATGCTTGACCTCCAGCCTTGAAGATCCCTTCTACCGTGCGCACAGCCTTGCTTGTTTCCGTCTTACTGTTTGCAGTTGCAGTGCCTTGGAAACGTACTGAATCGGCCCGCAGTGACAGCACGGGAAAGGGAAATCGGATCCATGAACAAGCCAAACCTAACGTAACTTAACCTAACCTAACGGCACAGTTCACATGCTGTAACGGGGGGACGGTGTAAAATGGCGTGATGACCTGACGAACCGACTGCAATCAAGGACAGCAATTCAGATTTTGGGAGAGAAATAAATTGAACTGCTTCGCCTTAAGAGTACTTTTAGGACCTGATCAAATCTCAGACAATTTCGCTTTTTTTCCTCCCCTCCATCACTTTTGACGACGAGCCTAAAAAAAGACACCACATGCATTCATGTTGTGGGCAGTGTCAGGTTTCTCTCCGAGACCCTGTTTAACCCCTAACTGTGCGCATGCTGCGGTATCCTGATTTTGGTAGTCGCCTGCCTACGTTTCTCAGTGTGTGCTGACGGAACAATAGTCTCAATGTTCGGCATTCTGATTTTTCGTGATCACGCACTTTAATACCACTGTTTCGACCTTTCGTGCCTGGTTAAGTCCTCCCCTCCCCTCTCAGGCGTGCTATTGCTCAGATCACTCTCAGCGCATTCAGGGTCTCATTGAGGTTTTTTGCTTTCCTGCTTTCTGTGAATGAGTGCCTTCTTCAATTATACAATGCATTCGGTATTTATGCTGTCAAAAAGGTGTTTCTATTTCATTAAAAATTTCCATGCTTTTTATGCATTTGAGGGAACTTTTTATTACTGGTATTTGTATCTTATTGCAACCAAACGGGCGCCGTACATTGCGCGTGGATTCCGATGTACGTGACGGTAGTATCGGTTTTAATCACGAATATCCAGCCTACTGTAGTCTCAACACGAACCATCCTTTGGCATGACTGCTGTCAGGCTCCTGTGAAAGTCCAGAAACAGCAGATTGAGGCTGATTACTTAAACTGAACTTCACGCTTAAGGTCTTCACTGCTTGTGGCTTGGACACAGGGGCACCTTACAGTTGCATGACGCCGCCCGTTGGGCTCTGACAGCGCAACCTGCTGGCGAAGCTGAGCGGGCGGCAGTGTGGTTTGGTCATTGCCGCATTCATTACCTCACTTCCGCGTGTGTATCTCCACTATCAGCATATATTACAATCAGGGACACAGAACCGGTCGCACCACTCGTTATCCTACTGCACACACAGCTGGGTTTGTTAAGCACCACGCCATGAAGACGTAACTGCTCACATGCTTAACCCCTACACCAGATGATCAACTTCACGTCCCGGCCTCAATATCCCAGGGATGGAACCCTCTCTAGTACCCTCAGGATGTTCTGGGTGGCTCCACCCTCTGCAGACTGTTGATCTAAGACTTCCCTTCGAAGACAGGCTGTAGGTTTCTGCACAGGACGTACAAGCACCTACACACCTAGATATCAGGTTCGAGTTTCAGGTTAGTCCATTTGAGTGAGATTTGTGGTGGACAAAGTGGCATTGCAACAGGTTCCTCTCACAGTACTTCGGTTTCTCCGTCAGTGCCAGCCATCCCACCAAAGCTCCACACTCGCAGCGTCCTACAACACTCACGCAGCCCCCCAATGAATGAGCATGTCTGACTCCTTTAAGAGGTGTATTCCAGTTTTACATGTCCGTAGCTCGTGTTCCTTTATGGCACATCCGTGTCATTCGCCTACTTTAAAATTCGGTTCTGGGTGTTGCTACAGAATTTAACTCACGACCTTCTGGCGGTGGACCTGTTAACATTCTTAAGGGCACTTAGCTGCCGCAGAACTCCGTAACCCCAGACCAGGTTGCCACGTTATGTGCGATGTCACCATGGTGCCGGACAAGTGTGACTGCCTCAAGGTACCCTACAGCATGAACGGTCATATGCAGCAGTGAAATTGCTTTTCTATCCAAAGCTCCCAGATTTCCGAAAATGCACTGCTTCTTTGAAGGTCCCCAGGCTCCGCCCGTTTGACCTTCTAAAAATGAGTGTGGAGCAATGATGGGAGATGTGGTAGTTTTATGGAGGAGGGAGGAGAGCATCACTTGAAAGGTTCGCAGGCTTCGCCCGCTTGTCCTTTTGGTAGTATGGAAATGTACGAGAGGACTTTAGAATGGTGCACAGCAGCAGCAGCTTGAAACCAAGGCCGCGGAATTTTTACTTCTCATTAATGCTAAACACCACCATTTGGAAATTTAATCGTAGGGGCACTGACACAAATCGGGGAGAAGTGTGCGGGAAGCTTAAAGTTGCGACTTGAAATCATGACTGCCATCTCGGCATTTGCTGGAGAACTGGCATGAATTGTATACCGAGTTCGTACCGCACAGTAAACGCAGTCGCAGTTACAAAAACTAGTTAAGACACTATCAGAAAATAGCCCAATGAATTTGTTACTGTAATACATCGGGGCTTGGCAGTAAACACGCGAGGTTCGGCCTTTCACCAGCGAAACCACTACCAAGGTCAGAGTCTACAGTAATGCACAGTTCAGTTGGAAGGCGCCACACCTACACAGTACGCCCTCGTGTGTTTCGGCGCTGATGCACATTCGATACCAGAGCACACTTCTTACTGGCAACATCACACTATCTGTCGAGTCAAAGAACACGTAGAACTGACGATATCTGCAGTTCGTAGGCGCTGATTCTGCTCAGTTTAGTACTTCATCCGGTGTTTCACCGTCACGCAGTGATGTAAATGAATGGATCAGGTTGGTGACGTATCTTATTACGTGCGTAACGAACGATCGACTGGGCACGGAATGCATGGGGCCAACTGCTACCTTGCACTCGGCCGGTATGTTTCGTGCTCTCGACACGTAGCGGTACACCAGTTCACATCCTGTCCTCCTCAATGGTCACAATTATCCACCAAGTCGATGCCAGATAGGGACAGGTGGCGGGCACTTGTGAATGCGGTAATGAAACTTCGGGTTCCATAAAATTCGGGCAATCTGACTAGGTGAGAGCCGGTTAGCTTCTCAAGGATTCTGCTCCATGGAGTTTCGACGCCAAGTTACCGACAGTCTCGTCGTTCATCCACTCGCAAATTTGGGCGGCCGTGGCCGATATCGTGCGCCACCCCAGTACGGACTGGCACGCGAAGGTGCACTCTGAGACACGACAGACTACGGTTCAAAAGTAGATGGATGAGTGGATTGAACTACAGAGCGCATGCGAAATTTTTTTCCAAAAAGGGGGAAAAAATATGAAGATACTTCTACCAAAATAGTTATGAAAGAACTTAAGAATTTCTGAATTCTAGCACAAATGTTTGGTGTTTACACAGTACGTCTGAATCTCGGTCATTTTATTCGACAGCTATCGGTTGTCACTTTCTCTCGGCTGTATGAAGGCAAAGTTACTGCCACATGCACATAAAATTCTATCACACGTCCCCTAAAAGGCCTACCTCAGAAAAAAACTCTGTAGTAGCACGCGAGCTGTTTATCCAACAAAGTGCGAGTAACGCAGGTTGGATGGGATTGCTCTTACAGTCGGTCCATTACTGTGGATATCCCAGAGAAGATAAGGCAACTGGTCGGCTTCAAATGTACGCAGCAATTTCTAGGATTCGGGCGCTAAATTTCGTTGGATACCAACTGTTACGATAATTGCCAACGGTGTCAGCAGCTCAGAGTCGAATGATCGGTTGCTATTTAATAAAGGATCAAGACACAAGTAGTCTTAGCAAAATTTGAGTAAGTCCCCGTATATGTTGGCTGGGCTATCTACAACCAGCAGAACTCTCTTTCGATGATCGGTCGTCACGGTGACATTCGAACCTGCGATCGGTAAGTGTTACAAGCTGATATAAACCTGTCAATACAGTTGCTGTACTTGCTTGGAGACACCTTCGGTAAAACATTAGTGTTAAAGATAGTACATTAGTAACTCAAGCCCCCCTCCTCGCCCTTCTCCACGGATCACGCCGGCAGCGCGCACTTAGTCGCCCAGTGAAGTTGTCTAGCATAGCGCCAAGGTCCAAGCTGATAAGCGGCGGAATTTCCCCACACGTTGTTTTACTGTTCAGTGTGTTATCAGGCGCCAGCAGCGGACACGCATGGCCTGAAACGACAGCTCAACAAGCATGTTTCAGCCTGGCACACTCTATGCAACCCAATGCTTCTTTAAGGTGGGGTAACTGGCTAGGCGACCATTACCTTAATGATAGAACCTTTCAGTGCAGTTACGTCCTGTAAAATGAAACGGAGGGCTACGTCTTTCTCGAGACCCCTGAAATTCGGAATAGTCATGCAGGGAATGCGTCGTCCAGCTGGTATGGAGCGTGTCTAGTTCAGTCTGATGTGCCTACAAGTTTGGTGGCCTTAATTGCATCTCAGGATACTCAGATGCAGCATCCCAAGTCACTCAGCTTCATAATTCTGTTCCTCAAATTCTCACAGCAGACCCTCCCCAGACATCTTTCTCATGAATGTTACAGAGCCTTGAACATGTGAGAGGCTGAGTATCAGAACCCCTCCAGCACAACTAGAAAATTCAAATTAGCTGTGTTGAGACATATTCATACTACTAACACTTCCATACACCGCAACATTGTCTGCTGGTCCCATCACAACCACCATAACATACAACTCTGGCAGCATTCCTTTTATCTATCTCCTTTATGTTGTCATGATGGTAAGGCAGAACAATCTCATATACTAACAGTTGTTACACATTATGCGTAGGATGTTCAAATCAGGATATTGTTATTAACTTCCAGGATATAAATAGAAAGAATAATATGCATCTGTATATTGTGATGGCTGTGTGCTGTGATGTTCAAAAACGCACAAGACTGAAGATGAACCTGCTCCACTCCTCCTCATGCAGTCCATCACCCAACCTACTGTGAAGACAAACACAACAATTGTGTAGAAAACTCATTTGGTAAGCTAACAATCATGAACACTGGTCTTGTGTGATGTAAGTGTGTTACTGGGCGAGTATTTCACAGACCACGACCCCTTCGTCTTTAGGGTGTGAAAGTCAAGTGGGAAAATCATCACACCATTCCCTCCCCCAATGTTCTTCTTGGACTGCTCGACTCTTTTGAACACTGGACTGATGGGTTTTCCAAAACTGTCACAGACTAGCTAGCGATCTACACCATGTACAATGCCAGAAGAGCGGCGATCGTGAAATCCCTGTAGTAAATTCCGATTCATGATCGAAACAGTTGGTAAGGCACACTTCAATTCTGACAATCCTAACCACACTGAATGACATTCAAAAAGTGGGAATGTAATGTAAGAAATACACAAAAACACTTTTTCTGAAAACACTAGAAAATTATATTCATCCTTTTCAAATTTTTGTTTATGTAAAGAATACACAAGTTTTCCAATACAGAAGGGTACATGTGTGTTGTGTGAATACAATAAAGCAGATACATAACAAAAGTTAGTTCTCTTTACACAGAAGCAATTGCAATAAATGCAGACATGTGGCACACACAGATGGCGTACCCAACTGATTTGCAAGGCTTGATAAGCTTTACTTTTGATGGCATCACTGCAGGATTTTGGTCCACGTCAACTTTGAAAAAGATGGTTACATTTGTTTTTATTTTAAATAAACAATATAATTTAAAAACAGCGTGTGCATCTGTCAGAACGTAACACTACTTGCACACAAAATGTATATAAAACCTGATTTAAGGTGTTTTTACCTACTATAATAATAAACTGATAAATACATTTTCTTCATATAAATAATAAGTTATATAAATACAAATATAATATGGATACTAGCAGACACAAAATCATTCAGTCAACTATTACAGCTTGAGCTCTAACCAGGCAAAATAAAAGTATTTGTGGTTTGATTTAACTTAATTTTTAAAATAAAATAAATTAATTTATACCTAATTAAGTTAATATGGAATCTGCACCTGTTTTGTCTTTTCAGCTAGAAATTATTAAACTGAACCATTATTAAACTGGTTAGAAAACCACTGCAGATAAATTAGAATATAAAACAAATATGATAACATTACAAATCTTCACATGGGTGCCAGTTGTGATATATATATATATGTATGTATGTATATAAAGTATGATATCCAAATGAATTACAGTAAATATGCATGGAGAACTGCACCCCATGTTTAGGGCAGGTTAATTTTTATGATTGGTTGTGGGAGGGATCTGATCATGTCATACAGCAACACATAATGGACCAATAGTAACTTCAGATTTTTAATTTTCCACAATTCAAATTGGATGGGGGGGGGGGGGGGGGGGGGTTTATTTGGCTATTCCCCATTGTAAGGAGAGGGCATAAAAATATATTTTGTTTTACTTTCCGGCCTGT
>Ga0123353_10012492_pt1 | contig 12079 bp, 5 predicted proteins | sample TergutLab28metaG_3_FD_92763 | JGI IMG/M metagenome (GOLD analysis project Ga0123353, IMG submission 92763) | Labiotermes labralis P3 segment gut microbial communities from Petit-Saut dam, French Guiana - Lab288 P3 | ecosystem: Host-associated > Arthropoda: Insects > Digestive system > Gut ... | reverse complement strand
GGGCCGTCCGGTCCGCCAGCGGCGGGACCGCCAGGTGGGCGCAGGACTCCGTGTCCGCGTGGGCCGGCGGCGGCACCGCCACCGTCTGCACCGACGCCGCGCAGGCCATCCGCGCGCAAGCAATCGTGATCAAAAAAGCAAGGGTTCGCATGAGTAGTCTCCTCTGTTTAATGGGCGCGCATTATAGCACACCGCCCCGCGCAGGGCAAGCGCCGGCCGCCTGATTAAGTTCAGATCACGCATTAGGATTGAAAGCCCACTATACCCCAAAGGGGGTTGCCTCGTGCCTTGATGAGGTACTTGCGGTCGATGCCCAGCGTGGCGGTCGGGTGGCCGGGGAAGCGCGTGCGGGCCCTCTTCGTGCGCAGCGCGGCGTACTGGCGCCTGTAGTGCGGGAGCTTTCCCCTGAAACTGTCCATGGCGTTGAATTTCATCCTTCCATTGTACGGTGTCCGCGCATTTGACCGATGCGGTGCGGGCTCCGAGGGTGGCTTTCGGTGTCCGTTATTATAACGTACCGCGGCCGCACGCCGAACGCCCCACTTCCGGCTTCCCTCCCCCCCAGCCCCGTGCTATACTTCTTCCCTTTTCGGAATCGAAAGGTAAGGACGCATTATGGACATCTCGCACTTGAACAAGACCCGCAAGGCTTTGACGAAAAAGGACATCATCCGTTTCATCCTCGACAACGGCATCCAGATGGTCAACTTCCGCTATGTCGGCGGCGACGGCCGGCTGAAGGCGCTCAACTTCGTCGCCGGCGATGAGGCCCACCTCGACGAGCTCCTCTCGCACGGCGAGCGGGTGGACGGCTCAAGCCTCTTCTCGTTCGTCGAGGCCGGCTCGAGCGACCTGTATGTCGTGCCGCGTTTCCGCACGGCGTTCGTTGACCCGTTCGCGGAGCTGCCGACGCTCTGCCTGCTGTGCTCCTACTACACGCGGGACGGCAAGCCGCTGGAGCACGCGCCCGAGTATGTCCTGCGCAAGGCCGCCGCATCGTTCACCGCCGTAACCGGGATGACGTTCCAGGCCATGGGCGAGCTCGAGTATTACGTCATCGGCGACAAGGACGACCTCTTCGAGGCGACCGACCAGAAGGGCTATCACGAGTCAACCCCCTTCGCCAAGTTCGAGGACTTCCGCATGGAGGCCATGCACATGCTGGTCAACGCCGGCTGCATGGTGAAGTACGGCCATTCGGAGGTGGGCAACTTCACCCTGGGCGACCAGGTCTATGAGCAGAACGAGATCGAGTTCCTCATCACTGACGTTGAGGACGCCGCAGACCAGCTCATCATCGCGAAATGGATCATCCGCAAGCTGGCGTACCAGCACGGGCTGGACGTTACGTTCGCGCCGAAGATCACGACAGGCAAGGCCGGCAGCGGAATGCACATCCACACCTGCATCAAGAAAGACGGCACGAACAGCATGGTTACCGGCAACGCGCTCAACGACATCGCCAAGACCGCCATTGCCGGCTATATGCAATGCGCGCCCTCGCTCACCGCGTTCGGCAACAGGAACCCCGTCTCCTACCTCCGCCTCGTCCCCCACCAGGAGGCCCCCACGACCGTCTGCTGGGGCGACAGCAACCGCTCCGTGCTGGTGCGCGTGCCGCTGGGCTGGACCTCCGGGACAGACATGGTCGCCAGCGAGAACCCCTTGGAGACGCCGCAGGCCTTTGACGGCGCACAGCGGCAGACCGTCGAGTTCCGCTGCCCCGACTGCTCCGCCGACGTGTACCTGCTCCTCGCCGGGCTGGCGGTCGCCGCCCGCAGCGGCTTTGAGATGAAAGACGCGCTCGAGGTCGCCCGCAAGACGTATGTCAACGTGAACATCTTCCACGCCGAGCACAAGGACAAGGTGGCCTCGCTCGACCGCCTGCCCGCGTCATGCTGGGACTCCGCCGAGATGCTCGGCAAACAGCGCGAGATTTACGAGCGCCACGGCGTGTTCTCCCCACACGTCATTGACGGCGTCATCCGCGACCTGAAGCAATTCGAGGACAAGAACCTCCGCGCAACCCTCGCCAGCAACCCCGACAGCATGATGGCCCTCGTGCGCAAGCACTACCATTGCGGTTGACGCGGATGTGCGCGGACGCGCGCCTCATGCGGGCTTCAACACCGTTCCCGTGAGCGCAGCGACGGAAGGCAGCCCGTGGCGGCGGAGATAGTCGGCGATGCCGTCAATCACGCGCAGCGACGTGGCAGGGTCAATGAAATTCGCCGTGCCGACCGCAACGGCCGCCGCACCTGCGATCAGGAACTCGATCGCCTGTGCCGGCTCCATGATGCCGCCCATCGCGAGAATCGGGACGGTCGCAACCTGCGCGGCCTCATAGACCAGCTTCACGGCCACGGGGTGAACCGCTGGCCCCGAGAGGCCCCCGAAGGTGTTGGCCAGAACCGGGCGGCGCGTCTCGATGTCAATGGCCATCGCAGGGAGCGTGTTAATCATCGAAACCGCATTTGCGCCGGCCTCCTGCGCCGCACGCATGAAGACCTTGATGTCCGGCACGTTCGGCGCGAGCTTCGGCAGGAGCGGGAGCCGCGTTGCGGCGCGCACCGCGCTGACGAGCGCATGGACCGTTCGCGGGTCTGTGCCGAACACATGGCCGCCCTCCTTCACGTTCGGGCAGGAGATGTTCAGCTCCAGCCCCGACACGCCCGGCACATCGCTCAGGCGTTTGGCGACCTCCGCATACTCGTCTATGCCACAGCCCCAGATGTTCACGATGACCGGCACGCCGAGGTCTTTCAGGAACGGCATATCGTCGCGGATGAACCCCTCCACGCCCGGGCCTTGGAGCCCGATGGCATTGAGCATCCCCCCCGGCACCTCCACATGGCGCGGCAGCGGGTTGCCCCGCCACGCCTCGCGGCGGATGCCCTTGACCGTGATCGCACCGAGCCTCGACACATCCACCAGCCCCGCATACTCCTTGCCATAGCCGAACGTCCCCGAGGCCACCGCCACAGGATTCGCCATCTTGATGCCGCCCAAGTCAACGCTCAAATCAATTCGGTCCATGTGAAAAAGATAGCATGACAGGCGGCGGAATGGAAAGTGAATAGTTCAGGTACAGGTTGAGAATGTTCTCCTCGCACAGCTTTCTATTCCTCGACATCACCCATCGCTCATGTTACGATTAAAAAATCAACGAGGACGAAAAAGATGAGAACACAGGTCAGCATGGCAACGTGGTCAGTGAAGCGGGCGAACCCGGAGGTTGAGCGGTTTCTCGCGCGGCCGGCGTTCCCGGCTGCGGCGGAGGAAGCGGCGGCAAAGGTGTTGGCGGATGTCCGCACGCGCGGGGCCCGCGCAATCGTGGCGGCAGCGGAACAATTTGACGGCGCATCGCTGAGGCCGTCGGAGCTGCGCGTGCCGGCCGCCGAGATCAACGCGGCCGCCCGGGCGGTCCCCATGCGCGTCAAGCGGGCGGTCCAGGAGGCGCACCGCCGCGTGCGGGCCTTTGCCATGGCCGGCTTGCGCGAGCCGTGGTACACGCGGACCCCGCACGGCGGCTACACGGGCGAGTTTTTCTCGCCGATGGACCGCGTGGGCGTTTATGTCCCGGGCGGCACCGCGCCGTTGGCGTCCACCGCCATCATGACCGTTACGCTGGCGAAGGCGGCGGGCGTGAAAGAGATTGTCGCTTGCACGCCGTGCGGCAAGGACAAGGCCGTGAATCCGGTGCTGCTCTATGCGCTCAAATGTGCCGGGGCCACCGAGGTCTATCGCGTGGGCGGGATACAGTCCATCGGGCTGATGGCGTTCGGCGCGGGGGACATCCGCCCGGTCCAGAAAATCGCAGGGCCGGGGAACGCCTACGTTACGGCCGCCAAGCGGCAGGTCTATGGCTACGTCGCGATTGACCAGGTCGCCGGCCCGAGCGAGATTGCCGTGCTGGCGGACGCGTCTGCAAACGCGGCGTGGGTCGCGGCGGATTTGCTGTCTCAGGCGGAACACGGGAGCGGCCACGAGAAGGCCTTGCTGGTTACGGACTCGAAACGCCTCGCCGAGGCGGTCTGCGACGAGATCGCCTGGCAGGCCGCGCAGCTGCCCCGCGCCGCGATGGTTGAGCGCGTGATCGCCGCTGACGGCATCCTGCTGGCCGTGGTGCCGGACCTCACGCAGGGCATGGAGCTCATCAACCGTTTCGCGCCCGAGCATTTCGAGGTGATGGCCAAGGATGCGCGGCAATTCCTGAACGGTGTCCGCGCGGCAGGGGCGGTGTTCATCGGCGAGTGGACGCCGGAATCGGCCGGGGACTTCATCGCGGGGCCGAGCCATGTGTTGCCGACCGGCGGCGCGGCGCGGATGTTCAACGGCCTGACCGCGGACGATTTCCGCCGCCGCCACAGCTTCGTGGAGTTCACGCGCGAGGACCTGCAAGCGGCGTGCCCCGCAATCGGGGTGTTCGCCGAGGTCGAGGGCCTCGCGGCGCATGGGCGCTCGGCGTTCATCCGCTTTGCGGCGGGCGCGCGGTCAATGTAGCACAGGCCCGGAGGCCTGTGCCTGACATTCCCCGCTACCTCAGGATCAGCACCGTGCCGTTGACGGTGGAGACGTAGAGGCTGCTGCCGCGTGTGATGAGGCGGCCTTTGTCTGCGCCGACGAGGGCCCGGGTCTTGCCCGCGAAGGATAGCCCGCCGGGGGCCTGATCGAAGTCGGCGACCTTAAAGAACAGGCCGGGCAGCGGCTCTTCGCCCATGATGAGGTTCAGGTGGCTGCCCGAGATGGCGGTTTTGCCGGCGGTGGCGATCACTGCGCCGGGGGCCTGGATGAAGAGGTTGTTCAGCAGGAGTTTCCCGTTCAGCAGGCCGCCGCCGTCCGTGATGTCCAGCGTCCCCGTGCCGGGGCCGTTAACCACGCCGAGGGTCCCGAGCTCAATCGTGAACGCCATGCCCGACACGTCTGTCCCGGGATACCCGGTCCCTGCGAGGTCGGCGATGTCGGCAGGGTCGGTAACCAGCATGCTGTTGGGCAGGAGCTGGAGGGGATACCCCGGGATTGCGATGCTGACTGTCAGCCCGTACCCGCCGCCGCCCTGCGCGAAGAGGATGGTGATGTCGTGGAGGCCCTCCGAGAGGTCAACCTGCCCGGACCTTGTCTGCATACCGTGGCCGCCGTTGTTGTCCACAATGAGGTTGCCGTCAATGTAGAGCATGCTGTTGTCGTCGCTCCATGTCTCGAACGTGTGCGTGCCGGGCGTGGTGATGTTGATCTTGCCCTTCCAGAAGGCGGCGAAGTTGCTTTCCCGGGTGATGACAACCGGCGGGAATTTCAGGGGATGAGTGGCCTGGTGGTCGAAACTCCCGAAGTCTATGACGTCCCCCGCTTCCCACGTTGACGCGACGCAGAACGGTTCGAGGCCCGAGAAGAAGATGTCGGCGTCCGCGAGCGACGTGAAGTAGGGGGAGATGGAGTCGTTGTTCCATTGGTTGCCGTCGAAGTAGAAGTAGCGCCCGAAGAGGCCGCTGATGGAGTTGACGCTGCACGACAGGGTTGTCCCGGCGCTGATCATCAGCGAGTCAATGGTGTAGCTGGCGTTCTCTTCGAATGGCAGGGTGATGGTCCCGTTCGAGAAGACGAGCGGGGGTAGCGACAGGGGGCCGGCGGATGCGGGCGGGAGGGCCAGTTGCGCGCCGTTCTCGAAATGCACGGTCAGGGGGGCTAGTCCCTGGCCTTGGGAAAGGCATCCCGGCGGGACGGACGCCGACTCGCCCGAGAAGATGAACGTGCCGGAGGAGAAGGTCCCCTTGAAGTCGCCCATGCCTCCGGTCAGGATGACGCGGCCGCTGCCGATGGAGCGGATCTCGCCCTCGCCGGCGATGCGGCCCGTATAGGTGTAGTCGTCTGAGCGGTTGAACAGCAGCAACCCGCCGGCCCCCACATAGACGCTCTCGCCGCCGAGCGTGCCGGCCACGCCGCCGTCGCCGACGATGAGCGTACCGTTCAGCACGAGCCAGTCGCCCGCGAAGGCGTCGTTGTTGCCCGTGAGGGTGAGGGTGTCGGCGCCGTTCTTCTCAAGCTCCGAGCCTTGGACCCCTGAGATTTCGCCGGGGAACACGGTCGGCACGTCGGTCTTCAGGCACAGGTAGGCGCCGTTGTCGGGGAGGCAGAGGTCGCCGTCGCCCTCGATGCCGTAGATCATGGAGACGCTGGGGCGCAGCCAGGCGTTGGGCAGGCGTATCATCTCGCCGCCGGGAGGGGCCACGCGTACCCTGACGTTTCCGCCGCCGCCCCAGTAGCCGTAGGCGATTTGCAGGTCGTGCGCGCCGGCGTCCAGGTGGCGGGTGGCCGTCTTTTCGTTTGTGTCCCAGTTGCTTTCTGCGATGATCTGCTCACCGTTGAGGAAGAGGTCGCCGCGGTTGTCGGTTGCCAGGCCGAAGGTGTAGTTGCCGGGTTCGAACGCGATGAATTTCCCTTTGTAGCGCGCGCAGAAATTGGGCCTCTCGCCGGCTGGGGGATGCTGGGCAGAGAACGTGCCGGGGAAGTAATTTCTGTCCTCGTACCAGAAGTTCTGCGCGGTGGGCAGGGCGTCCACGCCCGTCTGCATGGTGCTGTATTCGGCGATGGGCTGCCGCCAGGCGAACTCGCCGTCCAGGCCCTCGAAGCTTGTCCCGCCGTACCAGCCCCAGTAGTAGGTTCCTTTCAGGCCGCGGGTGGGCAGGTTGCCCGACGCGGCGAGGGCGAAGAGCGTGCCGCCGTCGCGGATGCGGATCGGGCGGGTAGTGGGGGAGGCGTCGAGCAGGCCGAGGTTGCCGTCGTTGACGATGATCTGGCCGTTGAACTCGGGGAGCGACTGCCCGCTGAGGATGAGGTCCGCCGCGCCGTTCTTGATGAGGCGTGCGTCTGTGGAGGCGGCGACGAGGCGGCCGCCGAAGGTGGCGGGTGTTTCGCCTGCGATGTCGAGGGTCCCGTTGCCGAAGATTTCCAGGCGGCTCCCGCCTGTCCCCGAGAGCGATGCGACGGTTACGGGGTAGGGCCGCAGGAGGGCCTGCGGCAGGACATCCTCCTCGCCGCCGGGAGGGGTCATATAGGCCGTGAGGCCGCGGTCGCCGCCGCCCTGGTAGTGGGCGATGATGATGTCGTGCCAGCCCTTCGTGAGCGTGATCGTGCCGCCGAGCTTGCTGCCGCCGTAGCCTTGGTCGTAGTCATTCGAGACGACGAGGGTGCGGTTGAGATAGACCGCGCTGCCGTCGTCGGACGCTGTCGCGAACCCGTACTCGCCGTCCGCCTCGGCGTAGAACTCGCCTGTCCAGCGGCCGTAGTGCGAGGAGCGGTTGTGGAAGTCGCCTTGGAATCCGCCGCCGTTCGACCCGGCGTCGAAGCCCGCGCCGAAGCTCCAGCTTGACTGGACGTGGGCCGGCGCGTACAGATCGAGCAGGGCCTCGAACGCGAGCAGGTCTGAGACGGTGCCCGGACCCACCAGCGGGCGGAGCTCGTTGGAGTCGAAGTGGTAGTATTCGCCTGTCAGGCCGTATGCGTCATTCTGCGAGAGGCCCACGTAGAACGTCGCGTTCGGGGTGGCCATTACGTTCAGCGCGACATTGCTGAACGCCGTCTCCGCGCCGGCATAGACGTAGCCGCGCTCGACGGTGAGGTCGCCCAGCCGGGCCCCCTTCCAGAGCCGCTGCTGGTTGTCGCCGGCCTTGATGGCCGTGATGAGCGGGTCCACCGTGCCGTAGAAGGTGCCGTCGCGGTTGCCGTTGCCGAAGGTGAGCGTCTGGGGCCCGCCTTGCGAATTGGTGATGAGCCCGGGCCCCCAGAGGCCGTTGACGTTCACGTCGAAGCCGTTGAGGTCGAGGATGCCCTGCGGGAAGAGGTTGTTGTTGCGGAAGTCCATGTTGCCCCTGTCGTTGCCCCACGGGATGGCGTCCGCAATGCCGACTTTCAGGGTGCCGTTCTCGATGCGCGTGTTGCGGCGGTAGGTGTTCGGCACGTCGAGGGTGAGGGTCCCGGCGCCGAGCTTGCGCAGGCCGAGGGGTGCGGCGGTGCCGCTGGGCGTGTCGTGCTGCGGCGGGACGTTGCCGAGCGGCTGGGCGAACTTGTCGCTCCATGTGATGTCCTGGTCCGTCCCGATGCCGAACATCCCGTTGCCTTGGATGATGTTGCTCTTGACCCAGCTGAAGTCTGGGCCGAAGCCGACGCCGAAGGTGCCGTCCTCGTTGCCGCTGCCCATCGTGAGGGTGCCGTCCCATGTGTTGTTCGCGCCGCCGAACAGGATGACGCCGTTATCCAGGCCTGCGATGGGGCCGGAGCCGCTCAGGTCGCCGCGCCATGCCGTGTAGCTGCTGCCTGCGGGGTAGAGGCGCGCGCCGCCGTCGCCGATGGCCATGCCGCGGTTCGGGTGCATGAGTTGGGGCCTGTCGCCGACCTCGATGCGCATCCCGGCGTCGTCGAGATAGAGGTGGTCCGCGACGGGGGCGGGGGGTGCTTCGCCGAGCGTGGCGTCGTGCCGTATCCAGAGGACGGCCTTGTTGGTAACGATGATGCCGCCGCTGAAAAAGTTGTTGTCGGCGAGGTCCACCGTGCCGGGGAACTCCACAACGAGTTTGCGGGGGACGTTGCCCGGGGCGTCGGTCAGGTTCCGGACGCGGATGCCGTTGTCCCACCAGTTCTGGCCGCCGCCGCCGAGGTGGTAGCCCACGGAGGCGTGGGGGGTCAGGGTGCCGCCGAAGTCGCGCCAATTGGGCGAGCCGAGCGTAACCCCGGGCAGGGCGCTGAAATCGAAGTCGAGGCTGCGGTTGGCGTCGCACAGGAGGATGGTCCCGAGCGAGTCGGTCTTGATGCGGGCGACGAATGCGTCCATCTCCTGCTGCGAGACCGGTATGTCAATCATGAGGGCGGCGCCGTTGTAGATGCCGATGTCGCGGGCGTTCTGCTTGGTCGAGGGGGTGCCGGTTGCGTTCAGGTGATAGACGTAGAGGACGCCGCCGTTGATGAGTGTGTCGCCCGTGTAGGTGTTGTTGCCGTGGAGGCCGAGGTGGCCGGTCGAGGCCTCTTCGAGGATGAGGCCCACGTTGCCCGCAATCACTTGGCGGTACTGGTTTGCCCCGCCGATGATCGTGAAGCGGTAGGAGCCGCCCGGCGGCGGCGGGGAGAGGGTCCCTTGGTAGTCCATGTTCCCTGTCATGCCGAGCGCGAGCCCGGGGTGGCCCGAGAAGTCAATGTTCTCCGTCGCGTTCGCGGCGAAGAGGAAGAGTGTGCCGTCGGAGAGCGGGTCGAGCAGGGCGAGCAGGTCGTTTGCGCCCGTGTCGGAGTCCCAGCCGATGCCGCCGCCTTGCAGGAGGATGTTGCCGGCGTAGCCGCCCGGGAGGGCGTCGTCGTTACGCAGGAGCAGGGCCCCGCCGCCCACGGTGATGTCCCCGGTGAAGGTGTTTGCCCCCCTCAGCACGAGCGTGCCGGGACCCTGCTTCGTGAGGCCGCCGCCGAGGCTGGAGGGGTCTTCCAGCAGGGGCTGATAGACCTCGATGGTCGTGTTGGCGATGACGTCGAAGCAGACCCCGCCGGCCTGCATATACGCGGCCGTGAGGTTGCCCATGAAGTCGCCGCGGCCGTCGCGGTTGAGGATGGTGCCGCCGTTGAGATAGACGTAGTTCCTGCCGTTGCTGTTCGGGTTGAAGCGCCGTATCCACAGCAGGCCCCCGTTCAGGAAAAGCTCCGCGAGGTTGTCCATGTTCGGGTTGTTGTCTGACATCGTTACCATGCCGAAGGGGCCCACGGTGCCGGCGTTGAGGATGAGCGAGGCCTGAGAGCCGCCGCCGTTGCCGAGGACGATGTTGTTGTCGCGCAGGCCGCTGACCGTCCCCCCGGCCACGACCAGCGTCCCTGTCGCGTTGCCGTTGGCGGCCACGATGACCCAGCCGTTCGAGACTGTGGCCAGCCCGTCTGTCGAGACGGTCATGTGGCTCAGGGACCCTCTGCCGTTGCCGATGATGATGTCCTTGTCGAGGCAGAGCCACGCCGGGGTGGAGCCCCCGCCGATGACGGTCGTCGCTGTGCCGCCGTCCCAGCCCAGGATCAGGTGGTGGTTGTCCGAGCCGGGGACGTTGAACGTGCCGCCCGTCAGTTGGAAGTCGAACGATCGGCCGGTCCCGTAGCCCATGCCGACGGTAACCGGCACGGTGAGGCTTCCCCCGGTCATGCCGAAGCCGCCGTCCGTCGCCTTGAAGTCTTGGAGGGCGAGTGTGCCGGCGAAGCCCCCGGCCTTGCCGCCGTTCTCGAAGATCACGATGTCGTTGTCCAGCGGCACGCCGCCGCCGACCCAGTTCGCGCCCGTGGCCCAGGCGTCCCAGTTCCCCGGCGTGCCTTTCCAGTAGCGCGCGCTCGGCATGGCGAGGCCGAACGCGGCCTGGTCCGCCAGCATATTCGTGAAGAGGTCCTCGACGGCGAGCGGGCCGTCATAGACGCGCAGACGGGCGAAGGAGCCGCTGAACGGGAAAATCCAGCCGCTGTTGTTCCGGTCCTGCACCGCGCCGATCGTGAAGAAGCCGATGTCGTCGCGGGCGTTGACCGTGCGGAACTGGGCGATGCGCAGTACCCCGTCGAGGTAGAGCCGCTCCTCGCCGCCGGCATCGCGCGTAACAGCCACATGGTGCCACTGGCCGAAGGCCGGGAGCGCCCCGCCCCAAGCGAGGTTCTCGTTGCCGTAATGCTCCACCGCATTGCCGGCGTCCTGGCCGTAGCGGAACTCCACGCAGGATCTGTCGGCGCCGCCGGACGGCCACTGCTCTCGCGCCGTCCAGGTGAACATCACGTCTTGCCCGGCCAGCGCCGCAGGGTTGTGGACCCACACCTCAAACGTCCACGGGGCTGCCCCGCAGAGGACGTTGGGCGAGACCATGTTCGTCATCACGGACGTGCTGTTGCCCACGAGCGAGACCGCCGTGATGCCGTCCACCATGCCGAGGGAGATCCCCGCGCCCGAGTCAGCGGGCATGAACGCGCTACCCAGCGTCCCCTTGTTGGGCCACGCCAGCGTCGCCGGGTTAAAATCCGTCGCATCCAGCTCAATCAGCAGATTCGGCATCTGCGCAGACGCGCCACACACCGCGAGCGCCACCAGCGCCCCGAACATCACCTTGACTTTTTTCGTATTCATCACACACACTCCTTTTGCAAACCCCAGTGTAAACTGTATTGGAAATGATACCTCTCCATACGGGCGCAAGGCAATAAGAAAATGCAGGGAGGGGGGGGAATCGTTCATCAAGGCAGGGGCGGTTCAGTGCCCGCTGCGCCTGCCCCGTGTGAGACGGCACAAAACAATCGGCACGGGGACCCGTGCCGATTGTTTTGTGTTTTGATGCGCTGCGCGCGTCCTTAGTATTCCCAGCCCTTGCGGATGTGGGGGATGAGGAGCGCGTCGGCCTCTTTGTTCTTGAAGGTCTGGCGCTTGGTGTCCCAGGCCAGTTTGCCTTCGACCTGCTGCGCGATGCACCCGACCAGCATGCTCTCCAGCATGGGGACGGAGTGGTCAACGTCGGAGTAGCACTTGACGTTGTCCACGCCCATGACGGCATCAACCAGTTCCCGTTGCTGCCCGCCGCGGTTGCGTGGGATGCTTTCGGGGATGTGCTCGAACGCCTCTTTCTTCTTGGTGGAGATCATCTTCTCTTCGCCCAGGAAGCCGATGTACGAGTCTTCGCCGTAGTCGTTGGTGCTGACGAGGGACCCTTTGTCTCCCTTGATGAAGCAGCCCGTGCCGGGGACCTCGCCGAGGGTCGCGATGACCTGCGGCATGATGTCCGCGTCAGGCTTGAGGTTGCCGTCGTACCAGAAGAGGTTGACGGCGGGCAGGGTCTTCTTGTCGCCGGCGAGGTTGGGGCGCGCGGCGTACTCCAGCTTGACGATGCTCTTGCTGGGGAAGGTGTCCTTGTTCTTGCCCTCGATCTTCAGGCATTCCGCATTGGAGACGGTGCCGAGCTGCAGGCCGCGGAACGGCAGGTTCATGGTGTGGCAGGCCATGTCGCCGAACGCGCCGGTGCCGAAGTCGAAGAAGCCGCGCCACTTGAACGTGTGGTAGGTGTTATCCTTGTACGGGCGCATGGGGGCGGTGCCGATC
>Ga0123353_10012487_pt1 | contig 12081 bp, 9 predicted proteins | sample TergutLab28metaG_3_FD_92763 | JGI IMG/M metagenome (GOLD analysis project Ga0123353, IMG submission 92763) | Labiotermes labralis P3 segment gut microbial communities from Petit-Saut dam, French Guiana - Lab288 P3 | ecosystem: Host-associated > Arthropoda: Insects > Digestive system > Gut ... | reverse complement strand
TGGTACGGCTGGCGGCCGGCACCGAGGACACCGCCGACCTGGTCGCCGACGCGCTGGCCGCGGCCGACGCCGTGCTCACCGAAGCCGGAACCGCCTGAACGGGCGCCGGGCCGGCCGGACCGTACCCCACCCCGACACCGCAACCGCCGGCGTCCTCCGGCCTGTTCGGCGAAGAACAGCCGGCGACACCCCCCGGCGGACTGAAGCCCGCACGTGCAAATGAAGGAGCCCCTGATGAAGACCCTGCTCTCCGGCGGGACCGTGGTCAGCATGGACCCGGCCATCGGCGACCTCGCCCGCGGTGACGTTCTGATCGACGACGCAGTGATCGTCGACGTGGCCGAGCGCATCGACGCCCCGGACGCCGAGGTGATCGACGCGACGGAGCGGATCGTGATGCCCGGCTTCGTCGACAACCACCGTCACGCCTGGCAGACCGCGTTCCGGGGCATCGGCTCGGACTGGACGTTCCCCGAGTGGGCGGCCGCGATGCACGGCACGGTCAAGCCCCACTACACGGCCGAGGACGTCTACGTGGGAACCCTCCTGGGCCGTCTCGAGGCCCTGCACTCCGGCGTGACCACCATGCTGGACTGGTACCACGTCGCACAGACCCACGCCCACGAGGACGCCGCCGTCGCCGCACTCCGCGACGCGCCGGGACGCGCGGTCTTCTGCCTGGGCGCCGGCTGGGGGAGCCCCGACCCCGTCGACGACGACATCCGGCGCGTGCGCTCCCATCTCAGCGCAGGGGGTCGGGTCGACATGGCGCTCGGGATGCGCGGGCCGGGGGCCACCGGCATCGAGACGGTCGCCCGCGAGATGAAGCTGGCCGACGAACTCGGCCTGCGCGTCAGCCTGCACGTCGAAGCCGGCGGAACGATCGCCCTGCTGCGCGAGCACGGCCTGCTGCGCGAGACCCTCACGGCCGTCCACGCCAACGGCATCGGCGACGAGGAACTGCGGATGCTCGCCGATGCCGGCGCCTCCCTCTCCATCAGCCCGGATGTCGAGCTGAAGATGGGCTTCGGCGCCCCCATGACCGGACAGGCCCTCGCCGCCGGGCTGCGCCCGACGCTGTCCGTCGACGACGTCCCCTCCGCCGGCGGTGACCTGTTCTCCACCATGCGCACCGCCTTCGCCGCGCAGCGCGGTCTCGACGGCGGCCTGCGCTCCCGCGACCTGCTGGAGTTCACCACCGTCTCCGCCGCCGCCTCCCTCGGGATCGACTCCCGCACGGGCACCATCACCCCCGGCAAGGACGCCGACATCATCCTGCTGCGCAGCGACGACCTGACCATGTTCCCGGTCACCGACCCGGCCGGCTCCCTCGTCAGCGCCGCCCACCCCGGCCTGGTCGACACCGTTCTCGCCGCCGGACGCGTGGTCAAGCGCGACGGCGCCCTCGTGGGCGTGGACCTGCCGGCGCTGCGTGCCCGCCTGCTCGCGTCCCGCGACCGGATCGCCGCAGCCGCGGGAGTCCCGCTCGACGGCACCTGGCGCCCGGTCAGCAACTGAAGCCCGCACCTGGCCACTCCCGTCCGTCCAGAACGTCCGTCCCGAACGTCCCTCCCGAATCCGTCCCGAAGGATCCGCCGAGCCCGGCGTTCGCCTGGTGCGCGACAGCGTCGCGGTCGTCGCGGCGTCGTCCCGGCGGGAGCCGTCCCAGGCCCCGGTGAAGCGGCAGCCGTGGGAACGAAGGAGCGGGCACCCGGCGTCGGTCACCGCCCTCCGGCAGAGGTGACCAGGAGGCCGCCGACGAAGGTGTGGGTGGGGTCGAGGGCGCGCAAGGTGTCGCTCGGGCACAGGGCGGGGTCCTGGTCCCAGACGGTGAGGTCGGCGAGGCGGCCGGGGGCGAGGGCGCCGCGCAGCGCCTGCTCGCCGTTCAGACGTGCGGCGTTGAGGGTGTGCAGGGTGAGGGCTTCGTCGTAGGTGATGGCGTGCTCGGGGCCCTTGACGCCGATGACGGTCTGCCGGGTGGTCAGGCCCCACACGGAGCGCATGGCGCCGAACTGGCCGACGGGGAAGTCGGATCCGGCACTGACCTGGGCGCCGAGGTCGACCCAGCCGCGGGCCGGGAAGAGGCGGGCCACGCGTTCCGGGCCCCAGAACCCTTCCTCCACCTCGGCGGTGTCGTGGAGCAGCGGCTGCTGGATGGTGACCGGGACGCCCAGCGCCACCGCGCGGGCGCGCTGTTCGGGGCCGGCGAGACCGCCGTGCTCCATGACCAGGGCGTCAGCGGGCAGGCCGGGATTGCGTCGCAGGACGCGTTCGTAGACGTCCAGGAGGGTGCGGACCGCGCGATCGCCGTAGGCGTGGGTGCCGACCCGCCAGCCGCGGCGGACCACCGCCTCGACCGCCTCGGTCAGCGCGTCGGGGTCCCAGAGCAGCGTGCCGGAGAAGGAGTGGTCGCAGGCGTACGGCTCCTCGGTGGCCCCGGCCTCCAGGCCGCCGTCCAGGCCGAACTTCACCCCCCACACCCGAAGCCAGGGGTCGCCGTCGTAGCGCCACGGCTCCATGGCGTCCAGCAGGTCCTCGACCTGGGCCGCGCTGGTCGTGCCGAACGCCGAGATCAGCGCCCGTACGCGGACGCCGAGCACCCCGCCCTCGCGGGCGGCTCGCAGGAGTTCGTAGTCGGCGGGGGAGACCGCGCAGTCGCGGACGGTGCCGATACCGGTGGCCGCGTACTGCGCACTCGCCAGGCGCAGCCCGTCGATGCGCCGTACCGGGTCCTGGGCGGGGACCAGACGCTCCACCAGGCCCAGGGCGTTGTCGATCAGCCTGCCGTTCAGCCGGCCGTCGGCGTCGCGGCCGATGACACCGCCCGGCGGTACGGGCGTGTCCTCGGTGATGCCGGCCAGCCGCAAGGCGTAGCTGTTGACGACGTCGTTGTGGCCGCCGCGCTTGACCAGGACCGGGTGTGTGCCGGTGGCCCGGTCGAGTTCGGCCGCGGTGGGCATGCGGCGCTCGGCGAGGTCGAGTTCCTGCCAGTTGGTGGTGGTGCGGATCCACTCGCCCTCGGGGGTGACCTCGGCCCGCTGCCGGATCAGGTCCAGGAACTCGGGGATGGTGCGCGCCTGGTGGACGGGGACGTCGTGGGCGCCGAGTCCGGCGAAGACCAGGTGGGTGTGGGTGTCGTCGAAGGCGGGCAGCACCGTTGCCCCGGGCAGGTCGTGGACCTCGGTCCTTCCCGTCACCAGGTGGTCGAGGCCGTCCGGGTCGGCGGACACGGCGGCGATCCGGTCCCCGCGCACCGCCAGCGCCCGCTGCGGCTGCTGCCCGGGGACCAGGGTGTGCACCGCGCCGGCACGGATCAGCAGATCGGCTCCGTGATCGGGCATCGTCTTCTCCCTCAGTTCTCAACGGTGCTCAGGCGTCAGCGCGTTGTGCGGCGCGCCGCTCTGATTCGGGCGTGCCCCGGCCCGCGATGGTGGGGCCGGGGCGCGGCGTCAGCAGGTCGCCCGGGCGGCGTCCTCGATCAGACTCGCGACGACCGTGGGGTGGCTGATCATCGCGACGTGGGACGAGGTCGGCACTTCGACGACCTTGCGGAAGTTCGCACGGGCGTACATCCAGCGTTCGGCCGCGGGCGGGATCGCCTTGTCCCGGCCGGCGACCAGACCCCACGACGGGATCGTCCGCCACGCGGCGGCCTGCGTCGGGTAGGTGAAGGAGTCGGCGTCGAAGGGCCGCTGGGTCGCCTGCAGGAGCCGGAACGTCGCCACGGGCAGATCCGCCGCGAAGGCGGCCTGGCCGTCCTTGCTCAGGTACAGGTCCGTTCCGGTGGTGCCGTCGGGCTTGGTGTAGGGGACCGGCACGCTCACCGGAAGGACCTCGCTGCCCGGGAACTTGTTGATGAGTTCCCCCTGGGTCTCGCCCACGTCGGGCACGAACGCCGCGACGTAGACCAGCGCCTTGACGTTGCTCTTTCCGGCGGCGGCATTGGTGATGACGGTTCCGCCCATGGAATGGGCGACCAGCACGACCGGCCCGCTGACGGAGTCCAGCAGACTCGCGATGTACGGGGCGTCGGTGGGGATACCGCGCAGCGGGTTCGACCCGGCGATCGTGGGATAACCGCTGCCCTGCAACTCCTGGACGACCCCGTTCCAGCACGAGGAGTCGGCGTAGCCGCCATGGACGAGCACGACGGTCGGTTTGGCCTTGGAACTGCGGCGGTCGGCTGCGGACGCGGTGCGGGCGAGCGGGCCGGTCAGCGCTGCCGTGCCTGCGACGGCGGCACCGGTGGCGAGCACGGTGCGGCGGGTGAGTCTGGAGCTCATCGGGACTCCTCGGGTGGTTAGGTGCCGAGCTCGGGGTGGTGGGCGACGGCCGGGCATCGCCCCCGCGAGTGGGGGCCCGGCCGTCGGGTGACGCGGTGCGGCGACACAAGCCGCGTGTCACGACTGCCCGTTGAGTCCTTGCGCCGCCTGCGCGATGACGGCGGCCACGACGGCCGGGCGGGACACGTAGACGGCGTGGCTGCCGGGCGTCTCGGAGACGGTCGCCCCGGCTCGCTGGGCCATGGCGCGCTGGGCGGCCGGCGGGATCATGCGGTCGTCGGCGGCGACCAGGTACCAGGACGGCTTGGTCTGCCACGCGGGCTGGGTGACCGTGCCTCCGAGCGCGTCGACGCCCCAGGGGACCTGGGAGTCGGCCATGAACGCGGCAACGTTCCCGGGCACGTCGGCAGCGAAGGAGGCGGCGAACTTCTCGCGGTCCAGGAAGAGGTATCCGTCCCGGGGCGGGAGGATCGGCGGGACCGGCGCGCCCGGCGGCGGGTCGGCGATCAGGGTGTTGACCGACTCGCCCTTGTCGGGGGCGAACGCCGTGATGTAGGCGAGGGCAGCGACGTTCGGGTGGCTGCCGGCCTCCGTGATGACCGCCCCGCCGTAGGAGTGACCGACCAGGACGGCCGGGCCGTCGAGGGCGTCGAGGACCTGCCGTGTGGCGGCGACGTCGCCCGCCAGCGACAGGGTGGGGTTCTGGACGACGGCCACCTGGTAGCCGTCCGCGCTGAGGTGGTCGTAGACCCCCTGCCAGCCTGATCCGTCCACGAAACCGCCGTGCACGAGCACGACGTTCCTGATTGCCGTCATGGCCTCTCCTGACCGGATGGACAGGCGCTGCACCTGTCCGGTGCGCTCATCCAAGTCATCCGGAGCACGGGTGAACACGCAGAACAGCACGCAGAATCGGGCGTATCCCGCACTCCGGACACCGGGCGGCGCCCGCGGCCGTACACTCGCGGCATGCCGGTCGTTCTGAGTTTCGACGGGGTTGTCGCCGGTGACCGGGCCGAGTTCTGGCGCGACGCCTGCACGCGCACCTTCGTGGGCGTCGAGCCGGCGGGAAAGCCGGACGCGGCGATCGGGGGCAGGGTCCGGGCCTATGAGGTCGACGGGCTGGCGGTGGGGGACATCGCCGCGACCGCACAGTCGATGACGCGCACGCAGCGGCTCGTGGACGGTGCCGACGCCCACTACCTGCTGCTCGGAATGCAGGCGCAGGGGGTGGGCGGGATCAGGCAGGGCGACCGCCGGATCCGGCTCGCACCGGGTGACTGCGTGCTCCTGGAGTCGTGCCGCGGATTCGAGTTGGACTTCAGCGAGTCCTTCAACCTGTGGGTGTTCGCCTTTCCGCAGCGCCTGGTGCGGCTCGGCGAGCAGGAGCAACGGCTGCTCGCCGCCCGGCGGGTGGACGGTCGCACCGGGCTGGCCGGGGTCGCCCGCCGTGCGCTGCTGGATCTGGCCGGGAACGCGGACGAGCTGAGCCGGTCCGGGAGCGCGGGAGCACTCGCGCTGGCCAACGACCTGCTGGTCGCGCTGCTCAGCGAGCCACTGGCCGACAGCCGAAGGCTTGCCGGGGCCCTGCAACGGACCCTGCCGTTGCGGATCAAGGACCACATCGACCGGCACCTGGCCGACCCAGCACTCGACCCGGTCCGGGTGGCGGCCGCCTTCGGCATCTCCACCCGGTACCTGCACAGGCTGTTCGAGCCCGAGCGCGAGACGGTGGCGCACTACATCCGCGACCTGCGGCTCGAACGGGTCAGGCTGCGGCTGCTGGACGCGGCCTTCGCCGGCCGGCCGATCTCGGCCCTCGCGTTCGACGCGGGATTCGGCGACCTCAGCGGTTTCAACCGGGCGTTCAAGGCGAAGTACGGGGTCAGCCCCCGGGACCTGCGGCAGGGCGGGTAGCCGCCGCGGTGCGCTCCGGTCCTGGCCGGGGTGCGCTGCCGTCCGTGTCCGCGCGGGCGCGGGCTTCCATCATGGGATCCCGATCTCGGACAGGTGCCCGGCAGGAGTGACCCATCGCTACACAGAACGGCTTCGGCGAGGTGCTGCGCGGGCATCGGCGTGCGGCGCGCCTGACGCTGGAGCAGCTGGCCGAGGCGTCGGGGGTCAGTGCCCGCACCCTGTCGGACATGGAGCGCGGCCGGAGCAAGGGGCCGCAGCACCGCACCGTCACCGCGCTGGCCGACGCCCTGGCGCTCGACGGCGACGCCCGCACCCGGATCCTGGAACTGGCCCGCGACGGAAGGCTCGGGGACCACTGGAACCGTCCGGCCGGCGGACTCCACGTGCTGCCCCGGGGGGTGGACGACTTCACCGGCCGCTCGGAGGAGCTGGTGTGGATGAGCGATCTGGTCTACACCGAGAGCTCGCCGGGTGTCGGCGTCGTCGGGGTGATCACCGGATCCGCGGGCCTGGGCAAGACCACGTTCGCCGTCCGCGCCGCCCATGCGTTACTGCCGAGCTTCCCCGACGGGGCCGTCTTCCTCGACCTGTTCGGCCTCTCGCCACGGCCGCTGCCCGTCCTCGACGCCCTGCGCGCGTTGCTGAGATCCCTCGGCGTGCCCGACCAGCGGATCCCGCCGGACGCCGGTGAGCGCGCCTCGCTCTACCGGTCGCTGATGCGGGATCGCCGGATGCTGGTCGTCCTCGACGACGCCGGGTCCGAGGAACAGGTGCGCCCGCTGCTGCCGGGCGGCGGCGCGAGCCGGGTCCTGGTCACCGCGCGGCGGCTGCTGGCCGGTCTGGAAGGCGTGCGCAGGCTGGCCCTCGGGCCGCTCGGGCCGGCGGACTCGACGCACCTGCTGGCCGGGATCCTGAACGGCCGGGCCGTCGACGACGAGGCCCTCGCCCGGCTCGCCGAACGGTGCGGGGGGCTGCCCCTCGCCCTGCGGATCATCGGGAACCGGCTGCTCAGCCGGCCCGACTGGGACGCCGCCGAGCTCGCCGCCCGGCTCGCCGCCGAAGAACACCCGCTCGACCAGTTCAGGGCGGGTGATCTGCGGATCGCCGGCGCCTTCATGATGTCCTACGAGCAACTGGCCCCCACCGCGCGGCAGGTCTTCCGGAGACTGGCGGTGGTACCAGGGCGGGACTTCGACGCCGTACTGGCCGCGGTCGCCGGCGGGCTCCCGCTCGGGGACGCCTGGGAGGCACTGGACGATCTCGTGGACCTCGGCCTGCTCCAGGACGGCGCGGCGGGAAGGTACCGGTTCCACGACCTCGTCCGGCACTTCGCCCGCGACCGGCTCCAGGCGGAGGAGAGCGACGACGCCGCGGCCGCGACGGACCGGGTGACGTCGTGGCTGCTGGGGATGGCAACGGCCGCCGGGCGCTGGTTCGAGCCCGGATACGGCCGCCCCGACCCGGACTTCCCCACCCTCGGCAGTGCGGAGCAAGCCGAGGCGTGGCTGCGGGCGAACGTGGAGAACTGGCTCGGAGCGCTGCGGTCCGGGACAACCGCCGGACGGCACCGCCTCGTTCTGGACTGCGCCGAGTCGATGCACTGGTTCTCCGACCGCTGGACGCACGCCTCCCACTGGCGGGAGGTCTTCGGCCTCGGCGCGGAAGCCGCCGTCGCCCTCGCCGATCCGGCGCAGCAGGCGACGCAGCTCAACTACCTCGCGTGGGTGCACTGGGTGCCGCCCGGCGACCCCGACGCCATGCTCCACTGCGCCGCGCAGGCACGGGAGTTGGCCGAGCGGTGCGGCGCCACGGCGCAGGTCGCCGCGGCACACGACTACACCTCACGTGCCCTGCTCGCCCTCGGACGGCCCGACGAGGCCGCGGCGGCCGCGGCTGTGGCGGCGGGGATGTTCGAGGCCGCCGGCGACGTCGACGCCTACGTGCAGGTCCTGTCGCAGATCGGCCACTGCCGCCGGACGGAGGGACGCCTCGCCGAAGCCCTTCAGCAGTACCGCAGCACGCTCGAACTGATCGATGACGAGGGAGCGGGGATGACGCCCACCATCGCCGCCCAGTGCCGTCCGTACGCGCTGATGCGCATCGGGCAGTGCCTGGCCGGCCTCGGCCGCCGCGCGGAGGCGGTCGCCGCACTCGTCGAGTCGGTGGAACTGATGGACGCGCTCCAGCCGAACTTCCGGCAGGCCGAAGCCCTGGAGACGCTGGGCACTCTGCTCGACGCCGACGGCCACCACTACTACGAGCGAGCGGCGCGGGCGTACCGGGAGATCGGGGACGAGGCGGCGAGCCTGCGGTGCGCGGCCGCCACCTGACCACCTCTTTCACACGGGCTCGTTCGGCCTCGTGGCCCGGTTCCTCCCGCTCAACGCAGCTGCTCGGCCAGCCCGATGATGACGCCCTCCGGGCCGCGGACATAGCAGAGCAGGTAGCTGTCCTCGAACCGGGCGATCTCGCCGACGAGTTCGGCGCCGTGCGGGCGCAGGCGGGCCACGGTGTCCTCGATGTCGTCGACGGCGAACATCACGCGGTGCGTGCCCACGATGTTGTGCGGCCGGTTGCGCGGACCGGCGCTGATCGCCGCGGGGCTGTGGTACTTCGCCAGCTCCAGCCGGCTGTGGCCGTCCGGCGTCCGGACCATCGCGATGTCACAGCGGACGCCGTCGAGTCCGGTGCACTGGTCGGCGAAGCGGCCCTTGACCTCCGCCCTGCCCTCCAGCTCCAGTCCGAGTTCCTCGAAGAACGCGATGGCGGCGTCCATGTCCTCGACGACGATGCCGACGTTGTCCATCCGCTGAATCGCCATGCTGGTTCCTCCACTTTCCCTCGTGCGGCCGGTGGTGGCCGCTGACGTCCCTGGGACGGAGCCGGAGGCACGTTCTCGACATCCGCAGACCGCCGTCGGCCGGCGCCGTGGCCATCCCCCCACCCTTGCAGTTGCCGCCGCGGCTCACGATCTCCCTCGCGGGCGTGGACGCACGATCTCTTCGCACATCGCGTGCAACCGTCGCCGTCGCCGACTGCGTCGGTCCCACTGCACGATGCGTACGCCAAGGTGGCGGCGGGCACCTTCCGTACGGGTGACGGGGGGAGAGGAGCGGTATGGCGACGGCGGCGTTCCGGTTCGCGGCACTGCAGGCGCAGGACCCGGTGGAGCTGGGGGACTTCCGGCCGGTGGGGCGGCTGGGCGAGGGCGGCATGGGGCAGGTGTTCATCGCCTTCTCCCCGGGCGGGCAGCCCGCCGCGGTGAAGGTGATCCGCCCCGAGTTCGCGAGGGACGCCGAGTTCGGGGAGCGGTTCGCGCGGGAGGTGCGGGCCGCGCAGCGTGTCCGGGGTGCCCATCTCGCGCCGCTGCTCGACGCCGACCCGCAGGCCGAACAGCCCTGGCTGGCCACGGCGTTCGTCGCCGGTCCGACCCTGCGGGACCTGGTCACGGAGCGCGGCCCGCTGCCCGCGCCGCACGTGCTGCTCCTGGCCTGGGGTATCGCGCACGCCCTCACCGACATCCACGCCGCGCACGTCGTGCACCGGGATCTCAAGCCCGGCAACATCATCCTGGACGAGACCGGACCCAAGGTCATCGACTTCGGCATCGTGAAGTCGCTGACCCAGTCCGTGACGTACAGCAGTCACTCCACCCGCGTCGGCACCCCGCTGTACATGTCACCGGAGCAGGCCATGGGCCGCACCGTCGACGCGTCCACCGACGTCTTCGCCCTCGGCTCCACGCTGTACTTCCTCGCGACCGGCCGGGAGGCGTTCGGCGCCGAGAACGAGTGGGGTGTCGCCCACCGCATCGTGGCGGACGAGCCGGACCGGTCGGCCATCGCCTCGGCGCCCCTGCGATCACTCCTCACCACCTGCCTCCGCAAGGAACCCGGCGAACGTCCCACGGCGCGGCAGATCCTCGAACGATGCGAGCGGGAACTGGGCGACGAGCTGGGCCCCGGCGCCTGGATGCGGATCGCCGGGGCCCGCGAAGCGATCCAGGAGCGTACGGGGGCGCTCAGCGCACTCACCCGGGCGGACCCGGACTCCGTCGTCACGGTGCCGCGTGGCCCGCACCTGCCGAAGACCCGGGTCGACGAGGCGCCGTCCGAGCCGCCGTCCAAGTCGCCGCCCCGACCCTCGTCCGAGGCGCCGGCCGAGCCGCCGTCCCGACCGCCGTCCGGATCGCCCGGGAAACCCGCTGCGAAGCGTTCGTCCCGGGCCCTCGCGGTGCATCTCGCCAAGGTGCTGCTCGCGGCCGTCCTCCTGATCTGGGCCACGTCCCTGCCGGTCATGACGGAGACGTGGACGGAGAAGGCCGGCGGCCGTCGGGCCGCGCGGGTGACCGAGTCCTTCGACTGGCACCACCCCTGGGCCTCGACCTCCGCCGGCCTGACGGACGTCTACGCGGACTGGATGCTCGTCCCCATCGGGGTCTTCGGCACCCTCGCCGTGATCGTCTGCGCGGTCGTGTACCTGCTGCGGCTGTCCCCTGACTCCGACTACCGGGCGTGGGCCGGGGCCGCCGCCGTGTTCGCCTCCATCTGGCTCGTCGTCCTGGCCATCATGTCGATCTTCCTGATCGTGATGACCCTCGGCGCGTCGGTCGGCGACGACAATCAGGCGTACAGGATCCGGTCCGTTCTGGAGTCCGGCGGCTGGCTGTTGCTGATGGCCAACGTCGTCGTGGGGGAGGCCCTCATCCACACCAGGACCTGGCTCGGCAAACCCCCGGCCCGGGCCGCCTGACCCCGGCCGCGAACGGGGTCCGCGCCCCGGCGTCGACCTACAGGAGGTATCCGATCAACCCGTCGCCCTGGACACCGACCAGCTTGTCCGCGGCGCCCGGCACGGGGACGGCGTCGAGCAGTGCCGCCGCGGCGGCCACGAAGTGGGGACGCATCATGTCGTGGCTGCGGTTCCTGACCGTGTCGTGAGAGCGCATGTTGACGACGACGAAGACCTCGTCGTGGATGCCGAACAGCTGAGCGTCACGGCTGCGCCGGCGCTGGTCGATGCGCGCGTGATGGTAGACGCCACCGTCAGAGGTGACCGCCCACTGGCCGAAATGACTGCCGGTGAAACCGAAGCGGTCCCCGGCGGCCGCGGTGACGCACGGCTCGTCGATGGGGGCATACGGGCCGTCATGCTCGATCGACCCATGGAGGTACAGAGGAAGCGCGGGGGCGCCGTGGTCCCGGGCGAAGTCGAAGAACTCCCGGGCTCCTTCGCGCAGGAGCGCGGCGGCCTGCTGTCGGGCCTTCTGCGCCTCGGCGCGGTTCCTGGCCGCCGAATCGGCGGCCTGACGACTCCGCTGCGCGTGCGCGGCTGCGGCGTCCTCCAGACCGGACATGCCCCTCCCCTGGGGTGGACAACTGACCCACGTCCCGAGTGAATCAGGCCGGGCGGCCTCCGGGCCACCCCCCGCGGTGGGCCGGGCATCGGCCGCAGCTCCTCCCGACAGTTCGCCGCGAGCTCCTGCCGGGCCGGTCAGGCGGTGGTGGTCGGCAGCCAGGCGTTGACGGCCTGTCGCAGGTCCTGGCGTCGGGTGAAGACGTGCCCGTGCATGCCCACGGCGCGAGCCGCGTGGACGTTCTCCTCGCGGTCGTCGACGAAGAGGAAGTCGGCGGGGGCGGCTCGCAGGGCGGTCACGCAGTGGTGGAACGCCGCCGGGCTCGGTTTGGCGGCGCGGATCTTGCCGGAGAAGGCGAGGTGGTCGAGCTTCCGCAGCCATGGCTGCGCGGCGAGGAAGGCGTCGGCATGGTCGGAGGGGATGTTGGACAGCAGGGCGACCTCGGTGGTGTCGCACAGGGAACGGACGTAGGCGACCATGCGGCGGTCGACGCGTGACCAGCTGTCGACGTCGATGAGGCGCAGG
>Ga0123353_10012486_pt1 | contig 12082 bp, 5 predicted proteins | sample TergutLab28metaG_3_FD_92763 | JGI IMG/M metagenome (GOLD analysis project Ga0123353, IMG submission 92763) | Labiotermes labralis P3 segment gut microbial communities from Petit-Saut dam, French Guiana - Lab288 P3 | ecosystem: Host-associated > Arthropoda: Insects > Digestive system > Gut ... | reverse complement strand
TTATAATGTCTGGTTTGTTGTTGTGGATAGTTCTGTCAGTTTGTACTTGTTGATTCCACAATATGGTTACCTTGCCTCCTTGACTTGTTTATACTGATTTTGGAACATGTTTATACCAGTGTTTTTTGTCCAACTGTACCCCTGTTCCTTGCATGTGTTGATGTGTAGTTGTGCACACACTCTGTCATGTCTTTTTATGTACTGTTCTTTTGCTAGTATTGGGCATGCTGACATTATGTGGTCTATTGTCTCGTCAAATTGTTGGCAAAGTCTGCACTTGCTATCTGTCTCTGTGTTCAGTGTTTTTGTCGTATAATAATTTGTAACGCTTGGTCTTGTGCTGCCACTATTTCACTTTCAGTTTCTGCTTTTAGGTCTCCCTTCGATAGCCAGAGGAACGAGTCTTCTGCACTAATAAGCTGTCTATCTATATTTCTAATGTATTGCCCATGCATTACTTTGTTTTCCATTTTTTCTTTAGGGACTCTCCCAATCTTGCCTTTATGTGTTGTATTCCATACTGTTTTGCGCCATTCTTCTCATTTGGTTGACTTAATCCTTCTGTAATCTTTGCTGCTGTCTTAATTATTGAGTTCATATTTGATTGAGTGCTTTCGTGGTTTTTAACAATATTTGCAAACTGATCTTTTTTTGTAATTTGTGTTAAGGTATTCTGCAATATTAATTACTTCTGCTCTATATGCCGCTTCGACTTGCACCAGTCCTCTCCCTCCTTCTTTCCTCTTTCTATATAGCCTGTCTATGTCAGCTTTTGGGTGATGTATTTTATACACTGTTAGCATCTTTCTACTTTTCCTGTCAATCTTTTTTATTTCTATATTTCTCCAGTTAATTACACCAAACTATATCTCAACACTGGGACAGCTCCAATTGCTGTAATTTTATTCCTGGCGTTCAGTTCAGATTTCAGTATCATTCTTAATCTCCCGCTGTATTCCTGTTTCAATCTTTCTTTCATTTGTTGATGCTGTATGCCTTCACTTTCCTCAATCCCGAGGTACTTTTAAGTTTTTCCCTGTTCTAGCTCTTGCATTTCTGTTTGTTATTATTATTATTATTATTATTATTATTATTAATCACACTTCTCATCACCTATCTGCTGGGAAACCTTCATCTATCGAAGACTGTCAGTGGGATTAGGTTCAGTCAGGGGAAGGACAATCCTATTCCATCAATAATAATAATAATAATAATAATAATTCGTTGTTTATCACAGGCCTTATCTCCCCGGCCCTACTGTACTCCCGGTGTGGCTTCCAAATTTGTATTTAAACCTTTTGTTACGATTCCGGTGGCCCCAATTATACATTTCAAGTTGCACATTCGTTGTATCTCTATACATAAAGTTTTGTATTTTAGCTTCTGTTCTTCCTTTTGCAAGACATTTCTGTCCGCTAGTGCTGTCACATCTATCGGTATGCATGTCTTCTCTGTTCTGCTTTTAATTTCTACATCTGGCCCATTTTCCGTAACTTCTCTGTCCGTGTGTTGCCCCTTGATTCCATAAACACTGTCACATCTTCATGGTCACATACTGCCGTACGTACGTGTGCGTGTGTGTGTGTGTGTGCGCGCGTACCATTTGTCGTGTCGATGCCCAGTGTTTTTCATTTATCATCATTATCATCATCGCGACGACTAGTAGCAACAATAGTAGAAGGAGCAGCAGCAATAATAGTTCAATTCTCCATTAATCTACCCGCTGACTTAACAGCCTAATGGCTAATTATTACAAAATTATGATCACAATGTTCACAGCACAGGTAACAAACAAGCGGCTGGGATAATACAGTCAATGGCGAGGATAAACTACGGTATGAGACGCCGAGGAATCGTAGCTCGATTCCCCTGAGGCAAAGCGTCCAAGGCCGGCCCTCAGCTCCACACAGCCTCCCATTATGAATACTAGAAGATCGCTTCTCGGGGGTAAAGCGGCCGTGACGCTAAGCTACCATTCACCTCCACTTAATGCCGAAGTAAATAAACAGATTAATACCGTACCTCCACGCCATCTGCCTTGAAGGCACACCTAGCAACAAGTTTAACGTCACCGTCCAGCAATGAACGAAATGAACACCGATTCGACAAGAGTTCGAACCCTACACAAACGAAACACACTCTCCGGTTCAACAAGCCAACCCAACCGAAACAATGTACGAGTAGGTCATGGTTGGATTGTGGATTTGCATTAGTACAGGTCTGCCGAACTCAAAAACAGGCTGCGCGTCAAATTCGAAATCCAACCTGATCTCTTAGGCAGCAACACATGTCACACTGCCTGGTCGTTCTTCGTTAGTTAGTTAAGCAAAAGCACAGTGCGCAAGGTCGTAAATCTATTCAATTCGCCGCATTTTATTGAAATATTACGCATAGAAATGACAAGTTGGCATCTCTAAAAAGTTATTTAATAAAGGAAGTTTTACAAAACACTTCTTTAAAATTCCTTCTTTATTAGTTTGACCTCTTCTACGTACTCGGTGTAGGCGCAGAGGGACTCGGTAAGACTTCTTTGGAGCAGCAATCAGCCCAACGCATGAACCTCTACCAGACAACACACAGCACCCACACGAGACAGATATCCATGAACGCTGCGGAATTCGAACCCGAAATCCCAACAATCGAGCGGCTGCAGACCGGACGGCCATTTTTTTATTTTTTTTTTATTTTTAGACCTAATATTTACAAGTATTTAAAAATACTAAACCTCAACATTTTCAAAAGTCACTTGAAAAATGATGAATGACTCGTGGGTTTCCGTCCCCCCCCCCTCCGGCCAAGGGAGGGGGCGCCGAGTAGGGCTCAAAAACTACCTTCGGGCAGACAACTGCACGTACGACAGTGCGCTATGGGCAGACAAGTGACTGGCAGGCTGAAATGTTTCCAACATTCCGCTAGAATGTTTGCAGTTGCGTTCCGACAGGACAAAACCTTTTTGATAAATTCGAAAACATGAGTGGGCAACATCCCAACGCTCTGCGGGTCGTGTGTTTTGACAGAAGCGCGTTACGACAATCCACGTATGACCTTACGTGTTCTCTACAGTAGGTGAGTATGCTTCATGAGACATGGGTGGTACCGCCACGTTTTGCTGCGTCTCATGACGACCGCGACCTTCTTGTATAAGATATTGTTTTTACATTGGCCGTGTTATGGTATATACAAACAGGCGACAGTTACTTGTCCTTCTTCCACACTCACAATATTCAAATCCCTTCCGTAAATATATCCCGTGTAACGAGTAAGAAGCCACAACACGAATCCAAACAAACTGAAGCGCCTACGCATCAGCCTACCCTAAGTAAACACTTTCATACATAAAATGCTGACATCCTCTGGACGGACGACGCAGCTTTCTCTTTGCAATTCAGTGGTGCTAATTCTTCCCACTGTTAACTTAAGGTACACAGTTATTTTGTTAAGTAAATATGGATCTAAAAATTCCAGGTGTCCGGTTTGTATCTTGCAAGAACACTTCACGTTCAGTCTATTTGCAAGACACTAATAACCCGTGAGAAAATACACGTACACACACGTTCCAATGAGATACGAATGTACACTGAAACTCAAATTTCCTTTTACCCTTCTCCCCCTCCTCCTCATGTAGCGCAACAGCCCCACTGGGGCCTAGACCGCCTCACTGTTGAGGTCTCTAGATCGCGCGCGCACACACACCCAGTATGACTACTCTGAACGAGTGTTCAGCTCGTCGCAGAGGCCCCTACCTACACAACACACTGCAAACACACGAGACGAACATCCATACCTTCAGCGGGTTTCGAACCCGCGATTCCAGTAATCAAGCGGCTCCAGACCTACGCCTTAGGCGTTAGGGCCACCGGGATCGGCAGGCAGGTTTATCAATCCCCTTTTCTCTAAACAGGATAACTTTTGAAATTCATCTCGCACAAAGCATTCCCTGGACATAGAACGCCTAATTAAGAATTCGTTGAGCTGTAATTTCACTCACCCGCATTTCTGTGTGTGCACAGTACAAGAACAGCTTTATTCTACCTGTACCTTCACAACGCCGACAGCCTACGGTACCATCTCTGACTATTCGTATTAGAATCCTACGTATCACACATCACCACGTTTCATGTCATTAACTGTTGTGGTATTTTATTATCCAACTTTTATCCAGGCGAGACTTATTTACTGTGGAAAGAGGATGAGTATTACGAAAATAACATATATTTGAGGTGCGTCTGAAAATAACAATACCACATCCGTGATTCAAAGTGTATTGCGACTCACATATTTGGAACCTCTTGTTTAGCAAGAAGAGTAAAGACTGTTAATTTTACCTTAACTACAGTGTGCTAGCAGAAAAGGGGCACGACCTTCTGGTGCATCAAACTTGAATCGTGTGTTTTTGTGAACTCGTGATATAATCTGCCGATCTTCGGAGACTGAACGTGTGAACGTGGGATTACGCGAGCGTAGAACGAAACAAAACGAAAGACGCGAGTCCTCAACGGCGCACACAGGGCCCCCGCAGACCCCGCGGGGCGGTAGGCCCCCAAACGTATAGAACCCTAAAATTTGTTGTGCTCCCCCCTCCCCCAACTGGATTCCATTGTTCTGACAGCAGGCAGTATTCTGCATACTTGTTACGAGTTCTGGGGGTAACTTCACTAGTAATCATACGGAGTGGGGCTTCCGATTATCCGGTCGTTTCGGGGCACCAACCGATTTAACTACGCCATTGCAAAACCTTACAGACATCACAGGTGTGTTGCTTCGGAATACTGTTTCCGCATCAACGAAACATCTTGAGAAGAACACGGTCCAACTAATTAGAATGCCAATTACGTAAATACTAATTCACGTGAATGAACATTACTTGACACAGCGTAGTCTCACAGATATTCACCGACATTTTGACATAATGTGACGCCTCCATCTTCTGGGTAGAAGATGCAAGTAGCACGTTCCTCTGACACGGCCACAAGTTTGTGCCAGATTACAGGGCATTTTGCATTCCAGAAGACAGTAAGTATTCTTCAGCCACCGGCGTATGACCTTTAACAACCTCACACTTTATTTTGCTGTAAAAAAAATTCCAAAGCTTCAAAGCGTTACAATTTATTACGTTTCGACCCGGCCATGTGCTGAAAAAGGAACAGGACGGGCTTCAACACTATCACTTTGGAACTATAAATGAAACCTGTTCACTTCGCCTTCGCTGTCAAAGGCGATTCTGGTCTTAACCGCTGCCACACTGCGATTCCAGGCCAGCCCCTCCCTAGCGCACGAACATATTGCCCACAATCATTAGTTTCACACCTGGGAGGGACCTTCCCGCTTGGTCAACACCTCGTACAAGAAGTTACATCCAATCCGTTATTTCAAAGGTCTTTCCGAACATGAACGAAGCACATCACACAACTACAAGGTTCGCAATTTACAATCCTTACCAAGTATCATTGGGGTGATCAAATCATGGACGAGACAGGTGGGGGGGATCTGGCACTATCGGGAAATACATAAATGCACAGGAGATTTTTTATGGAAATCCTGAAGGAAAGAGACTACCATGACGACCTAATATGCGAACATAATATTAAAACGGATATTAAGGGAAGAACGGGGTGTGTGGGGGGGGGAGGTATGGACTAGATTCATGTGGCTAAGGAAATGAACATGAGGCGGGCTTTTGTGAAAACAGTAATGATACTTCAGACTCCACAAAATGGTGGGAAATTTGTTGACTAGTTGGGGTACCGTTAGCTTCTCAAGATGAAGTCTGCTCCACGGACTTAGGAATTAGGAACAAACAAAGGAACTTCATCCAAGACAACCGGAAAACACAGAACATTTCTTAGGGTCTTAAGAGATGAAGTTCGCGATTACGGAAATGTATCTCCTTAAAAATAATGGAACTCGATGTACGGACAACAAAACCCTGTCTTCAGTTCTTCACCCACGCATTTTAAATCTCAAGCTGACCTACGCGACTGGTGTAAGTGGACGGACTTCCTCAGCTGTGCTCTGAATTATGGGAGGTTCACGGAGTAAACATTTACACTACAAACATTTTTAGAAGCTTCAAAAGACACTCCGGATTAAAGTGAAACATCTAAAAGCAATATTCGGTAAGCCTCCTCATCCGCTGCTAACCACTTCATGAGGTCTAGAACCACTCTACTCTTCTTTCGAGGGGCGACATGAGAACTTGGAGGGCATGTACATTCACTTCTCAGAAGTGTGTCAATGGTGGACGTGATGATAAAACTCTCCTCAAGCACAATATTCAAACCAACACCCCAAGTTACAAAACGGACACCACAGCAGTTTGTTTGGGTTAAATGGTGTTCGAATAAGGCTGATAATCCATAATGTCTTAGCAATGCCTATTCAAGAAATACGTTTGACGAGAGTTGGGTAGTTCTGACAATCTTAGCGTCCTCACTGACGCGTATGTATAATTATTACGCCGAATACTGACGGATCTTAGTATCCGAAAATATACACATTTGGCCAACAGATTGCGAAGTTCCCAAGTGGATCTATGAGTAATGGTTCAGTCGCGCGCATTCTCCCTAATTCAAGGCGGTGAGGTGTAATGCTGTGTGCTTCGGTAAACAGGTACAGCAGTGAAGGTTCGGAGGAACAGGCTGCCTCCATCTACGCGGCAGATGCTGAAGGAGGCAGAAGAGTGCGCAGAACGCTGGCAGCCAGATTATCGGCCGGACTATACGGAGTGAAACCCGACAATGCTGTAATATCTGGGTAGGAAGAGTTTTGCACCTGTTCAATCAACCGACTACGCAACAATCACGTGTGGACGACAGTGAATTACTCACTGTCCGTAACATACTTCTTACGGCGCCGAACTGACGAGCAGCAGTCATGGCGCTATCTTTACTTCTGCAGTAAGTTTGCAGAAAATGTAAATTCCATTCTCGGAACATTGTTACTCCACAGACTTTGAAACCTGTCTTCTTTTTTAACGGCTTTTTTGCGGTCTTCTACTCTGAAGGACTTTCATACAAATAAAAGCAATTGGTTAATTTGGGGATAAAAACCAAAGCCGTTCTCAATGAGACATACGACAGCCACTTCTTGAATAACCGACAGTATCCATACCCACATCAATCACTGGCTTATTTCACTGTGCACGCCGATACGCTGAAAATAATGGTGTAAATTTTCGCGGCTGTCGAAATCGTAGCAGCGTATTTAAATGCAAGGCCCTTACATTTCTTTACATGTGGACAGAATCTTTCTACTAACAATTCGCCCAGGCCATTCGACGTGCGACTTTTTGGTGAACACAGTTGCACTGGGACGACTCGAATGCAGGTAGCTACTTGTTTCCCCCTGTCAGAATAATTCTATCAACTTTGCATACTCATATTTCAATAACTTCACATGGACACTATATAAACGTAGCTGAGAGCGTCGTTAAATAAAACAACTCCTGCGCCCTCGCTGGCAAGATTTTTTCGATTACAGGTATTACAGTTTTGTTGCTACATAATATTCGAAATCTTCCCTTCTTGGATGATGTGCCCCGTAGACTGGTAGTTAACGACGCTTCGAGACAACCCTATCGGTCCTATATTCAAGGGTCAAGCTTTCTTTTTTGCACTGCTTGGATCGATGGGTCGTCCCGAAACGTCGGTAACTACCAACCCACGTTACATCACAGAAGGCGGCAGAAGCCTCAAATCACACACGATACTCAATATGTCACTGTTGTCTGACGGTTTCAGCCGTGGGCAAAAATTGCAAAAGTTCTGATGACAAAGTGACCTGACAGCTCACTGTCGTTACTGGATACGATGTGCGCTGGGGACCGACTCCCATAAGGATCAAGGATTTGTTCCCTTCTTCACTGCGTCCACACCCTCTGGGTTCCAACATGACCTGATGCCGAATACAATGGCGGCCGTTCCACAGCGCTGAAGACGCCGGAACGTGAATCTGACCGTCTATGTTCAACTAGAACACTAGAACAAAAATTAAGCATGTGTATGATTACGTCTCTGCCGGTCTCAGTGGCCGCGCGGTCTAAGGCGTAGGTCTACGGCCGCTCGCCTACTGCGATTGTGGGTTCGAATCCCACCGGGGGCATGGATGTCTGTCTGTTGCGAGTGTTGTGTGTTGTCAGGTAGAGGTCACTGCGACGAGCTAATTACTCATCCAGAGGAGTCCTACCGACTGTGATGCGCCGTTGCGTGTGATATAGAAACCTCGAGAATGAGGAGGCCATGGCCCGCGTTGGGCCGCAGCGCCACGAGGGGGGGGGGAGGTGATGACTACGTATTTACCTCCGTACGTCTCACCTCAGTGGGATAGTGTTCAGCATTCCAACTGACAACTTCTACGTTGAAAAGGCTGACCACGATATTTTCCTTCCACATTTTTCCAAATCATCGCCTATCAATTATCCTCTATTCTGTGCTATACATTACGTCCCGGAAGTCACTTCACACTAGATGTTTCGCAACAGAAAGGTCGTGTCCAGTGACTTCTGTGCCACTCTGTGAAGTCTACGATACAAAAAACGCCACACAATAAACCACATGATGATGAATGTACGTGCAAGCACAACATTTACCTTTCAGCTGTCTCTAAGGGATCCCATCTTACACCATTACTCGCGTTCTGCTCCTGAGTTCCAAGCTCGATCAATTCGCTACACTTTAAAATGCACGTGTAATATAATAAGAGGGACAGAATGTATAAATTTTATACCGTCTTGGCGTCCAAAGTGACTCCAGGCCCAATTACTGAAACGCCGTGTGCAACATTTAAGACAATGTGGTGCGTGACATAATCGTGTGCAACTACACCAGACACACAAGTACTATTTATTACAAACGTCTGCTCCAGGTACAGGATAACAAACAGCGAGGCACATCCGTAAAGTATCCAGCCATTTTGAATATCTCGAGAACCGGTTGCGTAGCCTTGATGTAACTTGGCAGCCAGTCAGAGGAGAACTTTACTGTGCATCCGTCAACAGTTACTCTCCCGTGGGGCTAGTTAGTCGGCAGTGAGACGCCGTTGACTGAGTTTGTGTACTGTGTGACCGTCACATTCACAAATCTCCTCCCTTTCAACGGCAATTTTTGCTTTGGGAAAAGCCAGAATTCACTGGGAGACAAATCTGTGCTGTATGGGGAATGACTGACCTGGATATGTGATGCTTTGCCAAAAAAGCCAGCACGAGAGCTGCAGAATGGTCAGGCGCATTGTCGTGATGCAGATGATCTACTACCTCGGTCATTGTGAATGAGATGGTCACAGTACACAAGCTCAGTCAACGGCGTCTCACTGCCGACTGACTAGTCCCACGGGAGAGTGACTGTTCACGGATGCGCAGTAAGGTCTCCTCTGACTGGCTGCCAAGTTACAAAAAGGCCAAGCGACCAGTTCTCGAGATATTCAAAACGGCTGGAAACTTTCTGTAGAGCCCTCGTATGAATCTCGTACAACACGGTGTCCTTACTTCCACTTATCCTGCTACAATAGCCAAAATTAATAAGAAAGGAAACACGCAACTTAAGAATACGTAACGTGGATACTTTGCACATCACAACAAACATTTTATTTGCTGGAAGAAGCGAGATTTTATGTTTCCGCGCTGGCATATATAAAGGCTGTAGTTTTTTTTTTTTAAGGCTGTGACACTGCGTAGGCTACACTGGTACCTACATATCAAATTGTGTCACATCCCAGCAGACAGTACTCTTCCATTTAGAATAAACGAATGGATAAATAAATTAACAGAAGCCAGCAATTAACACGCTGCACTTTTCATGACCTCAGAATGTGTTGCTTCCGCTTCAACCATGAGTCGGCCAAACTGGTTAACACATCTTGTTGTCAGCGGGTAAGTGACGTGGTGTACAATAAACAAACCACGGTCAACAAGATTTGGCTTGTCAGGCACAGCTAGAAGTCTCTAAAAATGGCATCTAGCCTCTGACTTCATGCGGCTAAGAAATCCGATGCCACGTCGAAAGAAGTCTGCAACGCATCAGATACCAGTTTGGAAGAATCTGAAAAGTCTAACTCTTGTTTCGCAGACCGTACAAGGATAGCCATTATACAAAAAAGTGCTATCGCAGTGCTTTATTCACACATTTCTGGTCATCTTATCGCTGTTTTGTGCGTTACATGTGCATCGGAGTACACGCGAGAAGCATTAAAGCAAACAGGACCTACTTGATGGCTACATGGAGTATCTTTGTACCAGCCATGTGGTGTTCGGTTCGCTTGTCGTAAGAACAGGTTCCTACAAACTGTGTCAGCGCCGCCGCCGCCGCCGCCGCCGCCACCACCACCACCACCACCAGTAGCACTACAGCACACAATCAGCCTCGGCTTCTTCCACGACTGTCTATCCCATCCGACCATCTTTAAATACCCAACTTCCTCAAATCTCACAATACCAACCATCCATCCATCGACGTTTAGGTCTCCGCAAACTAGCGCTTCCTTCAAGTTTGGAATTTACGATTCTTCTGTGTATTTTATTACTGCCCATTCCTTGTAGGTGCCCTGCCCATCGCAACCTTACTGCTTCGGTCGTTACGATATGTCCGGTGACCGGTAAAGCAGGTACTCTTCTTGATTCTTCCTTATTATCCATTCTCCTTCTTCTTGCAATGGACCACATTTTTCACATCATATTTTTCAGCATAAGTCCGACTGAATACATGACCACGTTGCGCTTCCATACAACAGAACGGATCTTACAAAGGTCTGGTACATCCTGGGCTTCGTCTCACCACTAATCAGTCGTTAGCTTAAGTGTGTGTGTCATCCAGAACACAATTTGCGTTCAGTACGTACAGCACATCATCCAGCGTTCCTTCGCAGAGTATCTTTGGGGGTTCCGCAAATAACTGTTGCACAAATACAGGAGAAAATTGAAATACTGAGAAGAATTCCAAGTACCCCTCGCAAAATCACGGGATTTATTTTACGTCGACAACTGGCAATGCTGTGGTAATGTCCGTGCGGTGCCAACTGCCTCTTTGGCTTGTTATTCTGTATACAATGGCTCTTTAACAGATGGGTTTTCCTGGTAGTAATTTACCAGCAACTAACTGCACTCTCCGCTAACAACTTCTTCTGGCCCGTGAACGTTTTTAACGGCAGGCGTTCCTCGGAATAACCATCACGTAGTCTTCCGACACGTCTACAGCCCATTTCAAAACGCGTTCTCCACACAAAGCGATGCAGTGCTTCCTCTTTAAATTTCCAGCACCTCTTCGTTTCCTCTGGGCAGGGGTCTCACACCCGCTGCTACATTTGTGAACAGCGCATACACTACAAAAAAAAAACTACATCGGTAATTTTTCCACACGCGGTCCGCGAATCCGCCCACAGTAACGGGTGTGGACCTCTGTTATGAACACTTTAAGAGACTCATGCCTTAGGATCAAACCGCAGCTGCTTACTTCTTCCTCGTCTTCCTCTGGATATGTAAAATTAAGACAGGGCTTCCATCCAACGGGAAACTGTGGTGTGTATCTGAAGTCGAAAGTGCGTAAATACAAGACACGAGGGACGAAACAGCTTTGGTGCGCTTGCATAACCATAAATTAACGAATTTTGCACGACAGACTCTCTGTCCTAAAGATGGAGGCACGGGTTCGTATGAGACGCTGCCACACTACACGGCGTCGCATTTCAGACGACCGTTCACTGATTACAATTACTCATTACACAGCCTGATTACGCCCTAAAAACGCGTACCGGTACCACAGTTTGTACATCATTTCAGGCTGTTTTACACTGCCAGCATTTCGTCATTGGATAAACCGCAGTAATGAACAATTAATGCTGAAAACGTAGAGTACAGTGACATGCATTACAAAAAAAGATACTGTTCTGAAGATTCCCTGGCTCTCCCCGCTCGTCCTCGCGGAGGCAACGCAGAGCTAAAAATTCGCCCTTTATTTAAAAAATCACATACAATATATAAACTAAACTCCGTGGCCTTAGTCCGCACGCGAACTATACCGACAGAGCGGCCGCCGCCGGTCGGCGAAGTTAGTGCCAACTTTTGCGGATAGAGGGGTGTCACGTGGTCAGCGCA
>Ga0123353_10012483_pt1 | contig 12083 bp, 14 predicted proteins | sample TergutLab28metaG_3_FD_92763 | JGI IMG/M metagenome (GOLD analysis project Ga0123353, IMG submission 92763) | Labiotermes labralis P3 segment gut microbial communities from Petit-Saut dam, French Guiana - Lab288 P3 | ecosystem: Host-associated > Arthropoda: Insects > Digestive system > Gut ... | reverse complement strand
TAATTCTTCCCTCAAAATTTGACAAATGTATATGTGATTTACAGATTCAGAAAGGCCACTTTTGGAAATGAAGCAACAATTAATTTGCAGAGTAAAATTTATAAAGGTTTATACACACAAACTACACCATACTATGTTAACTCCTCAAAATAACTGTATCTACAAGTCCACACAACAAAATATACGTATAAAATACCCAATGACACCTCAAAATTAAGTGTATTTAGGTATATACAACCACTGAATGAGAATGGGATGAATGTGCATCACTAGCATCCATGGGACAGTTACCAAGAAATATTTCTCCATTTTAAATCAGAATGACAACAGTCAAAATGATATGTTTTCCTTATTAATAAACAGTTAATCATCATCTGCTTCATTCAGCCAGCTCCCACGACTATCAAACATAAATTCAAATATTAAATAAGTTACCTCTCATAAAGCACTTGTCTGAATGGAATGTATAAAACAGATTTCCTTCTCAGCTCAGGGTAACTGTGGTTATATCCTAGCTAGTTTTAATGTGATACATACAATAAAACAAGCTCAACGTGAGTTCTTGGCTCTGTATACATGCAGCAAAGTAACATTAAACAAGCCAAAAACATCGCTTAATAACTGACACTTTTCATCTCATTATGTGCAAGTGATTCAACTTCTGCACCCAGTATTCTGATCATGACATATGATAAAAGTTGAGTGTTTCAAACCGATCTGGGACTTCACAGAGAAGATAATAATGAGCCAGTGTAGTAATTGTCAAGATACATAAACTGGTGCGTAATTTCTTGGCAATGACTTATGTCCTGACACAGTTCCTTTTACTGTCAAAATAAAGAACAGGGAAGGGTGGAGGAATAAACTTAAAACTAGGACAAGTTAAGTCCAACTATCAGCACCTTCCATAAACAGTTATAATGCTGATGATGAACAATTATCAGAACACTATTAACGCTTACCCGCTACCGTAGAAAAGATGTTCGTAAATCCTAAAAATAAAACACTTAACAAAAAACACTGTAATACAGGTCCCATTTTCTTTATTGATAGTATCATGTTTCAGAGTCTGGAGATTGTTTGCACTCACACACACAAACTTAATAAACAACAACTACAAAGATATTCTAAGCTCTTCCTCAACTTCGAACCATAAAACTCTTCACAAACCCAACCCACTATGTACTAAGGCAAATCTGCAAGATGGCGCATAGGGTATGATTGTATCAGACGAAAATAAGTATAATTTTTTACCTAAAGAATGTGGGCATGCGCGAGTCGAATCGGTTGAGTGACGTCATGACAACATGACGTCACATAGATTCTGACGTAATAATAGATCGTTTGAGACGATCTCGTAAAACCTGTGTACTACAAGATTCAAGGAATTTATCGTTTTGGGATTCAAATATCCGAGAAATGAGGTTTTTGACAATGGAAAGCTTTTCATTATTGGTGGGATCTCGACAGGTATGTTAACATATACTAAATTACAGTCTTTTTTGGGACGTAAGGAATAACGTCCAAAAAGCAGATTTCGAGTTTTTTTACTAACAGAGAGTAGTGAAAATATGATGTCGCTTTTTATATCGAAAGGGATGCATGTGCGACATGGAGAAATTGATCAGCATTGCAGTTCAGAATTTCCGTATGATTGGCAAGAATGAGAGAGAGAGAAAAAAAAGACTGCCCGCAACAGCTGTATGTTAGTACGTGTGTTTTGCTGCGAATGGCAGTAATGTAGCAGGTACACAAATGGCTGTGAAGATGTGGGAGAGCATATTAGTGGGATGTGTAGATGGGTTTGAGATCTGTACCTGACTGACAGCGCAGTATGAAGTATATTTGCTAGAATTGTAACTTAAATGACTCCGGTGACACCAGTGACTGGTAGTAAAGTACTTCATATGTTAATATACTGTAGCCTGCACATTATTAATTATGGGAGAGAATAAAGTTGCCTCCGTGCATACACACGTTGACAATGGAATCTTAAAAGTACCACTTTTGAGTTTAACAACTGCAGAAGACGTCTGTATTGAAGTCTGCAAACGTCTTGGGATAGGGCCTGTTGCCAGACATTTATTTGCGCTTCGGCTGCATGGCTCTAAAGTGTGGTTTAATCCAGGTCTTCGATTATCTGGATCTAGAGCAAGTGTAGAATATGACTTCAGGCTCCGATATAAAGTTCCAAGTCTCTCGAGACTGAGGAAAGCAGACATAAAAGCGTATGATTATTATTTTCACCAGGCTCGGAGTGATGTAATGAATAATGAGATCCCTGAGATCAGTTATGATAAATACAGACGGGAACTTGTTGGATTAGGTGTTGCAGATATGTACAGAGTGATGGTGGAGAAAGGTGTAGATAGGGATATAGTTGAAAGTGACTATAAGAAATTCATTCCTAAAGAAGTTATTAGGCATCATTTCATTTTTGTTAAGAAGCCCATCCATGACAGTTTGGTCAAAATTAAGAAAAATGCTCAACATGATGCCTGGTTTGTAAAGGGAGAATATCTGAAACAGTTTGAAGAAATTGCTCCAAATTATTTGAGTGAAGAATACAAAGCCCTGATGGATGAAGATGGATGTGTGCATAGTATACTCTTAAAAGTCTGCCCTTTCCATGAAAAGCAGCCTGGGATTAGAGTTCAGTACAATGGAAAGAAAGAGGTAATATGTTGCATATAACATATGATTTTTATGTAAACTGATCATGTCATTGTGCAATAAAGTGGTTTACACTTTGTCACCCAGCAGAACATTGATGGTTGTGGCACATAAGCTACTTTGTGATATACCTTTAAATGATATGAGTGATCAGTAATCACATGGTTTGAAACAAGTATTTTTCCCTTATGTTTGAGTATAATTTTACATTTAAAATGAACTCCATGGAGTAGAGTCCTTGTTGCTTGGGTACCAAAGAATTTGGCCAACTTTTATGAGATGATTCTTCATCACTAGCACTGGATCCCATTCTAATCCACATTACTGTAAATCATCCCATTCTGTTTCTTTGAGATCTATTTTAATATCCTGTAATCTGTGAATAAGTCTGCCAAGTGATTTCTGAATAAAATTATGTTTGCACCTTTATGTCTCTTCAACAGATCCAAGTATGGTGGGATTAGATTGCCATAATTGAAGGTGCATTGTATTTTCCAAGAAGTTTGGTGATGATATGATGGTTCTTGATGAAAATACTCACTATGCGCTGAGTGTTCTGATACTTTAATGTTAAATATGATAGTAAATTTGAAGGAAGCCATCCTGTTGTGTACATATAACTATTTATTATATTATGCTGTCGTTACACAACATACAAACTGTTTTATTATTACAACTGATAACATTTGGTCAGTTGGTTGCTGGTATCATGCACACACAGAGCAAGATACACCTGGCTATGCCAACATAGTAATGACAATACCATACCAATCGGCATACCATAGGAACAAAACCATCCCGTATCCAACTACAATACGAGGGGTACACAACGAAGTCCAACCTACGGCTTGCGTACCATATACCACCGGTACATGACCAACAAACTCCACTACAACAACTGTGGGTCTACCTACACCACTTATAATTTACGTAATGTTCACACCAACATGATGCCCAAGACAGTGCACACACTAGACAAAAGTGAATCGAACAATATAATTAATTAAACCATATTAAACTGGAAGTACACAGAACTACGCATAATATAAGTGAATCAAACCCAAGAACATAGTGTTCAAAATACATGCTGTGTAAGACCCACAGTCCCGATTACTTAATAATATGGAAACCAACTCACAACGGTTATGACTTTAAAATTGTTATAATCAAAATCCTAATTGATACTTAACGTGAATGATGTTCCCCCTACATACATTCATATACAATCATACACAATCCAGAAAAGTGTTACTACGGACTGCGGAATGACATACGCCCATCCCTGCGAGTGGAAATTCAAATAGTTACATATTTTATAGTTAATTTTAAATTCAGTAACATTTTAACCATAAATACAGGCCTAATAAGCTTAAAGGTTTTTAATGTAAACAATCAGACCCCATTGGAAAAAATTAATGAATATACCTTAATTAACACTATTCCTTGTTGGCCTGATGATGTCCGGGTAACAGCTGAAACATATAACAGAATGTAACCAGTTGTATTAATACGACGGTTTATATGTTGTTTAACGATGGCATAATGTAATAAATAAATATGAGAGGCCAGTATTACTTCTGATCCACTGTCCAGTAGTCCAGAAGAGCTTATTCTAGCGTTTATCTTTGCCAACACACATAAAAAGTCCTGAAATATTAAAAACCAGTCTATAAAATTTATTGCATATACATCCACACCCCACAAAGCATTCATAATTCTTGTGATACTTTTAAAGGTTTTTGTACACTGTTCACTATAAATTAAGAAGAAGTGTAGCAGTAATTAGAAATTGTGAGAGCTGGGAGAATAAATACTAGGACATCTTGGTAAAGACCCCAGCACCATTCTGAAAAATTACATAAAAGCTAATGATATATAATTTAATATAACCTATGGTAAGTCTGTTGCATTGGATGTTGCGGACTAGAATAGGGCGACTGCATATGAGACAAAAACCATTTATACACCCACAGTTCTTAATGGTAGGAATTTGTGTGGAAAAATTAACTGAAGCCACTTGTTTTGTTAGAATTGACTACTGATACCAAAGCTTACCATTTTGACATAATTCTGTGCCAGCTGACCTCTAATCTTCAGGGTTTTCTTTTCTAAACCACTTCTTAATGTTCTGCTGTCATCACCTCTTCAGGCCTCCGTATGGACATTTGATATGAGGTTTTTATACCAACATTTTGTGTACATTCTTTGTAGCTCTATGCATCCTGTTTATTTGTTCAAATGATTGTAGTCTCTGAGATTTTAGTATTGTGACAGTATTCTGTCAGTATTTTTAATAAAGTACTTAGACATGTTAGTGGGCCGGGTAGCTCAGTCGGTATAGCGACTGACTACGGGCTGGACGGTCCAGGATCGAATCCCGGTGGGGATGAGATTTTCCGCCTTTTCAGACCGGCCCTGGGGCCCACCCAGCCTCCTGTAAAATGGGTACTGGGTCTTTCCCCGGGGGGTAAAGTGTGGTCAGGGCGTGCTGCTGACCACTCACCCCCTTCTAGTGCCGCGGTCATGGAAGAGTAGAGCTATACCTCTCTGCACCCTCTGGGCCACACCGGGCCTGTAACGGGATCACTTTACCTTATGAAGGAGCTAGAAACTTGGTTTCAAAAAAATAACCTTTTGATGATGGCTGGAAAAAAAAAAATAACAGTGACAATTCATAGTAAGCAGAATAGATTACTTTTAAGACCCACAAGTCAGTTTTGAAATTATGAATATTGCCTGTAACACAATTGAGATTCATAGGCATCTACATCACAGAAAATCTGCAATGGAACATACAAGTACAGTTGTGAAGTATAAAACTGAGCTATGTATCTTATGTTTTTAAGTCACTGGAAGAAGTAATGAACCCTTATATGGTGACAAGTATTTATAATGCTAATTTTCTTGCACTTCTGAGGTACGGTATAAATTTTTTGGGGTGCAGATAATGAAAATAATAACATACATAATCTGCAAAAAAGGGTAATAATAGTGAGAAGTGTTACTAGACTTACATCTTGTAGGCGGTTGTTTAAGGTTTACGATATAATTACAGTCTTTTCGTTATAAGTACTTGAAGTCGTATGTTGCATTAAACAGTACAAAGACGCACTCAAGCAGAATGTACACATTTGTAAACTATAACCGACACAAAATTGGATGTACAAGTTAAGTTTTGCGATATGGATCTCTTCAGGAAAAGTGTTGTGAATATGGGAATTGGGCTGTACAACAAGGTGCCAGATCACATTAAAAAATTGGACAAGATCATATGTTTTAAAAAAGAACTGAAATCCTTTCTGTCACAATGTGCATTTTATTTAGTTGTTGTATTTAGGTTATGCTTATTGTACGTGAAATTTATAAGTTTGATTAGCGCAGTGGTTAAGGTGCTGTGCTACAAATCGGGAGGTCGCTGGTTCGATCCCAGCTGGTGTCACTGGATTTTTCATTGACATAAAATTCTTTCGATCGCACTATTGCCCTGGGGTCGACTCAGACTGTAACAGAAATGAGTACCAGGAGTATTTCCTGGGGGTAAAGACGGCCGGTGCGTAAGGTTGACAACCTACCACCATCCTGTGCCATTGTCACGAAATCTGGGAACCTTAACTTCCTGGAACCCTCTGGGCCACTCCAGGCCTATAATGGGACTGCTTTGATATGTTTTAATATTGATGTATTGTGAGTGTGAGTGGTTTGATATATAAATTGTAAGTGAATTTGACTTGTTCATTGTCACACATGACTAAGTAGGTTCAATAAATAAGCTAAACTAAATTAAACCAAACCATAACATTAACCTTACTGATATTGTATTCAAATGCATAACCCCCTCCCATCCAAAGAGGTCCATGGTGGAGAAAATTTCTGAAATTCAGGGCTGCAAGTCGTGAAGTCTTGCTGGTGAATGAAACACCCAGTGTAAGCAGCATACAGAAGATACTCAGATACACACTACTTTCATTTGTTGACGAATTTATCATCTTAAAAATGACTTACAGTTTTAGTGTCAGAGGTATATCATGGATTTATTGCTGAATATGAATAGTTTATGTGAAATCCACATTTTAATTTTTTATCGTACTTGTCGTGTATATTTTAATGATTTATTCCACATTCTGTTGTCAGTTTGAGAACATTTCGGGTCCATTAAATGTGTAATATGTGTACATATGTGTGTATGTGCTAGGTGACTTGTAAAAATCGATGTCCTGCAGTTCTTCATAATATAATACTGAAATGCACGCGTAATGTAGTGAGTATTAAAGATATTTGAACATTAAGCAATAAATATTCAAGCAGAATGTTTCTTGTCAGATACATATCTGCTTTTCCATTTCTTTGATTGGACAGTTTGTGTTAATTTTGCATTAGTGTTTGTGCTGTATTCTTGAAACCAACGAACATTTTACAATGAAGACAAGCTTTTGTGCAATTGAGGTTCCATTTGAAGTTTAGTGAGAGAGAGAGAGGCAGAGACATGTGCATGTGTGCATGTTCCCAACCTCCCACATACACACACACACACACACACACAGAAATCTTTGTAAAGTTTGCGTGTACTTGTAATGTTGTATACTTTCTTCTGGGTAATTCCCTGGCATCTGAATTTAAATGCCAACATTTTGGAACACACTGTCTGTTCCATCTTCATGGGCAGGTAGGTACCTACCCGCCTATGAAGATGGAACATTGTGTCAGCATATAAAATTCAGATGCCATGGAATTAGCCAGAAGAAAGCATGCAACATTCAGAACATGGCGAAAGTTTGAAATCAAGAATACTCATAATGTTATTTTATTTGTTTCTAGTGGCATCAGCTATGTACGATTGATGACTTGTGTTACATCTCCGTACGTAATGATGGAACCGTTGAAATATCGAGAAAAAATGGCATACCATCTTATCTGAAATTTAATTCCATCCCACTGATGTTCTCCTTTGTGAGTCTGTTGGACGGATATTACCGCCTGATGGTGAAATGGACGTTCAATTTATGTAATGATGTCCCAACACCATCACTACAGAAGTTGTATGCCCTGAAGTGTCATGGACCTGTGGGGTAAGAAAAATTGTTACTGTACATTGAAGTGTAGGACGTGAGTATCTGGTTTGTAAGATGAGTAGGCCCATTTGGCTGCAGTTGACAAATGATAATTAATGTGTTGTGGTTCTTACCTGTATATGTATGTATGTACGAGGCTTATTCAGAAAGCAAGTAACATTTCGCTGTAAAAAAAATTGAATAAGTTTTCGAATATAATTCTTCAAACTATTTTTTCACATATTCGCTGCCATTATTGAGGCACTTATTGTGGTGGGCCACAAGTTTTTGTATACCCTCCTCATAGAATGCAGCCGTCTGCGATGTTAGCCACTACTGACAGTGTCATAGAGTAGAGTCCTTGAAATCTGAGGAAAGTGCAGGGACAGATCAGAAATTGTGAAACGTCTGTCGTCACGCACTCTTTCGTTGACCTTATGCACCAAATCATCATTCACCAAAGATGGACGCCCACTTCATGCCTCATCGTGCACGTTCTCTTGCCATTCATTGAACATCCGAACCCATTTCCTAACCATGTTATCACTCATCGCATTGTCACCATACACTTGACAGATCTGGTGATGAATCTCACCTGGTAGCACATTCCTAGCATTCAAATACGAATTACAGACCATATTACACAGTTGGTGGCCCCTTTAATTGTCTTGAACATGTTTAACGCACAGGAACAAACATAAACATAAGACAAATTTCACAAAATGGCATCTGTGGCTTCTCAATTGATAGAGAAAGTCACTGCACATATGCAAAGTGACAGTCTCGAGGATGTGCGAGAGATATGCGCAGACGGTATTTACTTTCCGAATAACCTACGTATGTATGTATGTGTAGGTGTGTGTATGTGCATTTTGTGTGTGCGTTTTCCTCATGACATTTGAATCATTTGACCAGTTTTAATGAAGAACATTCGGTATATCAATATGTGGTTATTTTCCAAGAATAATCTTAATTTTTGGGGGGGAATTATAAAAAATTCTGGATTATCTGATGGTACCTATCCTGACCAAAGTTCTTGCACATAATTTGTTGTTACTGTTCATTTACTTGCACTGTACAACTAATCAGAGGGGTAGTCCATTTGGATATCTCATTCATTTGCTGGTTCAGGGTTATATTCTTTGTTTTCTGGAGAAGTTGAAGTTGGTAGTGTAGGAGACTACAGGTCAGGAGATACCACAGTTGTTGATCTACAGATCTTCTTGAAAGGCTTTTTGAACATGTCCCGCATATCGGCCTGTTTCTTTGATGAAGCTTTTTTACGTCTTAAAAACAAAACTTCTGGTATTGGGATTAATCTCCTCAAGTGATGGATTATCAGGATTTCTGAATTGTCAGATGACAGGTTAAAGGAATTTTACTGTATTTTGAAGTTGCACTGTTTTGGTTTTAGTTGTATCCATTAGTGTAATATTCTCATAAATAGTTTTGATAACATTATCTTTCTTTCAGTGGAGAATTTTCGTATGCCAAATTGGAAGAGAAACGGAACAGTGCACCTGGTTGCTTCATTCTGAGACAGTGTGAAACAAAGTATGATGTCTACTATTTAGATGTGTGCACCAAAGAAAGGTTAGTTGCTATGAATGCTCTGTGATGCAGTGACCAGTTGAGATAGATTAACCTTTTGAAGCCTAGCAGTTTCTTTATGTACCACCAGACTTAACATTAAAAAATTCTACATGGTGCTGGCCTTGCTTTGAGTGTTTTGTACGGATGTCAGAACGGACAGTGGCCTCTGCTGTATACATCATTAACTGATTGGTTTTTATAACTGTGGTGGAAAATGTTTACAGCGCAGTATGGACTGGGTCTTTAAATAAAGCAGTCTGTGTTTCGTCTTTAAAAGGTTAAGTTGTAATATCTTTCATCTTGGCTAGAAACTGTGCCTAAAACGACACTTCACTTTGGTTGGTATGATTTGCAGTAATTTTAGCAACTAAAGTTAAAATCAAGATTCTGTCACAGGATTATGTTATCACTGTTCTTTATTCTTGATTTAAGACAGTATGACACGTGTAGGTATTGCTTAATTACACTGTGCAGTGGCATATTTTTCTTTATTGCGAAGTTTGATGATATCAGGGTACTTTTTTGACGTTTAGGTGACTGTGCATCATGATAAATTCTTGTAATAAAACCAACTAGATGCACTGATTTCTCAAATTTATTTTCGGAATAAAACTCTACATGTTTCGGACAGTTCCTCTGTCCATCATCAGGAGTTTTTTCACCGTACACACAGCAATGGTATATGTCATATAGGTTTGCCAACAGCTTGCGAGCAGGATCAGGACATTCCGTCCTGTATGACATATACCATTGCCGTGTGTACAGTGAAAAACTCGTGATGATGGACTGAGGAACTGTCTGAAACATTTAGAGTTTTATTCCAAAAATAAATTTGAGAAATTAATGCATCTAGTTGGTTTTATTGTAAGAAAATATCAGAATACATTTATGTGCACACTTTAAAATTTTCTAGATCCACCTGTTTTTCTCTTTGAAGTGGAGAAAATAATGGATCATTATGTTTTATTGTTTTAGTAGATGATTAAAAAAAATAAAGCCTGTACATTGTGGAACTTGAAAACAGAAAGTAGAATTGTTATGGTACCCTTTAGTATAAATTTTAAACTTAACGTTTGTAGGTAGTATTACATGTAAGGACAGTGATGCATTCCTTGATGGATTTGTTTAAACAGTTCAAAACCAAAGTCGTACAAGATTGAAAAGCGGTCAGAAGAAGGATATTTCTTCAGTGGTGACGAAAAGATTTACGTGAGCATCATGCAGCTTGTGGCAGCGTATCGAAGCGGCGAAGACTTCATCTCACTCCAGGAGTGTCTACCTCCATCAGAATATGGTACGTTTGACTGTGTCTTCATATTGGCATCTTTATATGTAGGCTGTAGGCTGTATGAGTAATTTCCAGACATATCTTAGAACAGTCTGAATGCTAATTCGTAACAAGTATGCAGAATGGGAGAATGGAGACAATTACAAAATCTGCCCTCTTCCTTTACTCAAGAAGGGTTAGATGTGTGGGGATGTAACATACAGAGACCAGTAAGAATGGTGGAATTATGGTGCACTGAATTGCCTAAAAAATTTAGAGTGTACTTTGTGACAATAATCAAGAAATTGTGTGTATTTTATGGACCCAAATTTTTTTCATTGCCATGTTAATGGTGGCCCATCATTGCATAATTCCCCTCTGCTCCAAAAGATACCATTCAAGAAGTAGAGCGTGTTATGTTGTAACCTCACAAATGAAGTAAAGTTATCATAGTGACATCTGTGAAGACAAATGTCCGTCATTCCCTCATTTTATTGCATATGCCCTCTGGTTTTTATGAGGCAAGAGAATATGGGTAAAAACGACAGTCAAGAATGGCAGTGATCTCTGATATTGGTAATGGTAGGAGAGGTACCAACAGTGTAGTATATATCTTGTGGGAAATACTGGCAACTACTGACCTGATTAGTTTAATGGTAATGCTCTAGATTTGTAACCAAGTTCAAATTTTGTTTGGGTCACTTCCTCTCCTATCTTGTTGTCTCTCGTTCAATGCCTCTCTCTCTTGGGTGAGGTGGGTCACAGTCTCTTCACATAAATGCCAGGATGGCATCTCAATTCCATCAGTGCTGCATTCCTGTATTTCATTCATCTGCCATCAATGGAATGTACCATAATTGAATAAAACACATCTCTTTCACAGGACTTTTATTGGGCCATGATCACTTCCTTCTAAATTCTTTTGAATTCATCAATTACCGTTTACTGCACTGTAAACTCTACGTAGTCAGAGAACATGATAGTGCCATGAAACAAAATATAAAAAATTATGGAGTTAATTACTGTGAGATAAGTGAACATGTCATCGGACCAGTGGCTTTGCCAGTAACACTTTGAATATGATGCTCGTAACACCTACATCAGGTGTAGGTGATGGACATTTAATGATCTTAAACAAATCTTGTCTAAATTACATTCTCCTGCACATCCAACCTAAGGGCTAACCATTGCATTTTGTGTTCTACAGTACTTGAATTCTCTTGTACTCAATTGTCAGCAAACTGACCCTTACTCCTCCGGAATGGACCCAGTCTGGTAATGTCAATAGCATTATGTGGTAAGGAATTTTTGTTTATTTACCTACTCCATGGTGCAGAGTCCTTCTTGAGAAGCTAACTGGTTTGCAGCTAGTCAAGAAGTCCCCGCATTTCACGGAACCCGAAGGTTCGTTACTGCACGCACAAGCGTCCGTCACCTGTCTCTATCCTGGGCCAGCCCAATCCAGTCCACATACCCACATCCCACCTCCTGGAGATCCATCC
>Ga0123353_10012482_pt1 | contig 12083 bp, 9 predicted proteins | sample TergutLab28metaG_3_FD_92763 | JGI IMG/M metagenome (GOLD analysis project Ga0123353, IMG submission 92763) | Labiotermes labralis P3 segment gut microbial communities from Petit-Saut dam, French Guiana - Lab288 P3 | ecosystem: Host-associated > Arthropoda: Insects > Digestive system > Gut ... | reverse complement strand
TGCCGTATCAGCCATCCGTTCGTCCTTTCTTTTCCTTACCGAATAAAGGCAACCTCTGAAAACCTCGGAATCAAGGCTTGCGACCGAGACAAAAGCGGAGTTTACACAAGGTAAATGAGCATTATGTCGAGGGAGCGTAACGCAGAGTCCGGGGTTTTCGGAGGTTGCCTTAAAGGATCTATCCTAGCCTGCCCTTGTTCTGCATAACATCAGCCACTTTTTTTAAACCCAGATCATCGAGGGTTTTTCTTGTCGGCCAGCCGCTGGACGTGTTGAAGCCCTCCAACGCATAGAACCTGGTTTTCCATTCTTCAAATTTCGCGCGATCAAGCGTTCGCCCCGCGCCGGTGGCGTAAGACCATTTTTGGGTTTTCTCGTCGTACATCGGCAGCAGCACTCCCCTGGAACCCTGCGTATAGATATAATCCGGAAAGACTTCCATGTCCCGGTGTCTGCCCTGTATTGTCCAGATCGCGCGGTCCAGTGTGAAAATTTTGCGCCCAAGTTCCATGCCGTCCGCGAAGGTAATATTTTTGCCGGTAACAGCGTTGAAGAACATCGGTTCGCCCTGGGGGGTCGGCCCGCTGCAATCAGCGGTATTGTTGGTGAAATACAGGGGCCATCTCCATCCGCAGAAACCGTTCGATCCAATCCAGAATTTCTCGTAGTGCTTGACCCATGCAACCTGCTTGGCTTTATGTTCCGAATAAATCCCGGTGGGCCCGTCGCTGTAATCAAGCATAAAAACATCATCTTCGTATGGGATCATTGCCTTCGCGGCCATCTGCACAGCCTGTTCCGCGTCCAGGTAGGGATCTCTGCCCGTACCCTGGTAGGACAGCGGCGTCCAGTGGAATGGATAATTGGCGACATTGTGTATCTGGAGATCCCTCTCGCCCAATAACGACCCGAAGCCCCACTCCGCTTCGACCCTTGGATCGTAGTGATCCGAACAGCCCCAGTAAGAAAGGGTCAAAGTGCCGTCAGCCAAGTCCTTATCGTAGGTGCCCCATTTTTTGGCGGCCCGGGATAGACCTTCAGCCAGGTCCGCGCCTATTCCCCGGCGGGTGCATATCTGACGCATGAACGTATCGGCAAATCCGAAAGTGCCTATTTGATCGAGCGGCAGATCGCACTCGATCTGCTTTCCCTTGCCGAGGAGCCCTCTGTTGAAAAGACTTTGGATGTAGCCCTGCATTGGTATAAACGGCCAGTGGCCGAAGCCGTATTTCTGCAACAGGTCGTTTGCCTGGCGTGTGAGTTTCGGGCTTGCGTCCTGAAGTCTGACGGCCACCGTGCCGCCGCAGACCGATTCATTGCTGTCGGCGCTGGCCAAACGCATCCTGCAGCCCCTGGGACAGGCTGCGCATGCGGCAGCCCGCGCGGGTACGCGTGGATCGGATAGATTCGTTACATTTGGACCGCTGCTGGGAGCCCCGTTGATCCAGCCGAACGTTCCGCCGTTCATATCCGGCCTTTGGGGATTATCCGCGTCCCATTGAAACTGCCGATACCACAATCTGGCTTCCATGAACGCCCCGGGATTTGCTATGGGCGCCGATCCCGTACCAATAACGCTGATTGCCTTGAGATTTTTCGATCCAAAAACGCCGCCGAAGCCGCCTATCGCGGACTGAGATCCCGGACCATGCAGGATCGCACCCAGGCGGGTTTTGTTTTCCCCTGCCAGTCCGCAGCAGACCACCGCAGGTATTTGGGTAGTGAAAGCATTATCTATGCTCGCCCATTCTCCGTATTTCAAATCCGGTATCACGCGCCGGGAGATTTCCTGCTGCGTATCCCACGTGTCCATCCCCCAGATTCCGTCTGCGCTTTCGATTTTGACCTTATCGTTAATAATATTGATCCAGACAGGATCGCCGGCCGCTCCCTCGATTACAATTCCGTCCCAGCCGGCAAACTTCAGTTGAGCCGTGAAGCGCCCGCCGAAATTACTGTGTCCGAACCATTCGACAGGGTATAGCATGGGCGCCAGTCCCTGAACCTCGCACCTTCCCGAACCCGGCATGAAGGTTCCGGCAAACGGGTGAGCCATCATGATTATAAGATTCCGCGGATCGAAAGCTTCAAAAGGAAGCTGATCGCCGACCAGATCAAAGAATATGGCGGATCCCATTCCATGGCCGCCGCCGTACTCCTCGTATTTTTCCGTGGGAATAGTGCCGGCTGATTTATTGCCAAGGTTGACCCTGAGTATTTTTCCCGTGTATCCGCCTGTCATCGCCGCCCTCCTGTTTTTTTGCCGCTATGCCTTTCCAAACGCTTGACACACCTTGTTCCTGCCGGTTTTTTTAGCTTCATACAGCGCCATGTCGGCTTTGGATATAAAGCTTTCAAGCGGACTGTCCTTTTCGGGAGCCTGCGTATTTACGCCAATGCTGACCGCCACTTTCGTTTCAGTGCCATCCGCGCAGGGGATCACTGTTTTGCCGACATTGACACGTATTCGTTCAGCAATATTCAAAGCGCCCGCCTGGTCGGTGTTCGGTAAAAGAACGACAAATTCTTCCCCGCCCCAACGTGCCGCAACGTCGCCGGGGCGATTGAGCGACTGTGTCACGATCAGTGCGACCGTTTGCAACACCACATCACCCTGTTGATGGCCGTATGTATCGTTATATAATTTGAACCTGTCGACATCGATCATTAAAATACTGATCTCGGTATTTTTTCTCATTGCCCGAATCCATTCCATGTTCATCCGGCTGTCGAATCCGCGCCTGTTGAATAGTTCCGTCAACTGGTCTCTCATGGATAATCGTTCTATTGTGTTGAACTGGTTGAGCATTTTTACCTGATTATAAACTCTCAGCCTGACGATTGCAGGACTGAAGGGCTTGCTTATATAATCCACCGCGCCCAGGGCCAATCCTTTTTCTTCGTCATCGGCGTCACAAAGTCCCGTAACAAAAATAACCGGGATATTCTGTGTTTTTTCAGAGCTTTTCAAAGCGGAAATCACGTCATATCCGTCCATTTCGGGCATGATGATATCAAGCAGGATAACGTCGGGCGGATACTTCTCCGCCGCCGTGATTGCGTCCTGTCCGTTATTTACCGCATAGACGGTATAGTCGCGGCCGAGGATATGCTTCAGCGCCATAATATTCGAGTTTTCGTCATCCACGATAAGCACGCTGTTTTTCTTCCTTGATTCGACATTCTGGTTTTCCGGCCCGGTCTGCGCCGCGGGTTCATAAAGCAGCGGCTTGAATTCATCAAGAACGGCATTCAATTCAGTTTCAAGAGATCTCATTTGAACCGCGGCCGGGATTGTTCCGTCTTTCAGCAGGCCCTCGACCACGGCGGCGGAGTTTTGCAGTCCGGCTTTACCGATCAGTCCTGCGTTGCCCTTTAGGTTATGCGCCAGCCTGTGGGCGAGTTTTATATCCCCCGCATCGATAGCCCCGGTAATTTCGCCGAATTTGGCCTGATTGTTCCTAACGAAGTTTATTCGCAGCTTTTTCCGCAGAAAGTCGTTATCCCGCTTTTGATCATCTTCCTTCACGACGGATACGCTCACGGGCGTGAGGTATTTAAGCAGGCAGCGCCACATTTCCTGTGACGTAAACGGTTTGCCCACACAGGCGGATATTCCGTTCTTTTTATATTTCTCCAATTCGCCGGTCATTACGTTCGCCGTCACAGCCACTATGGGGGTTCCCGTACCCAGTTCGGCAATCCTCGACGCGGCTTCAACGCCATCCATCACCGGCATAAACATGTCCATAAATATCATGTCAAAGGGCTTTTGCCCTTTTTGCATACGTTCCCATACCATCTCCGCGCCGGCTTTGCCGTTTTCAGCCACCACCGATCGCAGTCCCACGCGCGCAAGATGATCGCATATCAACTGCTGGTTCAAATGGTTGTCTTCGCACACCAGGACCAGTCCGTCGAAACGGGGTTTTTCAAGTATATCGGCCTCTGCGATGTCGGGCGTAATGTCCGGCGTGTCAATGGTCTCAAACGTAAGTTCGAAACTGAACCTGCTTCCGACACCGGGCGCGCTCTCCACGGACAGTTTGCCGCCCATCATTTCCAGAATATTTTTCGCTATCGGCAGCCCAAGTCCCGTACCGCCGTAATTGCGCGTCGTACTGGAGTCCGCCTGCATAAACGGTTCAAATATCTTTTCAATCTGTTCGGGGGTCATGCCTATGCCGCTGTCTTTTACCTCGAAATATACCGTCAGGGAACCGTCATCCGAATTTCTTATCGCCGACGACATCTTGACCGTGCCGGAACTCGTGAACTTCACGGCGTTGGACAGGAGGTTGATAAGCGCCTGATAAAGCCTGACCGGGTCGCCCAGAAGTCTTTTACCAATCGGCGGCTCCGCGTAAACCCGCAGGTCGAGACCTTTTTCGTTGACGCCCGGCAGGATGACCGACTGGCAGCGCGCGAAAATACCCTGTAAATCAAAAGGAATATGTTCCAGTTCCATTTTGCCGGCTTCAATTTTTGAAATATCTAAAATATCGTTAATGATATGCAGCAGCCATTTTGTGCTGTCCGTGATTTTGCCCAGGTATTCCCTGGCTTGAGGTGTAATGGCATTTTCAAGCGCAAGCTCCGCAAACCCCATTATACTGTTCATGGGCGTTCTGATTTCGTGGCTCATATTGGCCAGAAATTCACTTTTTGATTTCGACGCGGCCTCCGCCTTGCTGGCAAGGCTTGAAATAGTCGACAGGTTTTTTTCGTTCTGCGCCACCATTTCTTTTAATTTCTGTCTTTGTTCCCATGTGTTATATCGCAAGGTATTCTGGATATAAGAAAACAGCATGCTGATTACAAACGCCATAACCAGGTCGTCAACGGCGTAGCGGATGGAATTGTCCTGGAAATTCAGCCCGGTCAGCGCGCCGGACACAAAAAAAATGATAATCGAGAGGGGCGTGACAATAATCTTGAATTTCAATGGAAACGGCGTAAATACCATCAGTATCATTACATACGTGTATCCGCCGATATATGAGAGAACGGATTCGCCCGAGGTAGCGGTTATGAGCGCTGATGCGCAGTACAGGTACGACACAATCGTCATCAGTGCAATATCGGGACGATATTTCAATACTTTCGTAAACCTGAGCGCTATTACCGCCGCACTTAGCAGGCTGAACGCTATTCTTATGGAAACAGCCGGCACGGGGTATTTATGCATACTCAGGTCATACGAGATATGCGGCAGCCATACGGTCAGTGTTATAAAGACCGCATAGAAATATTTACCCGATTCGTAGTTGAGTTCGCCTGAAAAAGTCTCCCGGGTGGAGTCGTCGCCGCTCGCTTCACAAAACGTCCTGAAACTCACAAAAACGTTTTTAAATATGTTCATCATCAGGCATATCGTGTTCGAAGGCAGAATGTGGAAAAATTCACGTAAGCAAGCGATCCAGTATGGAAATACATGCGACGGAACGCCTGCCTACCGCTTCATCCAGTTTCATGGTTTCTTCTTTTGCGCGGCGCGCGTCGTCGGCTATGCTGAGCGCCGCCAGTACCGCCACCTTGAGCGTGTCTACAGAGCCCGTCGCCTCGGCAACATACCGCATCCGCTCATCCAGAAGGGTACAGAGCGCCTTAAGGCGCTCCGGATCCCCGTCTGTGCGCAAGGCATACTCCCGGTCGTAAATCAGGAATCTATCGGGATTTGTCTCCCGCGTTTCGCTCATATATTTTTATCAAACCGATCACTGATCCTAATTATTGGGCATCAAGAGACGCCAGAAGCGTCAGCGTCTTTTCCACGCGGTCACGCAGTTCCTCACGTTCTTTTTCGAACTGCGCCAGCAGATCCAGCGTCTCGGTTTCAGTCTGGCGCATGGTTTCGACCTGCTGCCGCAAACCGTCGTTTTCGCCGCGCAGCTTTTCATATTCCCCGGCGGACTGCGTCAACCTGCCGATCTCGCCGCGAAGCGCTTCGGTTTCCCTGATCTTTTCATTAACCTGTTCGTTCAGGCGGCCGTTTTCGCCGCGCAATGCTTCGGTTTCCCTGCGAATCGCCCTGATCTCCTCGACGGCATGAAGAATCCTGTTTTCCAGATGGCTGAACCGCTCCAACCCCGTCGGCGACCATTGCAGTTTAGTATCGGTCATAAATCACCTGAGCTCCGCTCCATAATTAGTATTCAAAAATGCCAGAACAGAATTCATGAACTCCTGAATCCGATCTATTGTAAGCGTTTTTTCACGATCAAGAAAGGTTAGTCTTAACGTCAGGCTGACTTTTTCTTCAGGAATTCTTTCGCCTTCGTAAACATCTAAAAGCAGTATGTCGGTAAGCTCCGCGATGCCCAGCCCTTTAATGCCGTCGCGTATCGCCTGGAACGCGACGGTATTGCCCACAACCACCGACAGGTCGCGTTCCGCCGAAGGCAGTTTCGGCAAAGGTTCATATGCGACCGGAGCAAATGCCCGGGACGCGATTTTTTCAAGATCAATTTCGGCCAGGAGCGCCCTCTGGCGCAGTTTGTATTTTTCCTCAAGCGCCGGAGACAGCGTTCCCAGTACGCCCACGGTTTCATCGCCTATGCGGATACAGGCGGCGTCCTCCGGCGCAAGCCAGGCCAAGTCCTGCGACAGCGGCTCAATAACGTAATTCTTTATCCTGAGTTTTTGCAGCAGGCCCTCAACAAGCCCTTTAAGGTGATAAAACGTATAGTCGGGTACGGCATTCAGCCAGTTTAAGTCATAAAATCCGCCGGTTCCCAATATCCCCAGCATGTTTCGCTCGGCCGGAACATTGCCGTCGCCGATAAAATACGTTTTGCCGATTTCGAAAAGCCGCACGTTGTGCCGTCCGAAATTAAAATTGCGTTTTGCCGCGCGCACCAGGCCCGCCGCCAGAGTCGTCCGCATATAGCGCGTATCTTCCGTCAGCGGATTACGAACTGCGGCGCGGTCGCCCGTAAGCGGCGGGAAATCCAGATGGTCGGTTTCCGCCGCAAAACTCAGGTTGACCGCCTCGGAATGGCCGTATCCGCAGAGCGCCTCACGAATAGTGTTTTCCAGCGTGTAAACCGGGGAATGTGTTCCGGCGTTCAGGCCGGGAGGGAACGTCGCAGGAATATTGTCGTATCCGTAAAAGCGGGCCAGTTCTTCAATCAGGTCCGCTTCCAGTTCCATATCAGCGCGGAACGTCGGACAGCTTACCATCCAGTTTCCTCCACCGTTGTTTTCCAGTGTAAATCCCAGGCGGCCCAGCGTCGTTTCGATAAAATCATCCGCCGGTTCAACTCCCAACAGCGCCGCGGCGCGGCGGCGGCTCAGTTCAATACGAACAGGTTCTTTCCGCGCGGGATAAATATCCTTTAAACTCCCCGCCACCCGGCCGCCGGCTAGCTGCCTGATCAGGTAACAGGCGCGCGCAATCGCGGGAACCAGGTTATTCCAATCCGCGCCGCGCTCGAAGCGATAACCGGCTTCCGTCGAAAGTCCAAGCCGGCGCGAGGTGCGTCGGATGGAAACCGGCTGAAAATACGCGGCTTCGAGCAAAACGCGCGTCGTGTCCCGGGATATTTCAGAATCAAGCCCGCCCATGACGCCGGCGATCGCAACCGGCCCTTCGCCGTCGTTTATCATCAGCATGTCGCCGTCGAGCTTACGTTCAACACCGTCAAGTGTTTTAAACAGCGCGCCGGGAGCGGAACGCTTCACCACGATTTTTCCGCCGCGCAGGATGTCAAAATCGAACGCGTGCAGCGGATGCCCCATTTCGAGCAGTACATAGTTTGTTATATCGACGACGTTGTTCAGCGGACGCATTCCCGCGGCTTCCAGCCGCTTTTGCATCCACTCCGGCGACGGTCCTACTTTGATTCCGTCCATGACAATGCCTACATAGCGGGGACAGAGATCGGGATCCGCGATTTCGATGCCGAATGGAATCGCGTCATTCTCAATAAACAGATTTTCCTCAAAGGTCGGCGTCTTTAACGGACGATCATACATCGCGGAAATTTCCCGCGCTATGCCGATATGGCTCAGACAGTCCGGGCGGTTTGAGGTGATTTCAATATCCAGAACCTGGCTCCCGCCTGATTCCACGATTTCTTCCACCAGAAGACCTTTCATCGAAAGATCGGCCTTCAGCCCTGCCGGGCTTTCGGAAACCTCAACATACTCTTTAAGCCATTCAACGCTGATTTTCATGGAAAATCTCCGGTCGGAATTTCAGAATTGCTGCAAAAATCTGAGATCGTTTTCAAAGAACAGGCGGATATCGTCCACGCCGTATTTTAGAATCGCCACCCTGTCGATCCCCATTCCCCAGGCGAAACCGGAATAGCGCGGATCTGTGATTCCCGACATGCGCAGGACTTTAGGATGCACCATGCCCGCGCCCAGAATTTCAATCCATCCGCTGCCTTTACAGGTGGAACATCCTTTCCCGCCGCAGAAAATACAACTGATATCCACCTCCGCCCCCGGCTCGACAAACGGAAAAAATCCGGGCCGCAGGCGTGTTTTGGTATTTTTATTGAAAATACGTTTCAGGAAAACATCAAGCGTTCCTTTCAGGTCGCACATTGTCAGCCCTTCCTCGACGGCTATCACATCCACCTGGTAGAACATTGGGGAATGCGTGGCGTCAAACGGGTCGCGGCGGTAGACCTTGCCCGTGCTGATGGCGCGGATCGGAGGCGTCATCCCTTCCATGGCGTGCGGCTGTACCGACGAACAATGCGTGCGCAAAAGAACGGAATCGTCGAAATAAAACGTGTCCTGCGCGTCGCGCGCCGGATGGTTGCGCGGCATATTCAGTGATTCAAAGTTGTAATAATCGGACTCGATTTCCGGAAGGCTGAGAATCTGAAAGCCCATGCTTACGAAAATCTGCTCGATCTCAGCCTGCAGGCGCTTGATCGGATGCGCCGTTCCGGGAATAAACGGGAACCCCGAACGGGTCACGTCGATTTTGGACCGTTTCCCTTCAAGTTCCGCAGCCTTGACAGCCTCAAGCCGTTCCTCAATGCGTGTTTCCGCCAGCGCGCGCAGTTCGTTCATCTTCTGACCGAAAAGCGGGCGTTCTTCTTTGGGAAGCTCGCGCAACCGTTTCATCGCGGCGGTTATCAGCCCTCCTTCGCGCGCGAGATACCGGTCACGCACTTCCTTCCAGTTTTCCGTTGCAGTAATCGCGGCGCAGTCCCGCTCAAAATCCAGCTTCAACTGTTCGAAGATGTCACTCATATTTTGTGTAGTTACCTTTTTAAAAAAGAAACGCCCGGCGTGATATTACACCCCGGGCGCATTTACCGCTGAAAATTTCCGTACCTTATTTATGCCGCAGCCAGCGCCGACTTGGCGTTTTCGGCCAGCCGCGCGAAGGTCTCGGGATCATTGATGGCGATCTCCGCGAGCACCCTGCGGTCCAGGGCGATGTTCGCTTTTTTCAGGCCGCTGATAAACCTGCTGTAGGAAATATCATTACTGCGCGCCGCCGCACCCAGCCGGATAATGAACAGCCGCCGGAAATCGCGCTTTTTCGCGCGCCGGTCACGATATGCAAACTGCAACGCCCTGTCCACCGATTCCTTGGCGGACCTGTGCAGCTTGCTTTTAGTCAGCCGAAAACCTTTTGCGAGACCCAGAATCTTTTTCCGGCGTTCGACACGCTTGTTTCCTCTCTTTACTCTTGGCATCTTCTAGCTCCAGTCGCTCTACAAAAATCTCAGATATTAAGCATCCGTTTGACGCGCACCGTGTCGGATTTGCTCACCAGCGCCGTATCCACCAGCTTACGGACGCGCTTGCGCGGCTTTTTCGTCAAAATGTGGCGCGCGTGGCTGTGCCGGCGCGTGATTTTACCTGTTCCCGTCAATTTAAACCGCTTTGCAGCGCTTTTTCTGGTCTTGCCCTTAACCACGATACACCATCTCTTTCCTAAGTCACGTTCCCGCCACCGGGCGGGCAAACGAGAAACACCCTGAACAAACTATTAATTATCCACCAAATATCCGGATTTGTGAAGTGCTAATCGTAAAGATATGTAAGAGTATGCGCTCATGCGTCCTTACGAATACCGGGTGCTTTTTTCGGAAGGAAAATCACCGCCAGCGCGTTTCCTTCCAATTTCGGCGGCCGTTCCGCCTCGGCGTTTTCCGCGAGTTCCGCCACCAGCCGGTCCATCAGCCTGCGCCCCAGTTCCTGGTGCGCCATTTCGCGTCCCCGAAAAATAACGGTCGCCTTTGCCTTGTTCCCTTCCTCAAGGAAACGCACGATATTGTTCTTTTTGAAATGAAAATCGTGCTCCTCCGTTTTCGGGCGAAACTTTATTTCCTTGATTACGACCTGTTTCTGATTTTTGCGTGCTTCATGCGCCCGTTTACTCTTTTGATACTGAAGCTTGCCGTAATTCACAATCCGGCAGACAGGCGGCGTTGCTCCGGGCGCTACCTCCACAAGGTCCAGTTCTTTAGACCGGGCTATTGCAAGCGCATCTTCCGGCGGCATGATTCCCAACTGCCCGCCTTCGTCATCGACAACCCTGATTTCTTTCGCCCGGATCATTTCATTGATACGGGTCCGTGGTGCTTTGGCTGCTGTTGCTATGGGGCAACCTCCTTATCAATTACGAATTACGAATTACGAATTACGGTTTCACCGTATCAATTACGAATTACGGTTTTACTGTCCGCTCTTTTATAAAACCTTCGATTTTTTTCAGAAAATCCTCCAGGGGCAGAGCTCCCTCGTCGCCCTGGAAACGATTGCGTACCGCTACCGCGCCCGCCTCGACTTCCTTGTCGCCGATAACCAGCATGTAAGGAACCTTCCGCGTCTGCGCCGCCCTTATTTTGTACCCCATCTTTTCGTTGCGGTCGTCAAGTTCCGCGCGGATATCCGCCGCCGTCAGTTTACCTAAAACTTCCCGCGCGTAATCGTGATGCCGTTCCGCTATCGGAATAATGACCGCCTGTACCGGAGCGAGCCAGACAGGGAACGCCCCGGCGTAGTGTTCAATCAGAACGCCTAAAAATCGCTCAATCGAGCCGAGCAGCGCGCGATGCACCATCACCGGCTGATGATTCTGTCCATCCGACCCCACGTACGACAGATCAAACCTCTTGGGCAGCGTAAAATCAAACTGGATAGTCGAGAGCTGCCATGAGCGCCCGATGGCGTCTATAAGCTTTACGTCGATCTTGGGGCCGTAAAAGACCGCTTCTCCTTCCATGCGTGTCCAGCCGATGCCGCGCCCCTTCAGAGCATCCATAAGCGCGCCCTCGGCCAGCGCCCAGTCTTCCTCGGTTCCGGCGTAATTCTTTTTGTTGGACTCGTCGCGCACGGAAAGCTCCACCTTGAACTTGTCAAAGCCGAAACTTTTCATTATAAGCAGAACCAGGTCGATCGCGTCGGCGATTTCGTCTTTCACCTGATCGCGCGTGCAGAAAATATGAGCGTCGTCCTGGGTAAAGCCGCGCACGCGCAAAAGACCGTGCAAAACGCCGCTTTTTTCGTACCTGTAAACGGTTCCGAACTCCGCGAAACGGAGCGGCAGTTCACGATAGCTCCTCATCTGCGACTTGTAGATCAAAATGTGTCCGGGGCAGTTCATCGGCTTGAGGACGAATTCATCATCGTCGATGCCGAACAGATACATGTTCTGTTTGTAGTAATCGTAATGCCCCGATTTTTTCCACAGCGCGTCCCGTCCTATATGCGGCGTGGTGACAAACTCATATCCCCGGCGGAGCAGTTCGCCGCGCAGGAATTCCTCGATCTTTATTCGGACGCGGGTTCCCTTGGGATGCCAGAAAGCCAGTCCCTGTCCCGCCTCGTCGGACATGCTGAAAAGATCAAGCTCACGTCCAAGTTTCCGGTGGTCGCGTTTTTTGGCTTCTTCCAGTTGATTCAGATACGCGGTCAATTCTTCAGGCGTCGTAAAGGCCGCGCCGTAAATCCGCTGAAGCTGCTGCCGGTGTTCGTCGCCTCGCCAGTAGGATCCTGCGACGCTCATAAGCTTGAAAGTTCCCGGCGCGATCTGCGCCGTGGAGCAAAGATGCGGCCCAAGGCAGAAATCGACGAGATTGCCGAGGCGATAACAGGAAAGCGTC
>Ga0123353_10012481_pt1 | contig 12083 bp, 6 predicted proteins | sample TergutLab28metaG_3_FD_92763 | JGI IMG/M metagenome (GOLD analysis project Ga0123353, IMG submission 92763) | Labiotermes labralis P3 segment gut microbial communities from Petit-Saut dam, French Guiana - Lab288 P3 | ecosystem: Host-associated > Arthropoda: Insects > Digestive system > Gut ... | reverse complement strand
TCTACAAATGACGAGCACTATATATGCTAGTAGTGGTCATTGTGACTTGTGTTATTTAGGTCCATGGCGAGTATTAGAGAAAAATCTTTATACAAAAAAAAAGTTTCAAAAATTAGTTTCCAAGAGTCTGATGCTTATACTTGATGTGGTTGTGTACAGGACAGACTGCTGTCATCAGTCTTCAGCTCGTACTAAATAATAAATACAGACCACGAAGTTTCATAACGGACATTAATGTGGTGGTATGAATTTGGATATACCGCAAGAGATGTGTTCTTTATTGCATATGTCATTCCTTTTCAGAAGGTATTTGCGCACGCGTCTAAGATGCAAATATGAATTGGTACACTACATTTCACATTTGTTTACCAGAATATACTTTTTAAATTTGGTCCTATCAGTTGGACAATTTACGGTAGGCAATCTCTTTCTAATGCCCTTATCGCTTAGGAATCCTGTCACTTTATATCTACTCCTTTTCATTCTTTCTTTATTGTTTCTTTTTACTTCCGTCCCCTCTTGATTTTCATTTTATCAAGATCAAAGTCCCTCTACTTTAATAGTTTAGTATACCATTTTTTTACTGTAAATGAATCTTCCGCGATATTTACAAATTGTGAAGTCCAATATATGTCCTTACTGCAACTGCTTAAGGTCGCAGTCGAAAGTAACAGAGGGCACTTCATGTCAGACTCAAGTTCAAACACGCCAAGTTTTTATTTACGGTTTCTACAAACAACCAGATTATACAAAGAACGCCAAAATTGAACTCACTTTTCCGTTGGCAAAGTCAAAGAAGAACAAGCGAATGAAATGCACTTTCAACTGTGGTTTATATTTTAACTCCGACTCCACAGAACCCCTATAACTACACAAAGTTAGAGAGAGACAGAGAGAGATAAGAGGGTTACGGCATCAATTTTCATTAATTAGACTAACCACCCTTAGCTTATTTCTCACTTATTGCTCATTACACACCCTACACGTTCGCTTAGTTGAGATAACAGTTTCGTTGGTTTATAGGCAATGGTTTCAGGTGTTGCAGAAGCGCCATGCAGGTGTATTATACATCTTGCTGAACTTGACGTCTACGTCTAACGATATATTAAAGATGACTGCGAAGACAAATTGATAATGACAAATGGTAATGAAATGCAGGAGGGCAGTTCTTAGGAAGATAAAAGAAGCGCAACTGGTCCAAAAGTTTGCTTCTTTAACAGTTCTTAAGCGCATTCGCAAAATTGTAAAAAGCGACTATTAGCTTCCTCGTGTATTTCTGTCTATCAGTCCGTCCGCATGGAACAGCTCGACTCCCAGTTGACAGATTTTCAGTATTTTTCTAAGTGTTCAGGACATTCAACTTCTTTCGTTAAAATGACAAGAATAACGGGTACTTTACATTAAGGCCAGCAGACAGTTTTGATCACATCTCGCCCATTTCTTCTTGGAGTGGAAGATGTTGCAGACAAAATTTGTGGAGAAAATCAGAACAAACATTTTACGTTCAATAACCTCTTTCGAAAATCGTGCCTTTCATGAGATAATGTGGAAAATGTAGTACAGTCGGATAGACCAAAGAAGACAATACGGCGCAAGCGCATTGCATGCTGGATACAAAGGCACATTCAGAATATGTATCATTTATTGCTTTTCCAGGACAACAATGGATGCACGAACGCGCCTCAATGTTGCGCTATACGTGAATATCTTTCTACATGTCTTCACCAGTCTCTTAGGGACTGAATTAGGCTCCACAAGAATTTCCTTCCTACGGATTAAAAACTGTGACATTTGTGTCCTTATAAAGCATGTTCGATAAGAATGGCGTTACGTTTCCCGGAAAAGACAACTTAATTCTCTCCCTGACGATTTGTTTTCGAATAGAATTTAGCAGATATCGTAAACGTTTATAAGGGGTCCAGATTCTTAATAAACAGAAGACATCGGTGAAAAACGTTGCGTTGAAGTGAATCTGGATTATCGACAAGTGGAAACAAAGTTTTTCATACTTTTGTATGGTTTTCATTACAGTATAAGAACACCAGCAAGAGGGGTTCTGTGTACTGATGAGTTTTATCGTCTGCCTTTCCAGTCTGTGGAGTAGTGAGTAGGAAATGATAACAGAAGACAATGTTTCACTCTTGTTTCTCTATTTTGTTATGACAAATGTTTCGCCGGCTTAACATAAGTATTTCTGACATAAACTACATTAGTTTTCTTATTCAAGTCAAACACATTATAATCTCATCTATGTATATGAAATCATGTCTCAAACAAATTACGAACCAATGGAATAGACATAAAAAACGAGTTAGGAAATTTAACACAGCAAAGCTGCTAACTAGAGGTTGACTTTTTCTCTTCATCACGACCATACCGGCAATGAAAACCTTTCAGCCTAACATCCAACGTGTCACCAACCATACAAGTTCCACATACCTTCTTTCCGATAACTCCCACACTCACTCTCTCAGAAGAAGGCAAATGTGTCTAACGAAAAGTCGGTAAGTCCTTACTTGTCTCTGCGGACTGATTTCTGAAGCCAGTAAAACGTTCTCAACGGGCATCACTAACACTTAACCGCTATGAACTTTACAATTTGTCCAACGATATAAATAGAAGAAAAAATGTGCGCTCTTTGACAATGAACAGTGTATATAATGGGAACGAGAAAATCCCTGCGGTTGGAAAAAATAAGGAAAGTGTACGAATGTTGTATTATTCAACAAGGGGGTATAGACTGCCGGTGGAGAGAATTCGAAATTTTCAATTACTTTCCCGCTTGACACAGCACTGATAAAAAAACTTGTCATTTAAACACAAACATATTTGGAATTATGGTCGGAAGTTTTTGTATAATTCAGATGAATGCCAGTCCGAAAATGGTTAAACGAAAATGTTAAAAACCAACGTTTTGTGCATATTTCCTTTCTTGTTGATTTACGTAATCAACCATTCTTAGGCATGTTTATTCAGTTATATTACGTCAACATGAAAAAAAACAACTTTGATAAAGTTAGTGATGGAATACGGGCTTAAAATTGAATTTCGAACGTTCAGATTAATATCATCTAGCATCTCAGATACACAAGAAAAGACAGAAAAATTTCTCAGCATACAACCCGGGTATCCAGACATAACACGAGCGATAGAATGCATCTGAAGTCTCTTGCGTATTTCTTCGTTGCGTACCGCATCTATTCAGCGTGATGAAGAGCTGTAAACTCGTGACGACCCACATACCACGCCAACCATGAAATGAGTCAAGAGCAGTCGAATCAGGGGTACTAAGAATTAACCCATTCAACAGAACGAGGCGCTTTATGACAAACACAAACCTTCACTGTTAGTGCATTGCTACAGCTGTACACAAAAAGACCTGTAATTATTTGCAGACCACGCTGTCTCCTGCGTTGTAGAATTACACGATTACCGGCTGACACTTGTATTACTCCAAGCACAGAAAGTCTAATTGAAAGATACACAGTCACTGTAGCGCAGAGTTTATTATACTGTGTAAAACCTGGAAGCAAAATATCTGCATTATATTATTCTCAACAAATCGCCAGAGAATAATGTAGAAATTGCGTCTGTCAAGATGCATTCAAATCAATCGTGAGGAATTTGCAAAATATTTGCCAACTACACGTAGTGGCAATACAGAAATTTTTGGCACGTATTCTCAAAGGAGCTTTTGATACTAACACGACGTTTCATACAAATCGGTTAACGCCACGTTACATTCAGTAAAAATAAAATTAAATATTACTAATTAGCAAAAATATTCAAACACAACAACCATATGGTATGTTATTTATTAACTAATAAACTTGGGCGACCTGTTTCGATTCACGTGGAATCATCATCAGGCCCTCTCTAAAAAACGTAGATCCAATACATAGAGCTATTAAAACACGTTATGGGATCCCAAACGTTCACAACCACCTCATGTTCACAATACATATGTTTTTGTTTTTAAACTATTCGTCTGAATAACTTTAAAACTTTAAAACCTTGTTATGTGTGATTGCTATGCTTACATAAAATATTTACTTATTACAATTAAAACTGTTATGACTCTGTGGCATTAACGCGTCAGGTATGAGCTGTCGTCCTTGTATTTCGGTACTATTCTTGTTAATTCCGCGTTTAGCTGTTGGGTTGTAATGTTGTTTCGGCTAAAAATGATTAACCATCATCAGACGTAATTACAAGAATACAAAAGAGGGTACATTTTACAAGCGTACTTCAGGTTTAAAATCTAAATCTTTACAAGATAAAATGTACCTCCCTTTGCATTAGTGTAATTAGGACTCAAGATGGGCAATCATTTTAGCTAAAATACGTACCCTCATTCTTACTGAACGTAATGTCGTGCTAAATGACAGAAAAACTCATTTGTGTTTTATAAACGAAACGGGTATGGGTCACGTTAAAGTACAAAATTATTGCTGACATTTTAGTGTTGTTTTAAGTGCCACAAAAAAAAAAAAGGAATATCACGATCAAGTTTTCAGATTTTTAAAAATCCAGTTATTTAAATATCCATACCTTCTGTAATATTACGTTGCATTTTTAAGTAAATATTTAGGACATTTCTAAAGATCCAGTGCCATAGCATAATCTTCAATGCCAACATCACAGAAGACTGGAATCTTCAACAACATCGTCTGAAGAACCTCAGATCTCGCACCTATTAGCTAACTGACAAATCCTTACAAAAGAAAGGCTAACATTCCTTAACCTAATCAAGACTGGCAATACCATGCTTATTAGAGTTCACCGTTTGCCTTTGCTGTGCGTTAGATAAATGTAGTTCACTCTCGCATACCCCAGTCTGTCTAAGATTCAACGTACTATCCTTCCGTCTAAGTCTAGGTCTAGGTATATTTCCGTTCGACGTCCTGACAAGAATTTTGTGTTCAATTCCTTTCGAACGTCTGTGTTCCTAAACAAATTTCATTCAAACTAGTGGGGCTTGTATCACTAAAATTCTGAAGCTGGCACGGCGACCAGTTCTGTACGTGTTATAAAGAGTATGCCAACGGTTTTACATTTAAATACACAGTACAGCAATGCATGCTATTTATCGACGAAGTTACGGCTCTGGACAAGAAACATAATGTTAAATGCTGTGACCATCAGTAAATATTGCACCGGAAAATGGAGAAGAAATCGGAGGATTTAATTTTGATGTAGTATATGAGCTAGATGGAATTGCATACCAGTTCTTATAATAAAAGCCAACAAGATGCACTATTCCTCAACTTTATTTGCTAAAGATCTCTACATGTTTCGGACAGATTCACTGTTCATCATAAAGAGTCTTAATACTGTATTCACAGCAATAGGTATTTGTCACACTAGTCATACTAGCAAGCAAGCAACATAACTAGTATGACAAATACCTATTGCTGTGAATACACTATTAAGACTCCTCATGATGGACAGTAAATCTGTCCGAAACATGTTGAGATCTTTACCAAATAAAGTTGAGAAACAGTGCATCTCTTTGGCTTTTATTATAAGAACATATCACGATGCACGGTCCTTTGAATGCCAAATTTGGCATATCAGTGTAGCACAACTCAGTTTACTGTTGTAAGAAGAAGAAGAAGAAGAAAAGAATAAGAAGAAGAACTTTGTTACATGTTTCAGCTTAAATTAGAAACTACTATCAGGCCAATTATTATCGGCCATCAGTCGAAACGTGTAGACAAATTGTTCTTCATCTTACATCAATAAAAGGATTTGGGTTATACCAAAACGCCATTATATCTGCCTCATATAGTACGTGCACAAATGGATGTAACAAACGAAGACTGCTGTCCTATACTATTATTTGCCTGTAGTAACAAAGAAAACTCGGAAAAAAGCAGGATATACGCAGGATATCCGGTCTCCTTGGGGACAACTAGGCCTGGGACCTACCGACAACGAAGCACGAGTGCGATGAAATCGATTGGGACGTTCGGACATGTCCGCGTATGCGGATTACTGGAAAGTACAGCACGTAACATGAACTGACCACGCCAGGCCTACAGAATACGGGGAAAATAGACCACTGCATTAGTATGGGGAGTAGAACACAATCATTAACCTGTATGGATTACTGCATGCTGAGCGTATGACATATGACAACCAAGCAAGGCCTGGAGCCTACTAGGGAGAAGAGGTTAGTTACAGTAGTATCGACAACACAACACATCCTTATGGCCTGTGAGGACTCCTGAACCACAACATGTAGAGTGTTATTATTATTATTATTATTAGTAGTAGTAGTAGTAGTAATATGGTAGTAGTAAGTTCAGGTCTGTCCATCTGTAACATTTTGCAAAGAAGGACTTTATGAGAAAGATTCACCAATCTGCACCTCGTACCTGAGCTTCACCTGATCCCGTCTCCAAATCCACGTCAGGTCAGCCCGCAGGCAGTTCAAGTCACGTACTTTGGTTGAGTTCGTTCCGTCAGAGATCCCTTCGGCCAGATCGATAGAGGAATACGTTTTGTCCATTTTCAGGCTGTCTTTATAACTGCACAACTTTCAATATAAGTAGCAGTCCACACATGCCGTACTGAACACGTTGTACAAACGGCCGAAATACGAATTCCAGAGACATAGAGGCGTCTGGCTTAAGGACGTTGTCGAGTTCCAAGATTACATGGCATACATGACAGAATGAAATTTGGAAATGGATTATTGTTAGAACGACAGCAACAAGGAAAACCCGAAAGACGGTCAACTCCTGGTATAGTGTCCCTGATACAGCGCCAGCCTCGCTTAGCGCCCACAGAAGTCTGAGAAAAGAAATGTACTATTACTTTAACATTGGGAACACTCGATATAGCACCACCCCCACTAGCCGCCATCAGCCAAAGACTGGTGACACAAATGCCCATACGAAATAAATAATGTCTATATAGCGCCAGGTTAGACGGTATTTAAGGAAGGCGGATTGTTTGGATTAGGATTTCTGCATGGTGAGAGGGTACTACTACCAGCGCATTGTAGATGTTCTAGCAGCCAGAGTATTTGGGGCATGTATTTGTCATTGACTTGCTATGCTTTAAAACAGGTACTGACCTCTTAATCTCGGCGTCCTTTCCCTCTTCTTTGAACCTCTGTCCCAGTCCTGCGAGTTTCAAGTTACCAATCCCAGACTGTCACACGACGGTCCGCGGAATTTCAATATCCTTGTTGGCGGAGGCGATGTCGTAGCTGCTGAGTCAACTAACATTACAGTACTGGCTTTAATCGTCCGGTCTCTACTATCGAAATATGGGCAAAACTGCCGTATTAAGAAGAAAGATGTCTGTGCTTATACACACCAGTTTCCTGTAGCTTTTCTGCAGAATAGAGCCAGCCACATTTGTTTATTAGGGCAAACTCTCATCATTCGATGCTGTGTCAGCGACAGTGAATGGAATAAATGGAACAATCTAGCAAGCGCTAACACAAAAAGTGAAAGAAACTGGACAAAATAATTAGCAATATGTTTCTGTCAATTAAATATTAATGGTATGCTAACAGATGAAGCTAATAAGGTAGGGCCGACAATGACATCTAGGTACTACACATAATAAAGAAACAAAACTCTTCTATGCACAACTTCATTATAGCGAAAGTAATAGCAGCTACATGCTAGTACTTCGGTTACATAAAATAGATTCAGGCTGCAAATATCAGAAGTGCAAAACGGGGAGTTATATATCTCTAGCCTTATATGCATTGATGAAAGGTTAATGGACGAGGTATCGGCCTTAAATACGGTATACAAAAATAGCATACAAGGAAAATATTGTACAGTGTAAATACGTGAAATCTGAGAACAGATGTATAAGATTTTTAGAATTTGTTTTGGAAAATTAAGTTGATATTGGAGGCATGATGCAAGATTATGCATTGGACTTCCACACACTGTAGCAAATTGGACATCGTTTGTTGTGATGTAATTGAAATGCAAGGCTCTGATGACTACCAGAGGAAGGAAGACCACACACCTAGACCGAGGTCAGACAAACAGAATGGTGCACTATCAATACGGACCGATATTATTTCATTTGGACACAACAAACCGAAGTGACAAGTAAAGATAAAGCAATCCCTTTACAGTCCTGGTCAGGCCCGAAGGGTTCCAGGAGGTTAAGGCTCCCATATTTCAAGACAATCGGCACATGAAGTTGGTAAGGTTGTCAGCCCATAAGCACCGGCCGCCTTTACCCCCAGAAAATATTCCTTGTAATCATTTCTGTTCTAGGCTGAGTCAAACCCAGGGCCACAGTGCGGTCTGTAGGATTATGACAATGAAATATCGGGAATCGAACCCGCTACCTTCTGGCTTGTAGCACAGTGCCTCAACCAACTGTGCCACTGCGGAAATGACAAAGTACGGTAGAAAAACAAAAAATAATTGATGTATGAAAGGTTAGGGTTTATTCTTGAAAAATATCGGTCCAGGTTCAGTCCAAACAGCCTGACAGACGTTCAGACGTCTAGAGGAACAGACGGACGGACAGACAGTAAGATAGAGGTACGGGTAGAGGGAGAAGACAGGAGTCTCTCAGAAAACACTTGCAGGGGTATTGCTGAGTGCGTATTTGGAAGAGACCTCACAGCCACGAGGACTGTCACCGTGCTGATAGTCTGCACCTTCTTCTTGCACCGGCAAAGTAGGATGGTTTACCCTCGAGTTGACCAAGACTTGTAGTTGTTTCGATAGTCTAGAGCTGCAGATACCTCGATCCTCCTCCCTCCTATTTTTACTATTGTAATTACATTTTGTAATATATTATTTTTTGGAATTAATTTATATTTGGTTGCTCTCTCCTGTCGCTGAAACCTAATGACCCGAGATTCATAACAGAGGCAAATTTAAGGACTGATTTCTCGCAGTTCCTACAATACTTATTATTACCTGTACGAGAGATGGTGGCACGCTACCGTATCAGATCCCCGGACTCCGAGTTCGAGTAACCGATTCCCCTCCCTTACAGTCGCGGATTTCGACGTTCCAGGACCATTCCAGTGTAGTAAGGTTTGGACCCTGGCGACACAACATAAACATAGGTTGTCAGCCTTACGCACCGACCGCTTTTACCCCCAGGAAATAATCCTGGTACTCATTTCTGCTAGAGGCTGAGTCGACCCCAGGGCCATAGTGCGACTGGAAGGATTTTATGTCAACGAAAAATCCACTGACACCAGCTGGGATCGAACCAGCGCCTTCCAGTTTGTAGCACAGCACCTTAACCACTGTGCCACCGCCTGGCGACACAACATACAGTATGGAAAGTAGTGTAAGGGTATTAAATGAGTTTATACGTCATACAATTTTAAAAATGGAATTTGTAGAAAAACTTACGAGTTTTTTTAACTTTTATTATAAAAATTATTAATAAAGGGTTATAAATTTTAAAAATAAACGTCATAAAGCAACTTGCGTTTTGTTTTTAACTTTTGTTTTTAAAAATGCATAATCTAATTACTAACAATTTTTTTGGTACTTTTTATATTATAAAATATTTTCCATGTAAAACAGTCATATATATATCTTACGCCCGGCCGAGATCTCGTCCATTAAACTTTTGCATATATATATATATATATATATATTTGTGTGTGTGTATAAGGCTACGGATATATAACTGAGTTTTGTATACTTCTGATATGTACAGCTACGTGTTCCGGCTAACACTGGCGCTAAAATAAACTTGTGCATTTAGGAATTATATTTATTTTACTATGTATTCTACAAGCAAATAGGGGGTACCATACCTTAAAATCAGGTACTATACACTACTAATGCACTAAATGTTCCAGTTATGTCCTTACTTGTAACATATTTAAATTATTTTAAATTACTTTCCCGAGTTTACAGACGTTTCAGGACTTCGATTTACCGCCACCTTCGATAAAACGCCACAAAGTGCGGTGAACAATCGGCGGCGCTATATCGAGGATTGACTGAACCTAATTCGGAGAGAAGCTCCTGTTCCTGTGCCACTTCGTCCGCTACAAATCCTACACGACTCCGCCCACGATCGAACCCAGGTTAACCGCCAGAGCTACGGCAATTTCTTAATAGCCTACAAGTAGATACATTAGATACGTAATGTCACCAGTACCGCACAGTTTGGAATGTAGTTGCTCATTTAATAACCGCAACCGTATGTGAGTGTGAGTGTGAGTGTGTGTGAGTGTGAGTGTGAGCGTGTGAGTGTGTGTGAGTGTGAACGTGTGTGAGTGTGTGTGAGTGAGTGTGTGAGTGTGTGTATGTGTGTGTGTGTACAACATCAAGGTAATACTCGTAATTTCCAAAATGTGTCATATTTTATATCCTATTTCTCAGATAACCTGCAGTGGAAAACTAAGGTACAACTCAGTGTAAAACGTTAACCTTTCGAGACCCAGAACAATTCTTAACGTAAACATGACCTTCTTTCCGAAAGCCATACAATGTTAAACATTTTCAAAAGATAACAATCCTGATTACGAAGTATGTATTTACTATGCCGGCTTCCGTAAGTCATAATCATGGTACACCCTTATCTAAAGCTAGACAGTAACATACTGCATACAACTAACTTCATGGAAATTATAACATGAGAGGATGATAGTCACTCTGTTAACCCAGCAATTCCTCACCTTTTACACAACTACAAGTTTCCTTACCGCGTCTGCAAGACCCCAAAACAGATTCATTACACCTACAACAATAGAAATGGTTGAATGCAATTGCACGACCTTTCACAAACAGTTACTACCCCAAGTCAATATGGATTCCACCTCCAGAATAGCTGCTAACCATGAAACTGTATGTGACAAATACCTTCACTCTATCTGCTGTTGTACATATATTACGTGATTTTACCAAGTCTCCGTTCCATGCTTTGAAAAACAGAAGTGAATGCGTTATCATACATAAATTTCTACACTGTCCACATGCCGGTTCCGTTAGGTATGTGTCACGAAAATGGGAGCTCTTTCAGCTTTATCCAAACAAAAAACAAGAACTCACAGATATCACATGAGAGTGGCAGAGAATGGCGATACACGCAGAGCGTATATTAGTTTCTCTTTGACCGTCTACACCGTACAGGCAAGACACCCGTGCATAAGTGTTGCCTTTCTCTCACGGTTCAATAATTTTGTAACATATTGCTCGGATCTTCGGTTCTGTTCGTTCTACCTGCACGATGTTGTATGCACCCCAACAAGCTAGCAATTAACTCCTATTTGGGCTAATGTGCATTCATCAACTGCTGCCTTTTGATCTTCAAACGATATATTTATTGCTTACATAAAGGCTTAATGTATTCTCTGTTCGCTGAACACAGGCCTAGGGTTTACGTGGTCCATTGGGGTTGCTAATTAAACAAAAGCATAACTAAAATATACATGTGTGTGTGTGTGTGTGTGTGTGTGTGTGTGGAAATATGTACTCCAATTTAGTTTACAAGTCCTCGACACGCGGTTCTCGGTTTCCTATTATTCCAGCTACAAACGCGCTGAGTACGGCAGATATAACCAACGCAAACAGACAAAAATACACCGATGAACACTAATCACGTTACAGACATGCCATGCCATACAATCGGACGATATTAGGCACTTTCCTCTACGCTAAAAATCTACAGCACCACGCGTCTCCAGTCTCTGTGACATCTTCATAACGTTATTCTTAGAGTACAGTCAAGTGAGTGGCACTAGGGATTTCCGGTTCTTAAATCTCGGCCCTCGCACATTGTATCATATTTGAAGTAGCTTTCGGGATTTCCGCAGATTCTCCAGGCACTTATAGGATACGGAAGGACACTTCCATGTCCTATTCAATTCGCTAATTACTCATCATTCCAATTAAACACTAGAACAAGAGCTAGTGACAGTGTTTTCATATAAACCACTCGTAACGAAGAGACCTTAAGCCGCGTACAAATATCTTGTACGATTCAGAAGTTTCTGGTTTAAAGTCTTCATGGATGAAACAGGTGTCTGTGGTCAGCACACTGTGAGTGTGTATGTGTGTGAGTGTGTATGTGTGTGTGTGGGGGGGGTGTGGGGGGGGGTGGTGTGGGTGTGTGTG
>Ga0123353_10012480_pt1 | contig 12084 bp, 8 predicted proteins | sample TergutLab28metaG_3_FD_92763 | JGI IMG/M metagenome (GOLD analysis project Ga0123353, IMG submission 92763) | Labiotermes labralis P3 segment gut microbial communities from Petit-Saut dam, French Guiana - Lab288 P3 | ecosystem: Host-associated > Arthropoda: Insects > Digestive system > Gut ... | reverse complement strand
CCCTTGGATGAACTTTCATTGAAACCCGACATGGTTAAATCTCCACTGTTAAAACACAACGGCGGTCACGGCGTGACCGCCCTACCTTGTCTTGTTATTTTCTGGCGAAAGCCGTATAGTGAGGTAACTTTATGTATTTAAACGAGTTATAATCCGATTGAATTTTCAGACTTTTTGAGTTGATCTTCATTGTTCAAAATTTACTGTTCATGGTTCTGATGAGTCTACATGCTGAACGGAAGAAAGGAAGAAAGGTTTCATTTTGATCACAAACTTTCAACGAAATACGCCCTCTCGAATTGTTTTTTACCGTCCGCGTCGATATATTCGCAATCCAGTCGTCTTTGTCTTGTCATTGTGGAAATTCCATTTGCTTTGTGAGTTCATCAACCGGCACACTCTTTTCGTACAACGAATCGGGGCAAACGTCTTGTTCGTGCGGCCATTGGATGGAACCGCCGCCGTCCAGACGCACGCATCGGAAATATCCGATGTTCTGCAACTCACGGAATACACCCTTGTCGAGCCACGGTTTCATGTCATAGACTTTGACTTCACCGTTGGTGAACGTCAATGTCAGCGTATAGTCGTTATTTGCTACGACGGCAGCGACATCGGGATTCCTGAGTGGTTTCGGTTTGACTCTCATCGTACTTCTCCACACTATAATGGATCAATCCTGAAAAGCTGTTCGTTATTCACGGCAAGTTCCCAGTTTGCCCTCAATTCATCTTCATGCAAACTGATCCACGCACGGACAAAATTGCGTTGTCTTCTCGGCAAATTACCATCCAAAATTCTTCCTCTGGGAATTTCAAACACGGCTTTGTGATCCTGATACTGGGCATGGATGTGCGGTAGATGGTGCGGTTCTCCCTGTTCCCAAAACATTCGGATAATCACTCCATAAAACATTGAAATCGTCGGCGACATGACAAACTCCTTGGGTATCTTTTATAATGCGTCATCAGTCAAAAATTGAAATGCTTGAATGTTTTCCTGTTGCCGCGATCTGTCTAAAATGGAAAATACCACTTTGCGAAAACGATTGTGCCATCGTCCTCCCTGTTTGAGATGTTGTGCAAAAACTTCGGCCACCATGTCCGGGTCGTTTTTGAACACCCCACACCCCCACGCACCGAGGACAACGGCGTCACAACCGTGGTTGGCCATGACCGCAAGCACTTTTTCCGAACGTTCGCGAAGAACCGGCAATACTTCATCACGCAAAGGGCTGTCCTCCCGCATCGCCCCGATGTTCGGTGCCGGAGAAGTCATAAAATCAACCAGGTAAGGCTCATCAAGCAAACGACCGTCATCATCGCGAAACACGGGGCAGTCCGGCGTATAAATCATCCGGTCACTGTAAAGTAAATTAGCATGGCTCTTGTGCCACGAGTAATAATCCTGACAATGAATCAGGCTTTCATAAAGCGCGGAACTGCTTGCCAGACTTTCTTCCTGCGCCATGCTGCCGTTGAGAAAACCGCCGCCGGGATTTTTGGCGGAAGCAAAATTGAGAACGCCGACGCGCTGATATTGTCCCGATTTTACCAGTCGCGATGCACCTTGCAACGTCGTTTCATCAGCAACTTCCAATTGGCACGACTCAAACACCTGATTTTGCTGAAGAACACCTTCGACAAGATTTTTCAGCGGATTCGGAAGATAAAGTTCCGTTCCCGCAAGCATCCGCCCGATTTGATCCGTCAGGTCAACTCTTTGACCGTTTGCCGTTTTGTAGTATTTTTCATTGATGATGATAAGTGTTTCTTCTGCAATCTCTTTTCTTCTTGATCTGTTGTTCATTTCAATTGCGACTGGAATAACCGTTGGTTTTGTCTTGTGCTTTCGCCGAATTACATCAGCCGGAATGGAACGTAAGTGTAATGACGGGATTAATTATTGGATATACGTTTACGTATCCCGTCATTGCGCTACGCTCCATTCCGGCTTTTACTCCGCCTTCACCTTCTTATGCGGGCAAGGGCCGAGGATTTGTTCGAGGTCGGCTTCTTCGAGTTCCTCGACCTCAATGAGGCGTTCGGCGAGTGTGGCGAGCAGCTCGCATTTTTCTTCGAGCAGTTGCAATGCGTAAGTTTCGGCAGCTCGCAGAATTTCGACCGTTTCGTTATCAATGACCCGTGCGGTTTCCTCGCTGTACTCGCGAGTTTCGGTGATCTCCCGCCCCAGGAAGGGGTGCGCCTCACCGACGCGGAAAGCGATCGGCCCGAGTTTTTGGCTCATACCCCAGTGGATGACCATGCGACGCGCCAGTTGTGTCGCCCGTTTCAGATCGTTTTCCGCACCGGCGGAATACTCTTGCGTCAGCATGTTTTCGGCCACGCGACCGCCCATGAGAAACGCGATTTCCGCACGCAGTTGCGTTTCGGCAATCGAGAGCTGGTCTTCCTCCGGCATGACCATCGTGGCACCGAGTGCCCGGCCGCGCGGGATGATCGAAACCTTATGCACGCGCGAATTGACCGGCTCGAACCAGCCGACGATGGTGTGCCCCGCTTCGTGCCAGGCTGTTTTTTTCTTTTCGCACTCGTTGAGCGTCTCTTCGCGTTTCAACCCCATGACAACCTTGACCTGGGCGTACTCGAAATCGGTCTGCTCGACCTTTTCCTTGTTGTGCCGCGTCGCCCAGAGTGCCGCTTCGTTGATGAGGTTCCGTATGTCTGCCCCGGTAAAGCCGACGGTTGCACGGGCCATTTTTTCGAGATCAACCCCATCAGCCAACGGTACTTTGCGCGTATGCACCAGGAACATTTCGAGCCGCCCCTTGAGCGACGGGCGATCCACTGTGATATGCCGATCGAATCGTCCCGGACGTAGCAACGCCGGGTCAAGCACGTCCGGGCGGTTGGTCGAAGCCAGCACCATGACCATGTTGCCGTCGTCTTGCTCGAATCCGTCCATTTCGCTCAAAATCTGGTTGAGCGTCTGCTCGCGTTCGTCGTGACCACCGCCGAGACCGGAACCACGCTCGCGTCCGACGGCATCGATTTCGTCAATGAACAGAATCGCCGGCGCGTGCATTTTGGCGGTGTCAAACAGGTCTCGCACACGACTGGCACCGACACCGACATAAAGCTGAATGAACTCGGAACCGTTGATCGAATAAAACGGAACCTGGGCTTCACCCGCAATCGCTCGCGCGAGCAGCGTTTTGCCCGTACCCGGCGGTCCAAGCAAAAGCGTACCTTTCGGAACTTTCGCCCCCATTTTGACATAACGGTCCGGGTGACGCAGATAATCGACAATTTCCTCCAGTTCTTTTTTGACGCCTTCCAGCCCGGCAACGTCCTTGAACGTCACTTTTTTATCTCCGGAATGATACAATCTGGCCTGGCTTCGCTGAAAGTTGGGATTGACCCCACCGCCCATCATGCGATCTTGGGCGCGACGCATCATGATCCAAAATACGATCAGAATCAGTAACGGAGCCCCCAAGAACATGAACATCAGCCAGTAGGTATTGTCATCCGATTTTTTGGCGCGATAGTCACCGCCGAGTTCCTTGTTTAGTTTGGCGTCCAGATCACCCGGCGCAAAAGCAAGCGACGAAATTTCAACCACGAATTTCTGTTCGATTTTTTCCGGTTTCTTCTTGGGGTCGGGGAAGGTCAATTCGGCAATTTGGGGAACTTTTTTGAACTCCCCTGTCAATTTTGCTCCCTGAACCTCGATTTTCTGGACATTTTTTTTATCGAGTTGCTTGCAAAAATCTCCCCAACTGATTTCCGTTCGTGAACTCGAAGTTTGGGTATAATATAACAAGGCCAAAATCGCTGCCAGTGCGATAAAAATGAAAAAAGTCGGAACACCCGATCTCGGCGGCATCGGCCCTCCCAAAGGATCAGGTCGGCGTGGTGGTTGATAATCCGGTTTTTCGGGTTGGTTTTGTTGGTTGTTATCCGACTCTGCCATGAATCTTGCCCTTGAAATCAACGGTGTCTTAGGTGTCTTATGACGATATTATGACCACATAGTCAATAAACAATATCTAGAGTACCTTGATTATAGACAATGATTTCAGTTTCGTCAAATAGGCACTAATAAATCAGTACGTTATTTTAACCGTTGTTATTTTGTATTCCTAATTTATGTTTACATAAGTTCTCTGATTAACATTATTGACATTTTTATCGCTCAAATTGTCGATCACGAAACGGTTTTATAAATAAAAGTGCAACTTGAGAAATTTTGACGAGATTATCGATTTTTATCACAAACGCGCCGTTAATCAAAAAAGTGTGAAAGTTTTTGTCGAATGGCCTTGTCAAGAGTGTGATTTCGAGTTATATTACCATTAATTAAACCCTTGCTGTTACTGTGGCTCGCGGATTAACAATCCGGGGGAGTCGTTACATGACGCCCGAGGGTACCTTTCTCCAAAAGAGGACAATGACCGTATAGCAACCCTCACCGCGCTTGTCGCGAAGGATTGATCATGAGATTTGTTATCGAGGTATCCGCATTAAAACTCAGGGCTTCCCAAACTTGTAGCTGAGCCATATAACAGGAGGGTTTTTTCTGCGTTCCGTGAATGCTCTTATTTTTGATCGTTTGCCCGTTGAGAAGTCGAAGACAACACGGCTCTTTGAATCAAAGCATAATTCACGCTGTGGTATTCTGTTACGATGAAATCCACCGTCCAATCCGTCATGGTGGGGTTGTCTTTGAGAACATCGGTAATTCGCTGAAGATTCAGGTTTTCCAGACAAATATACCGCTCAGTTCCATTGACCATTGTCATCATGGTGCGATCATTGGAAACTCGAAAGACAACATGCTGGGATTGCATAGCCGTTCCTTCGCGAATCAGGCTACTTTTTTCTGGCTTTTTGGTGATGCCGACGTTATTGCTCGCCATTTCCGGTTTTGAAGCACTGGTGGAGTTCTGCGTATTCTGCGCAAATGCCGCATACTCCATTTTTAAATGACATAATAGCGATATTGCCGCAATGAAAAAAATGACTATGGCAATATTTCTTATGACAAAGAGCGCAAATTTAAAATTTTGACACATGTTGGCAAATTTTTTTTGTCGTTAATTTTTTCCGGAATTCCTTATCATCAGAACAACTCCTGCCAGTGCAATGGCGCGACCGAACCATTCCCATACATTAATATTGAGCGGCGGAACATGCTCCGCTGAACCCGTGAGCTGTTCGAGCGATTCGGCGGCGGCCAAACCGGGATGATTGGTTTGCTTCGCAAGAAATAACGTTGCTTTCTTCGTGAGAACCAGATGATCAGTGGCCATATATTGAAGTCCGATCAATAGCACCACAACACCAAAAATCAAACGCGATTCTTTGGACCATTTTGACATGACACTTACCTTTTCGTCGGTGAAAACCATTATCTTTTTTATCAATGTTCAAATATACAACATAGTTTCAAATTGAAACGAAATTTTCACAGATTGATTTATGCTGAACTTTTTAAATTTGCGTTCTCTATGTATTCTTGGTAGTTTGGATAAATAATTTATCAGCGACCATCCTATTTTCGATACTTTCACCACAATCAAAAGAACACCCAAAACCAAAATAATCAAAATAAATTCACAAAAAAGCAAAGGTGATACTTTCGATAAATCCGATAAACTGACAAGGACATACCCTCATAAGGTTCGTCCGGCGTTTTGCTGTATGATTCAGGAGATACCCAGCAATTGTCGTGGCCGGATTATTTGCCACTTGGAGTTGAAAATTATGACTTTTTTCAAAAATCGCCTCTATTCACTCATCGTAGTGACAATATTCACCGCAATTGTCTGGGGACACTCCGGCGGCGATCTGCTTGCGGAGCAATATAATGTTGACAATTATGACGATCTGGCAAGAGCTTTTGAGTTAATCGCCAAATTACCAAGCAACTCTAATGCTGAGATCAATATTTTACGTACAATTGACTTGGCAAAGGATTTACCGGAATTGAATGTCCCCCAGGGTGTCACAGTAAACATTAACGGTGGTACGATTAATGGTAATAAAAAATACCAAGGTTTGGTGGTCAACGCTGATGAAACTGCGAAAGTCCATGTGACCAATACGGTATTCAAGGATTGTGCGGGATCAACCGCGATTTTTCTGAACGGAAGCGACATTGGTCTTGGGAGCACGGGAACACTCAAGCCTGATTCCACGTTCAGTGACAACATCAATGACATTTCCGCCACGCTGGGTTTCGACAAGTGGCAAGAGGACCCGGAGGACAATAAGAAATACCTTCTTCAGTCAACCGCCGGTGGAGTTACGATTAACGCCGGTAACAAGGTCACGCTCACGGGCAACAACAACTATGCCGGTGTCACGCTCATTAAAGACGGAGCCACACTCGTTGCCAACGGAACGACACTCAAAGACAGCAAAGGAAAAGATATCAAAGACGCTTTTGGCAGAACCATGGGCAATGTCATCGGCGACTTGTCCGAAGTGAGAATTGGCGATGGAACGTTGAGGCTGGAACAAAACGAAACCATCGGTTACCTCTCCAGTGACGCTTCGGCAATACCCAATTCAGGAAAGGTCGAGTTGAACGGCAAAACCCTGATTATTGCCGGTGATGAAGACCGGGATCAATTCGGTAAGGGCATCAATCCGGCAACTGGAGAAGAAGTCAAGGCGTTCACCGGTAAAATTACCGGTAATGGCGAACTGGTCAAAACCGGAACGGGACGATTAACATTGAACGGCGACAGTTCCGGCTCCGATTTCACCACGACGATCTATCAGGGAACCGTTGTTCTCGGCGATGCCAATGCGCTGGGCCAAGGCGACGTGACGATCAGAAACATCGACACCGGGTCAGGGCTGACGCTCCGCAATACCATTGAGGCCAACAAGCATTTGATTGATGACCCGATCAATACTATCACAGATGCCGTGATGAACAACTTCATTATTGAGAAGAAGGGCAAGACTCTTGACGGAGTGACGAAGGATTTTGGGACAATGGTCGTCGGAGGAAAGTATGACATCCAGTTCGGTCGCGCTGACGATGAAGGTGGGCAGATCACCGGCGGAGACCTGCTGATCAATATGGTTAATGCAGATAATAAAATTTATCTGGCCAACATTGGTCAACAAGGTACAACCCCCGGAACATATTCCGCAGGCAGCGAGAACAATTACGGTAAAACCCTGCTTCAAAGAGGAACGGTTGTCGTTTATGCGAATGGAAGCGGTGTAGGTAATACGCTTGGCAAAGGCGATGTCCATGCCCTCGGTGCTGCGGGACTCAGTGCCGGTACGGGTGGCATGACCATCAGTAACAACATATTCCTGGATTTAGGGTCAATATTGACGTTGTCGAACGAAAGTTCCGGCGATTACACAATCAGCGGCAAAATCAGCGGTGACGGTGGGTTGACCGTTGACTTGATTGCCCCTTCGGATTCCGTCACATTGACCGGTAACATCGGACATAAGGGTTCGAACTACATTAAAAACGGCACCCTCGTCATTGATCCCGCCACTCCGAGAACGGCAACCGTATTGTATGATCTTTCCGCCGGTGCAGGCGGGACATTGAAAGTGATGGAAGGCGATCTGATCGCCGACATCCGCTTCGATTCCACCTACAGCGGGGAAATCCTCATGACGGGCGGCGGCACGGTGACAAAAACCGGAAAGGCAATCTGGACTTTTAAGGACGGTTTGGTTACCGATTCGATCACTGTCAGTGCCGGAGCTTTGCAACTGGCGGAAGATGGCACCGTCAATCATGTGACATTGAACGGCAACGGGCGGTTGATTATCGCCGATAACCCTGGCCCCCCTGTCACCACGAACAATGTGACTCTGGAGAAATTGGCCAGTTCGTCTGGTACCAACGTCACTATTTTGAACGACAATACGTTGACGCTGAAAGACGTTGGCGGTGATCTCTTTAACACCTGGAGCGGCGGCACGGATGCCAAAGTGACATTTGAAAAGGGAGCGACACTGCAAAGCGGCAGTGGAAGTGCCTGGAAGGGCGAGATGATCGTCGGCGACGGTACAAACGCTGCGACGCTGACCGTCATGGCAGCCGGTGGACTTGGGGACGCAAATAACGCCCAAGTGACGCTGAACGCAGGTTCAACGCTCGTGCTTAACGCCAATTCCCAGATCAAGCAACTGAATGTGTCAGGGGTTGCTTTGTCGGTTCAGACCGTTCAAGTCAACGGCAATAACAACTTCGCCACCAAAACACTGGCTGGAACTGCCGACGTCACCAAGACGGGGACGGGAATCTGGACGATGCTTGACAGTTCCGCCGCCTTCTCTAATGCAGTCAATCTTTACGCCGGTGGCATTCACCTGAATAGCCCAACCTCCGATTGGGGAAGCGGCGATTTGAATGTCAATGCCGATGGAACGTCATTGTATGTCGATGTTGACGGGAGTAAACAGATTGACAACACCATCAATCTGATAAATCCAAATGAAAATCTGAATATCATCATCAATGATTGTTTTCCACCCGGCACTCCCGGCGAATTGACGCTTACCAGCATCACGGGAGACGGCGGTATCAACTACAAGGGTGGCGGAACGTTAATTTATGACGTAACCACCACCGGAACCATCGACTACAAGGGGGTTACCAATGTTTCTGGAGGAATACTTGACCTACGGGGGTTCACTCCCCTTAGCGGCAACTCTTTAGGCGATGTCAACGTCAAAAACGGAGGAACGCTCACCGGAAGCGGATCAAATACCGTCGGTGATCTCACATTTGACGTCGGCAGTTACTTTATCGCGGATTTCACATCCGGTGATCCCCTGATTACTGCAAATGATATTACCATCAGCAATGATGGAGCGGTGGCGCATATTGTCGGCAGCGGAGGGGTGGGTAAGGTTTTGATGGAATCAACCACCAATTCCGGTTCGGGCATGTTCTGGTTCACCGACGATGTCCTGGGCAAACGGGCTGTGGGGGAATGGGATAGTACTCAAACAATACTGAGTATTACGTTTAAAGACTTGAATTACCTTGACGACGCTTTCACCACTGATGCCCGCAGGGTGGCTTCCTACATGACGGCGATCGGCGACAACACCACCACACCCACGATCATGGGCTCGCGGGGACCGTCTCCTTATCCGGTCGACAACAAAACGATGAACCTGCTTCTTGCGTTGGAAAACGTCGTTCCGCCTGCGGAGTTCGATTATGCTTTGCTGGAAGTCGGCGGGCAGATCAATGCTTCGCTGGTCACCGCCCAGGTGCAGACGACGACCGGCATGTTTCAGTCGGTCACGAAGCAGCTTTATCCGGTCGGTTTCATGACGGAACCCTGTGACGACGGTTATGCCGTCAGCAACGGAGCGATTTATCGCGGCCAGTCGATGCGACGCGGCTGGACAGGCTGGAGCAGCGGTTTGGGAGCATTCGGCGAGACGAAAGACAACAAATCGCGAGGAACGTTCGGTTACGATTACAATTCCTACGGCATGTCGGTGGGGATTGAACCGACCTCGCCCATGTCGGCATTTCGCATCGGACTCTTTTACGCCTACAGTTACACGGACATCGACACGAACAAGACAATCGGCGGCGGAAATGTCAGCGATCATTTCATCGGGGCCTACGGACGTTTCGTCGATAGTTTGGGCTATACGTCGTTTGTTGCCGGGTTCGGATTCGACAAATACAAGACCGACCGCGACGTGACCAAGCCCACTTTGGGGCCTGGAACTCCGTATGGCGGCCATTCGCGGGCGGATTTCGACGGCTGGCAGGGCGGTTTGTATCTTGAGCGCGGCCTGGGGCCGAGAACACGGCTTGGCCTGCAACCCTACGTCGGTCTGCAATACCTGAACTCAAGCACGGACGCTTATTGCGAAACAGGCGACAACAAATATAAGCTGGAAACCGATTCGGCTGAAGTCAACAGCCTGCGCAGTAACTTGGGCGTTCGGTTTGCACGGCAGATTTGCCGCGTGAAGCGGGGCGATCTGTATCTTTCGGGGAATGTCAGTTGGATGCACGAATTTCTCGACACGGATTGCGAAATGGCATCCAAGTGGGCCGTCTCGAACAATCCCTCGACCTTCGTCGTGTCCGGCAATTCGACCGGTCGCGATTGGGCCGTCATGGGTGCAGGAATGGACTGGAAACTGCGTCAACGTCTGAGCGTTTTCGGTTCGTATGACCTGTATGCCAACAGCGATCAGATGCTGAATGTCGGCAATGTCGGGGCGAGAATCGAATGGTAGGACTTAAGCGCAAAGTTCAAAGCGCAGAGCGCAAAGATAAAAGATATATGACCGTACTTTGAACACAACACTTTGCGCTTTGAACTCTGCGCTCTGCGCTTACTCCCAGCTTTCTCCTCCGCGTTCGCCAATTTCTTCCACTTGCTTCGGGAGAAAAATGCCGACGATCAGAACAATCAGAGAGACGATGGCCAGAACTCCGAAAACGACAAATTTTGCCCAATATACGAAAACCAGCTTGTCGTACTTTTCGTAAAAATTAAAACTTAACTCCGGGCCGCCTTTGAAGTTGTCGTGCATTTCGATATACACAATCGGTTGAAAATCAAAGAACGAAGTTTTACTGATTGCATCCTCCGACCAGACGAGGAGTCCGTATGGGGAAGGAATGACAAGCAAGTTCATATCCCTCTGGGAAAGCGGCAGTGTATCCCGGCCAATAATTTTGTCACCATGTCGGTATTGCCATTGCGTGACACAAGCATCGTGAAGTTGTGGGTACCGTGAAAACCAATCGGGAATATAATAACTCGTAGTCCACTTGGGATAAATAAATGCCCCAAAAATAAACAGCAGGATGGTGACGACTGTGGCAACAGCCCCAATAACCATCACCACCTGTTTGGCGTGAATGGAACGTGATACAACAGGCTTGGATTGCCTGACTTTCTCATTTTTCCGGACTCCCTGCTCCGGTATATGTTCCAGTTTCAATATTCCCGAAAACGACGGAACCTGCAATTGTTGGCCGCAAGAACAATTGAGAGAAAGTCCCGCCTGATTGGTTTCAACAGGAATAAATAAACCGCAGGAACATGGTAATTTATATAATTTCGGCAAAACATAACCTTTGTATTAAATGAATCATCTCGTCTCGTGTCAATGTAATTTACTCCAATTTATCATTTTACTCTGAAACCGCCGGAATGACAACAAAAACTCCAAAAAATGTGTCGCAGAGTCACAACTTCTTTCTGAAGGTGATGCTTTGTTGGTCGGAGGAATATAAATATCTGTACATAACACGTTTTTTGTGCCGTCCGGTGAAAAAATCCCAATGTTCGTTTATCAAACTACCGACATATTTGATGACGGTTATTCTGTGTAGCGTTGCAAATTGGACTTTTTAGAGGAGTTCCAAAAAAATGAAAAAACGTGGCTATTGCGATGATTTTTCTGGACTTTTACTCTCGACAGGTGTATAATATATTTTTGAATGTGCTTTTGCATTGCTCGATGTTAATATTGACAGACGCCGCGTTTCATTCCTAAAGAGTCTTGGCTGTATTACCCAGTTTTACTGTTCTGCCACTCCATCCCACCCGGAAATATTTGAAACGAAGCAAAGTCGAAGTGTTGCGTTGGGTTCAGGCAGGAATTTGGCCTGAAGAATGTGCATGTCATTGATGTGGGATGTTTTCTTGAGGTAGTACGACACATTATTTTTTGCCGAAAAGTCATTCTTTAACAAATGGAATGTTTTGTATTTCGCGCAGGTTTCTTGTGGTAATATTGACTTGTAAAGTATGACCAATCCGTCACAATTCCGGTGACGGATTTATATGGGAAAGAACCACTGAAAGTTATTATTTTGTTTTTTTGTGAAAAAACAGTGTTACAAAAAAACGTAATACATGTAAGTGTTTGTTGAACACTTTCGTGATTTTTTGGTTATGATAATAGATTAGAACGCTTCTTTGATGATTTCGATGAAAAATCGCCGGAAAGTTTTAAGCGTTCTCAAACTTATCAGCCTTTGAGTTTCCGGGCCGTTCGTCAAACTGATAAGATGATAACAGGAGTTTGGATTTGTACGATTCAGATGCTTTAATTGATGACTTTGATGATGCGCTGACTT
>Ga0123353_10012479_pt1 | contig 12084 bp, 6 predicted proteins | sample TergutLab28metaG_3_FD_92763 | JGI IMG/M metagenome (GOLD analysis project Ga0123353, IMG submission 92763) | Labiotermes labralis P3 segment gut microbial communities from Petit-Saut dam, French Guiana - Lab288 P3 | ecosystem: Host-associated > Arthropoda: Insects > Digestive system > Gut ... | reverse complement strand
GGTGTACACTGTCCGTTTTTTTCTCTTCAAAATGCAGTTTGTTTCATAATTCTAACGTATTTGGTTCCTGTATTATTCACATTTTATATACAGAATGTGCTAAAATTAAAAAAAAAAATAATTCCGGCACCAAAAGTTTAATAAACAGTAAAAGCCGTACAAATTAATGCTTGAACCGAGGTAATTTCTGTCGGCGATCAAAGGGCAACAGAAACATATAAATAAGACCTGCCACTCCCTACCACGTTTAAATAGGAAACAAATCGTTGCAAACGACAGTCATGCCTCATGCGGAGACCAAGGGAATTACATGAAGTATGTTAGCTTCCTTTGGCCTCCGATTGTGGCAGCACTGCCAATTCTTAAATATAGATTTTTGGTTACAAACAATTATTTTTTTGAAAAGGAATTAATAAATACATAAGAGACTGCCACCAATTCCGAATTATCTGTTTCCTAGAAATTAAAAATTACTCCTTCCTTGCATTAAACTTGTAATCATCAATATACAAAAACAAATGCACACAGTTTACATAAAATTCACAAACCATCCATATAAATGAACTCTTCTACAAGCAATAGCGATAAATCGCCATCCGTATGGAGATATAATTCAATGGCGTACAATAACAGCATACCCAATTTACATACCCTACGCTCAAAATAAATTTTAAAAATAATAACTGTCAGCCATGCAGATAAATATGTGGATATTGCTAACCAAGTGGGGCTGACATATTCCTGAATAAAATTCACTGATATACCACTGTTTATCTTGAATATGTTTATGTGCATAGAAATATCTAGTAAGGAATTATTCCATGCAAAAGATCAAGTCCCATAAAAAGTTTAATTTAGAATTAGAATAGAATAAAATCCCTTTAAACCATCACACACATATCTATAAACACTAATAATTACATAAATGAGCTGTGCCGTGTAATGTGATGTTTAGTGTGGCCATAGCTCAAAACGTAAAAAGTGTTATATACAAGTCAAACTTACACCATAGTGCATGAAAAATATCTCGAAGTCTGCATATGCTCAACCAACATTAACCTTTTGGCGCCGGAATTATTTTTTTTAATTTTAGCACACCCTGTATATAAAATGTGAATAATACGGGAACCAAATATGTTAGAATTATGAAACAAACTGCATTTTTGAAGAGATAAAAACGGAGAGTGTATACCATGTTTAAAATATTCAGTAACTATATTTATTGAATAAATATATAAAATGCAACTTTAGAGGTTAGCGGTGCGGTACGACCACTATAGTTGACATTAGGCGTTAAAAGGTTAAACTACAGAAGTGAATGTGGCTCCATACAATATCCCATGAAATTAAAAAATAAAAACCTGTATCAAAACAGAGAACATGAAATGTTTAGAAAACTTCTTTTTCAGTCATACTGTCATCCTGTTAAGTCCTATGTTAAAGATTATTATTCAAGAATCTGTCAGCACCAAGCTGTTAACATTATCCAAGTTTTTTTTATTTACGGCTACAATTATTTATTTTTCATGTATGTTTTTATCAGTCTATATGTAAATCTGTTCTTTGGTTTTATAAGCCTTTGTATTACGTCTCACTAAGGATGGCAATTTATCGCTGAAATTTGTTGGGAGAGTCCATGTGTGGATGATTTACGATTTTATATAAATTGTGTGCATTGTTTGATGTATGTGGATGACTACTTTCCAAAAATGATTATCTTGTAAAGACATTCGTTAGTTGAGCGGATTGTGATGTCGCGAACAATGTCCGTCCTATTAATATGCAATACTCATCATTATCATCACCATCATTATCATAATTCATTATTATTGTGATGTTACAATAAGACACACTGGTACATAAAGTGTGTGATAACACGCTAAACACATCGCTGAATGTTACTCAGAATTACAACTATCAATACTCCATGATAAAAGAAATACATATGCCAGGTACTCAATGTGTCGTTCAAATCAGGTCTAAAATAAACTTTATTGATACTTCTTACTTCAATTACAAGAACATTAACTAAATAAACAGATAGCAGCACTCGCCAGACCAGATCAATGGCACAATAACACATGACTCTCACACATGGGGAAGGTTAATTTCAGCGGATAATCGATTGAACAGTGAGCAAGCAGCCGTGACAGGGCGCTGAGTCATACTGCGTGTAACGACCTGAAATGTGCGTAACAGCAACCTGCCTGGTTCTCAGCTTCCCTGCCCTTGTGACAATCACCGATCCACACGTTAGTTACATGGACGAAAAAATAATTAAAAGCAATACAGTTTCACCGGAGTAGATACAAACAGTTTTATAAAAAACAACTTCGAAACATTCAGAGTAAACTGGTCCTATTTCATGATATATTTTTCGTGGCACGACACTGTAAATTCTCCAAAGTATTGGGCACTGATTTCGAAATTAATTTGAACAGTTAGCCATATACGGCAATGATTCAAAGCGTACCCAATTTCATGGTGAAATAGTGTGACATACAACGAACCAAGAGAAGAATATATTAAAAATCCTTTCCTTCTTTATACAAATATATATATTGGGCCACGAAACTCTGTGATTCAGAATTTCCAGACAAATCACTGTGCTCCAAAAATTAAAATTTTTAATGCCTTAGAGGTTTTCAGGAAATCATTACTAACAGCAGCGGAATTAAGAAGGAACAGAATAATTGAACATACACAGTAAAATCCCATCCTGAAAATCTGTTCATTTTTATCAGATCACTGAAGCTACAAAACACACCCAGTTTTTGAGAACGTCATACTATAAGATGTTTCATCGTTGCTATTCTCTGTGAACCATGCAGCGCGCCTCCACCCTGTCGTATTGTTCCGCCCCTTACTGTGACTTTCATCATAAAGCAGATACTTTGCTTTCTCTAAGCCACTTCAGTATCTAATTTTTTCGCGCTTTTCGTCACAACACAAAGAGACCAACTAACCTCTTGGAATAAAAGAGAGAAGAAAAGAGGGGTTCTCTTTCTCCTTTTAGGAGGAAACTGAATTACACCCAAATAACTTCAGCTCAATAACTCTGCTTCCACAATCCTTTGTGATAGTAAAATTAGGGTTTTAAGTATCTACAATGCCCTAAAACCTCTTTAGAAAATTCTAGCACTGTAGCAAATTATCTCGCTTCGACTTATTTTACGGTGGTATGATTATCCAGACTATATGGGATAAAGGGTATGATGACTGCTGTATGATAAATTGGTAATAATTTCGCACGAAACGGTCGGTAGTTTTTTCCAGTAGAGATTGACGACAGGCACATAACATCTCAATCACGAAGCTCTGTGTAGGGCCGTACCGAAATACCAGTCCACTCAATGGCTGCTACAGCCTTCGATATCTTGCTCGTGAGGTTTCTTAAAGTTGAAGATTAAACAAAATAATGTAAGTATTACTTTCCTACCGCACATGAACACTCTCAGTCTCAGGTACAAAAGCCAGGAATCTAATCCAGTAGAGGGACAGAGTCGCTCTTTGTTTCGAGACCTGTACAAAACACATAGCTTCACTGTGCGGACAGAAGGCAGAACTGTCTAATGTTACATAAACCAGCCACTAGGCTTTCAGATGGCTGTATTATGAGTCCTGAAATAAATATAACAACATTCAATATTCTTTATTGTGGGGTCAAAACGGTTACAAATTTTCAAAAATAAAATTACTATTTAACCTGATAATCATATAAAATCTACAATATATTAGTTCAACAAAATATAAAGCTTCTTAAACATTAAAAATGTTGCTACATAAAGTCATTACTGTGATTTAAACCGTCAGTAAGATAGTTCAGTTCTCTCAGCCCGCTGCAGTCACGGATTAATGAAACATGGCACATCTAACAGGTGAAGATATCAGCTTCTTACAGACGAACTTGCCACAGCCCAAGTTCAAGAATCCATCCAGGTGGCTGCTGATTGATGGATTCATTTTATTACTGCTGCATGGTAAAGGTAAAAGCGGTCTCTGTTTTCTCCTCGAAGCAGTATAAGGGGAAGCTGATATATAATTCTAATCCCTTTACCATGGCGCTAGATCAACATCAGGCGCCGGCCGACTTGTTGCCGGGACAATACCTCGGTATCAATTAAAAAGAGGCTATGTGGGCCCCAGAGATTGTCTACAAGATTTAGAGAAGCGAAAAATTTTTTCCTCTGCAGGTATTCAAACCCGTGGTCCTCCAGTCCTTAACCTAGTCACTACAAAAACTACGTTATAATGAATACCAATAAACTGTTACAGTCAAACACAACACTTCAATACTTGTTACCCAATACTACATATTTACGTTCAACGAACAATCATCAGGCATTATTTGACGAAAATTCTAAAAAGAACCTACGGACGCAGTTTACGCTATTGAGCTCACCAATAACGTACACTGCATGAGTACTAAGGTTCCTTATAAATTTTTCGTCGAACTGAAACATTGGATAACACATATTTAAGTTTTGTGTTTGACAGAGTCCGGGTAGGCGAGAATGTGGCTGACAGGTTCCCTATTAGGAATGGTTTGAAACAAGGAGACGCTCGATTGCCACTGTTTTTTAACTTTGCTTTAGAATACGCCATTAGGAGGGTTCAGGTAAACCAGGATGGCTTGAAACTAAATGGTACACATCAGCTTCTGGTTTAAACTTATGATGTTAATATACTGGGAGGAAGTATACATACTTTAAAGGAAAATGCAGATGCTCTAGTAGCTGCTACTAGGGAGATTGGACTGGAAGTAAGTGCTGATAAAACTAAGTACATGGTCATGTCTCGAGATCAGAATGCACGACAAAATCACAGTGTAAGGTTTGATAAAAGTACCTTCGAGAGGGTGGAAGTGTTTAAATATTTGGGAACAACTTCAACAAATCAAAGTTCTATTCCGGAAGAAATAAAGAGTAGACTGAGGTCAGGAAATGCTTGCTATCATTCGGTGCAGAATCTTTTATCTTCCAGGTTGCTATCCAAAAATTTAAATATTAAGATACACAGAACTATAATTTTGCCGGTTGTTTTATATGGGTGTGAAACTTGGTCACTGACATTGCGGGAGGAAAGGAAGCTGAGGGTGTTTGAGAGCATGGTGTTGAGGAGAATATTTGGAACTAGGAGGGACGAGGTAACGGGCGAATGGAGGAGACTGCATAACGAGGAGCTAAACGATCTCTACCCCTCACCCATAATTGTGCGGGTGATAAAATCGATAAGAATGAGATGGGCTGGGCATGTGGCACATATGGGTGAGGATAGGGGGGTGTATAGGGTCTTGGTGGGGAAACTGGAGGGAAAGAGACCACTGGGGGGACCGAGGAGTAGACGGGTGAATAATATTAGGAGGTCACGACGATAGCGTTGGTTACCACATAGGCCGTCTGGTTTCGGTCCGGACACTCATCCATTCTGGCTGCACTTAATTCCCAACCAGCAGCAACTCGAGAACCAGACGGCCGATGTGGTCGCAACGCTTACGTCGTGAGCTTCTGCTGATGGGCATAATGGTGCCCGAAACATGTTGAGTCTAACATAAGCATAATACAGTAATAAGTGGCATCTAGTTGCATTTTATTCTTCAGTTATCTTGATGATGATGCACGGTCCAGTACACATCAAATTGAAGAGTTCTGTTTGACTGCAATAATTTCTTTGAATTCTGCCACTTGTTCAAACAATTAATCTGAATTCTGACAGACCCAAACACAGCGACAAAACCAGGCTTAAACAATTTAACATTGGGTGTAATATGTACGTTACAGAAAAACTTCTTAAAGATAAATAGCTCTAGGTTTATTATATATCAGCAGAATATTAAAAATTCTGGCAGGTGTTTTATTTTATTTTATTTTTATTTTATTCTTTCTTCAAAGTAGAATTCACGAAAATGTCATCAATGACAGGAAGGGACGGCAGGTGAGCTACTGTAAGTGTCGTGCCTGCGTTTTGTATTGCACAAATGAACATCAACAACAAGTGGAAATTGCCTGCCCTGTTACACCGAATAATTACTGATTGCAAGTTTTGAGGTCCCAGCAGTGTTGCTGGTGGCAAATAACATCTTTGTATTGTTACTTTTTGTCGATTAGTAAAGTCTTCGACATTTTGAAGAACTTGGACTACTTTATGCCAAAATTAATGGGCTAGAACCTTCAAAACTTCGGTGATTTATTTACTACACAACAAGGCGTAACACACTAAAAGACTTAGAATTTCAATTTCTTTGACAAAGCTAAATCAATGTACAAAATTCTTAACTCTTTACAATCCAGTGATCTATCAAACCCTCTCTAAAACCCCAACAAGACCCGCAAATTACTTACAGCGCAACGTTAACCCTTTAAATCCCATCTGCCTTTTGCTGGCATTATCAAGAGCTCACCATATTCTCCACGTTAGCAGGGTAAGGGTTAAGGCACTTTCGTGCAACCATTGTTTCAATCGAAAAGCAATAAGCATTACATATCTGAGTGTGTGTTTGTAGCTTTAAGGTATCCAGTATGCTATACGTATGCGCCATATTGTCACCCGTGGCCTGCCTGACTGTACAATATTTTTCCACCTTATCTTATAAACATCGCGATTTTTCAAAAAAAAAAAGTTTTTGAACATAAAATACGTATTTTGATTTTCTCTACAACTTTAATCTGAAACATTTCTCATTCTAAGTAGCATTTATGGAAGCGTAACAAAAAGTGTACATTGGTCTTCATGTAAAGTACCCGTTATGCTTGTCAGATTTTAATGAAACTTGAAATCATTGAACAGATTTTCGAAAAATACCCAAATATCAAATTCCTTGAAAATCCTTCCAGTAGGAGCAGAGTTTTTTTTTAATGCGGACGGGCGGACGGACAGACAACAAGACGACACTGATAGTTGCTTTTAGCGATTTTGCGAAAGCACTTTTACGAATGCTCCTAACATTGTTTAAGATTTTTGCATTATTCTCGCCATCAAAGGCATCTTCACCTCTCAAAACAGCATTAACAAATTTCTTTGTAATGAAGGTGCAGTTTGTTTTATTTCAAATACAAACCACACTTTTAAACATGAATTACACAAACTGCTGTCATCATAGGGTTAAACGAAGCACATCACGAAAAAAGGTCCACTCTTCCAAAGACACTTTTATGAAATAAACTTATTTCGTTACGTATGCTGTTTGCAAGAGCCCAGTTCTTTTTTACACCTGACACACTAAGCCTTGTTTCTCTGTATTTTGACATTTATTCTTGTGGCAAATACACCGAGGTCAGCAAATGAGACCGGGAACATAGATTCTTGTTGCCTTACGCCTTTGCCCAGCGACAGTCACCTGCACCGACGTGAAATTTAACACGGCTTGCAATACTCAGAAGGGGAAGAGGTTAGGTTTTATGCTTGCAACACCCTTACGCCTCACATATGGGGTAGTTCTAATAATATTCGTGTGGCAGACGGTTCTTGTGCGTCAGCTGTCGGAAACATGGCCTCCTGAGAGAGGCGGTGCGCAGCAGTTGTTTCTACCTGCCTATAGACTATTATGAACTGAATGCCAATCTTCCATCTATCCTAGCGCACAAGTACAAGCGTCACTGGCTGCAACAAAGTGTGCTTCATATTACTGAAGAGACGATGTAAATTGAGCACAGGACAATGAACATGGCTCTCAGTTGTGAAGTGCGTAAGAGGGAGTTTATTAAGTTGTGCTATGGTATTCTGGTTACAGCAATATGTCGACATCCGTGGAGGCATTGCTCAGAGCTACGAAACATTATTTTATATATCTAAGCTTAAAATTTACCTACGTAATATTTAAAAGATGAGTTCCCTCTTCACAATATTTGCCTCCGCATAACAAAGACCAACAAGTTTACTCTCTTCACGTAAACACCTGTTAGTTCTGAAAATCACAATAAACAATAGGACGCCAACACATACCCTACAGGGCAGTACAATGCAAAAGGTTACTTTGTTATCTTAAGAAAGAGGATCCTACTTGTGCTGTGGGGGTGGGGGGGGGCGGTTGGCTCTATTTGGGTGGGTCGATGGATGGGGTGAGTAAACATCTGAAATTTTGAAACATTTCGCCAACTTCCTCAGAACTTAGTACGAAATTTGTGTAACCTGAGAACCCTAGTCTCTTGCAGTTTAATTACCTCCAAGCAGTAATAACAACATGGTGTACATGCGTACGTGCGAGAAGAGCCCGAGAGCAAAGACGATTATCCTAAGCTACTGAAATTCAGTACTATAAGATACATCTGAAGTTGTGCACCTTTTTAAAGGAGGAATTTATTTTGCCTACAGAAGATCCTTTGGCAGTTTAAATACTTTTTCATCTGTCGTTCTGATGACCAGCAACGCTGAAACAGTGCAGCTAGGTGCTTCAAATAAGACAAGTATATAGCACATTAACATAAACGTACCTAATTACTTTCTTACTCCATGGAACATAGTCCTTCTTTAGAAACTAACCAGTTCTCAGCTAGTCAAGGAATTCCCTGCATTGTATGGAAACCGAAAGTTCATTACCGCATTCACAAGTGCCTGCCACCTGTTCCTATCCTAATACAAATCGATCCAGGCCATGCCCTCACGTCCCACTTCCTGCAGATCCATCTTAATATTATCATCCCACCTACACCTGGGTCTTTAAAGTTGTCTCTTTCCCTCAGGTTTCCCCTCCAAATCCCTGCACACACCTCTCCCCCATAACTTGTACCTAACTTCTACATGTGAAACAGCGTTTTTAAAAGGAAAATTTTAAGCATGGCGACGCAAAAAGGAAACTCCGTGGCCTTAGCCCGCACGCAAACTATACCGACAGAGCGGCCGCCCCCGTTCGGCGAAGTTAGTGCCAACTTTTGCGGATAGAGGGGTGTCACGTGGTCAGCGCAACGGGTCCCCACAGCCGTTAATCTCTGTTTTCTGGACCTGGAGCCGCTACTTCTTCCATTCAATTAGCTCCTCAATTGACCTCACGAGGCTCACGAGGCTGAGTGGACCCCGTTCCAGACCCACTACTACTCAGAAAATCTGGTAGCGCCGGGGATCGAACGCGGGTCCTCTGTATCTGTAGCCAGAAACTCTGACCACTAGACCACAGAGGCGGTCACGAAAAAAGGAACGCGAGGTTAAATGTGGACATAAACTGAAAATTTCCTTCACCAAAAATAAGAAACAGTAATAAGAGCAGGTGTGAAATACAAATATATGAGACAGGAGCAGCTTTATGAGTGTTACTTGGAATTCCTTCTTCATTGTGACAAAAATGATTGCCTATACGAGTGACATCCATTGTGGTGTGTGGGTTAAAATGTTCGGGAGGTGCTAATCACCATCCGAAGCCAAAAATGAGATCTATTGATAGCGTTTACGGCTGAGTTTATGTCCGAAAGAATTTTGAATAAAATATTCTTCGAAATATAGCAAACACCACAAAATAAAGGACACCGTGACAGAAAATGGGAAGCGTATAAAAATCTTCGCTATTCATAAAGGCCAATTACTAATCAATGCCTCGCAAATTATCATATTCTATGCAATTATTTCGCCATTTCTGGTCAAAAATAGTGACGTAAATGAGGTCCCCGCATACCCCGCAATGCCGTGTCCCTTTGATTAGGGAGGTCAAAAAAGTAGATAATTCTGATGTTTGTGGTGGGTTCTGTCGGACTGGATTCCGTTCTTCTGACAGAAGGCAGTATTTTGGATCCCTGTTATGAGATTTGGGAGTAACTCGCTAGTAATTGTAGGGGCACCCAATCTTCTGGTCGCGAAGGGTTCTTCCGATTATCCGTTGGCGGAAGGGCTCCCAAAGATTTTTTTACGCCACTGCATGCAACCTTTACGTATTTCATCTAAAGATCTGATTTTAAAAAAAATAGTTATAATGCCTAACGGGATATGCAAATTAAAAGTTCAGATCAGACATTTGTTTCTACACACAGGGGTGTTACCTCTCTCATGACAGAAAATATTGCAGCAAAGTGCGGTTTACTGTACTGTTCACATACACTTTCTTCTGGACTGTGAATTAGTAACTTAAATTTTCTACGCATACCATCCAATCAAATATGCGCCGGCATAGCTCAGTCGGTATAGCGACTCGCTACGGATTGGACGGTCCGTGGATCGAATCCCAGTGAGGGCGAAATTTTCCGCACCCGTCCAGACCGACGCTGGGACCCTCCCAGCATCCTTACACAATGGTTACTGGTAAAGCGCCCGGGTCGTGGAGTTGACCACCCACCTCAACCTAGTGCCGAGGTTAAAGAAAGAGTAGAGCTATACCTCTACTCCACCTCTGGGCCTTCGTGGTCTGTTATAAGTTCAGTCATCCAATCAAATATCAATACATTCCTATTCTAATAAATTATATGTACGTATATTTAAACTCTGCCTTCTGATGATATAATTACACTCATAAGTTGGCTGTGATATATCCATAACTTCATTTCTCACCTCTACTATAAGTAATCTTTATATTTTACATTCCTGAAGATGGCCACGTGGTTGGCCGAAACATGTAAGAGTTGTGTGTATAATTTTAATAAACTTGTGGTCATTTGCTGGTAAAATTTATAAACTGGAATAAGACAGGAATAATGGATCCCATATCCCTGTGACATTTCTGCCTGGTAACGACTTACGTCTTTTCACACAAAAGTGTTTACCTGAACTTCGGAGATTTTAAAACCGCAGCGTTGAAGATGTAGCTATATGACCAAAGTTATACGGGTTACTATGCAAGCAGACAAGCCAGGAAACTTTTACATTTTAAGAAAGATCAAGTCTTATGTTTGTGTATGAAAGTCAGGTTGATGTACGTTAAGCTTGTAAGGAATATGGACGTCAGGGAACGGATTCCACGTTTTTACCAAAAGGTTGTTGACACTCTCAGTGACTGGCAGCACTAATCGCCCAACGATCGACAATTTTAACTGCCGTAACCTGAAGGAGATAGAGGAAGGAAGGAGAAAGACAGACGTTAACACGGACAAATAATGGAATGGAAAAAGATTACGGCATAAGTGAAGCATGGAAATGTGCGTACGAATAGAAAGAGAAAATGGATTAGGGCAGAGGATACGAACATACAGCAAAACTTGCGAAGTTGGCCACCCTTTTAATTCTGCCACCTGTTACAGTTGGCCACCACCTATGGAACCGGTAAATCCTTATATTATTTTACATGGTCATTAATTCATAATTTGGCCACCTGCGTGTCTTGAATCTTAGCCACATTTTCACATCAAATGCTACTCCTTTTATGCCACTTCAAACGCCCTATGCCATGAGACATTAACAGTCAATTACGGTAATTGTCGTACTCTACTTGGATCGAAATCCGTATTCGTTAGCAGAACGTTCTGTTGTCCAACTTTCTCTTGTCCAACTTTCTGTTGTCCAACTTTCTGTTCTCCAACTTTCTGTTGTCCAACTTTCTCTTGTCCAACTTTCTGTTGTCCAACTTTCTGTTGTCCAGTCATCCTTCAATCTTAATTTCTCGTCTTGCCTGAAGCGCTGCAGCCCAACGCGGGCCATGGTCTCCTCATTCTTGGATTTCTAGATCACAAACAACGATGCACCACAGTCGGTAGGACTCCTCTGGACAAGTGATCAGCTCGTCGCGGAGACGTCTACTTCACAACACAAACACACACCAGTGACAGACAACTATGCCTCCGGCGGGATTCGAAACCAAATCTTAACAGGCGAATGGCCTCAGACTTACGCCTTAGACCGCGCGCCCCATGGGACTGACCAGACTGCATTCTTTCTGCACAGTTATGGACAAGAGACTGGAATATGCTAGTGGCAACTGACCCGTTATTCTGTTGTAATTCGCTTTCAATTACACAGTTACTTACAGCTGCTTCCAACTCGACCACCTTTCTCTGCATTCTAAGCCGCACATTTGCACACGTGATAGCTGTACAGTTCTATGCTAATAAGAATCCAACCAGATGCAACAGTATGCAGATATTTATTCACTGCAAAGTCACTCTACATGTTTCGGGTGTCACAGCACCCATCATCAGGAGTACTAAAAACTGTAACCGCAACCTCCGGTACAGG
>Ga0123353_10012476_pt1 | contig 12085 bp, 13 predicted proteins | sample TergutLab28metaG_3_FD_92763 | JGI IMG/M metagenome (GOLD analysis project Ga0123353, IMG submission 92763) | Labiotermes labralis P3 segment gut microbial communities from Petit-Saut dam, French Guiana - Lab288 P3 | ecosystem: Host-associated > Arthropoda: Insects > Digestive system > Gut ... | reverse complement strand
TCCGCAATGGCGGCTTCTTTCGCTTGAGACATTTTCTGTTAGGGCACGCTCATGTGCCATCCTTACTGCCTGCCGCAATACACCGGATATCGCAGGGGGGTTCTCCTGAGGGTGCATGTCTTCCGCAGCAAAAGCATGGAGGCTTTCGCCAGGAAGACCTGCAGACGAGCGAGCTAGGGATGGTGAGCGAGGCGGGCCCGAGGGAGAAGCCCCTCCGCGATGTCCGGCGTGATGGAAAAAACTGTGCGGAATTGTCAGATCAAGTCAGAACTACTACATGTAAGCTGTGGTATTATTGACCGATCGTATGTCGTGGTACACTCCCCGTGTTGCGTTGAGCATGAAAAGCGTCGGGACGTAGCGCAGCTTGGTAGCGCATCTGCTTTGGGAGCAGAGGGCCGCTGGTTCAAATCCAGTCGTCCCGACCAATAAAATCAAGGGGTTAGGCGCAAAGCCTGCCCCCTCTTTTTTTATAGCGGTACCAAAGCGGTACTCTCTTGAATAGAGTTGTAAAAGGTTGAAAGAGTCTCGACCGCTTGCCGCTTGTGTTCCGGCGTCAGTTGAGAATACCGCTCCGTGCTGTCGCTGTGCATCGCAGATCATGAAACCGGAACCCGATTATCCCGGTTTTATTCAGAGCGTTTTTGAAGGATGTATGCGCTTGTCCCTTCCTGCTCACACTGCCTTGCCTTGTGAGTCATATCCTGTATCCAAAGTAATACGCAGTTTGAGAGGGCCATCGTTTCTGGCTTTTGGAGTCATCTCCTGTGTTCTGGGGAATGTGATGGGAATTTGCGCGTTGATATTGAGGATGCGGCTATTACTCCGACGTGTTGACTGTCGTTGTTTTTTTGCTTTTTTTGTTTAGATACATATCTTTGTCGGCTTTTGCAAGGATGGCCTCAACATCTGTTTTGTCATCTGGTTTTATCTCCGCAAAGCCGATGCTAAACGACAAATGGTACGGATGTTTGTTCGAGCGGTTTAAGGATTCAAGCTTGTCGGTAATGTTTTTAATTATGCGAGTAGCGTTTGGGGTGGAGCAGAAAGGCAGGGCCAGCAAAAATTCATCGGCATACAACCGGAAAAACACGTCTGCGCTGCGTATATTTTCCTTGATAGCAGCTACAATACTCAATAATAATTTGTCGCCTTCGGCATGTCCAAAATTATCGTTTACATATTTCAAGCTATCTATATCAATAAAGCAAACAGTTGAGATAAAGTACTCTTTTTGGCCCTTTTTGATAAGGTTCTCAAGCAGCATAAGTCCGGCTTCGCGGTTATAAATCTGTGTCAATGAATCGTGTGACGCACTGAATGCCAGGTTTTCCTCATATTGCTTGCGAGAGGTAATGTCCATCGATAATTTAAGATGCGCCGGGCGTCCATCAATCCACTCAATCAGGTTGTCGGCACAGAGATACCATTTGTTCAGTGTTTCGTTGTAAAGCTCCCAAGTACAAGTCTCTCCCTTATCCATTTTGGTCAGTTTTTCGCGCGGACAGCCCTTGCAAATGCCATTCGTGCTTCTTTTTGTTACCTGCCAGCAAAGTTTTCCTTCCGCATTGCTTATGTTTAAATCCTCGGTGAACTTCTTGTTGGCAAAAAGTATTTTGCAGGTATCCAAGTCAGTAACATAAACGGGAGTTTCAATATTGTTGAGGACAGTATAAAGTGTTTTATGTGTCGCGTTCAGGCTGATTTCCGCTTTGTGCCTTGAAATCATTGCTGACACCAATGTTGAAAGCGCTTTTAAAACCTCGATCTCCTGTCCGATCCAGTTACGGCGGGTACGGCATTCATCAAACCCGATGTATCCGAACATAACATTGCCTAAATAAAGAGGAATTGCGACAATCGAACGTATTCCCTGGTCGGCCAGGATGCTGTAGACATCCGTTGGCAGCATGCTTATATCATTTGCTTCTATGATGCCATTCTCGCGCAGCATTGCGAGCCACGCTTTTATTGGCTCATGTGGTACTGCTTTAAGGTTTTCAATTTGAGGTGTAATTCCTTTCGCGCACCATTCGTAGGTGTTTGAGGAGATTTGCTTTTCATAATCATCCTCGAAAATATATACGCGGCTTACGTCAAGGCAGTTCCCTATAAGGCTTAAAACTTGATTTATGTTGCTATTTATATCCTGAGTGTTATATATGCAATTGATTATCTCATGTAACAAGTGGTAGCACTTTTTATTTATATCGTGCGGTTCCGAATAATTTTCGATTGGACTGAATAACATCAGCACATTCTGTTTCCCATCGAGGCTGTCTATAAGGTTGAAATCCGCCTCTGCGCGGATTGTTTCATTCTTCAATGCTTTGAAACTTAAGGGAAAGCCGACAACCGAGCCTTTCGACACAGTTGTAGTAATAATGCTTTCCAGCTCTTTTTTGAAAATAGAATCAATGGTGCTAAATATTTTTGTGGAATCAATATGAGAATCGTTTAGTTGAAAGAATCGTTTTGCGGCGGCATTGGCATAGCTTATCGAAAAATCACAAGGGTTTGCTATCATGACTGGCTTTTGCAGGCGATCGAACAATGTATTGTACATAGAGCCAAACCCCGCCTTTCTTAATCGCCAATGTGCTTACTGAAAACCTTTGCTGTTTTCGGGTCTGATTTATTACGGCAATGCTTTAAGATTGTTTTGGTCACAGTTCTAAATAAAATGGCTTTGCGAATAACGACTGATGAATTGCAATTTTCGCTTATTCACTGCAGTAATGCTTTAATTTACTTATAAACAAGATATGTAATTTTTTCAAACTAAAAATTTTCAGTAAGCCGTACTGGTATGATGGAGACCAATTTGGTCATGTTGTTTCCGTAATTTCGTAGCGCATCGTTGTTTTTGATGAAATGGAAACGAACAAAAAGCGCCGAATTTCTGCTTCGATAGTGGCGGCTCGACAGGATTCACCTTGTCGATATGCCTGTACCGTTTGACGCGGGAACTGTTGGCGGCGGGCAGCTTGGTCGGCAGTTCGTCCGGATGGAATACCATTTTGGGCGCTTATGATCGTTGCGCGTCTGGAAAAATCTTTGGATGGATATATGCTTGTTCACGATTAAATTTCAAGATTAATGATGAACGTATTCAATCCACGTGCGCCCGGTCTTGCCTGAATGTAGAATAAATAAAAGTGATCGGCGTGATCCTCGGGAAACGAACATCGGCGGTCCGTGGATCTTTCCCGGACGATGGAGGGACGGGACATGACGCAAAAAGCTAAGAGGCTTATTGAAGAATCGCGCAACGCCATTGTTTCCACAGAGGAGCAACTCCTCCTTCACCCATATCCGGAAGCCCTGGAAAAGAAAGGGCTGGGAAAGGGGAAGCTGACGATGTTCGCGGTACAGCAATATTACGTCATGGAGTACAACGTCAAGGCGGTGGAGTGCGCGCATGAACGCGCCTCTTCTCCCATCGCAAGCAATTTCATGCTCGAGATGGTCAATAAGGTGCGCGCTGCGTCGGATGCGCTGGAGCTTTTCAGCAAGTCGCTTGGGCTGTCGAAAGAGACTATCTGTGCGGGAGAGCCGCTTTCCGGAGCAATTGCATATTCCATGTATACGCATTGGCTGGCGTCGAACGGATCGACGGCGGAACTTGCCGCTGCTTTCCTGGGTAACATGCCGTTGTGGGGCGCCAACTGCGCTCGCATGAGCCGGGCGCTCCAGGCAAATTACGATTTAAAGAAGGAAGACGTTGCTTTCTTTGACATGTTCACTGCCGCATCTCCTGAATTTGAGAGAATGGGGCTGGAAGTGGTCGAAGATGGGCTGGATCATGGGGTGGACCCGGTGTTGATCCGGCGGTCGGTTCGGCTGCTCCAGCGGTACGAACTGATGTTCTGGGAGACGATGTGGGAGCGGTCACGAAGCTGAATCTGTGCGCGGGGCGGGCGCATTTCATCTACTGGGGGATTTAAATGGGTGTGCAGTTCGTATACACGATGAAGGGGCTTGGGAAAGTCTACAGCCAGAAACACAAGGTTTTGGAAAACATCTGGCTGTCGTTTCTCCCGGGAGCGAAAATCGGCGTGCTTGGGCTAAACGGCGCGGGAAAATCGACCTTGCTGCGGATCATGGCGGGGGAAGACCAGGAATTTCTGGGTGAGGCTGGCCCGGCTCCTGGCGTCACGGTTGGGTTTCTGCCGCAGGAACCGCGATTGACGCCGGGGCATACGGTTGCTCAGGCGGTCGAGGAAGGAGTCGCGCAAACCCGCGCGCTGCTCACCGATTTCGAAGAAGTCAGCGCCAAATTCGCCGAGCCGATGGACGACGCGGCGATGGACAAGCTTTTGGCCGAGCAAGCCAGGCTGCAGGATGCTATCGATGCATCGGATGCCTGGGAACTCGACCGGAAACTCGAGATCGCAATGGATGCTCTCCGCCTGCCCCAGGGTGATACATCGGTAGATACGTTGTCCGGAGGGGAGCGCAGGCGCGTGGCGCTATGCCGCCTGCTTTTGCGTCGGCCCGACCTGCTGCTTCTCGATGAGCCGACGAACCATCTAGACGCCGAATCGGTCGCGTGGCTGGAGCGCCATCTCTCCGAATATACGGGCACTGTGGTAGCTATCACCCATGATCGGTATTTCCTGGACAACGTCGCCGGCTGGATACTGGAGCTTGACCGTGGGCGCGGTATCCCATGGGAAGGGAACTATTCCTCATGGTTAGACCAAAAGGGCAAGCGTCTTGAGATAGAGGAAAAACATGCGACCGCGCGGCGCAAGACGCTGGAGCGGGAGTTGGAATGGATTCAGATGGCGCCACGGGCGCGGCACGCCAAAGGAAAGGCGCGTCTCAACGAGTATGAAAAGATGCTTGGCCAGGACACGATGGGCAAGGTGGAAGCGGGCGCCATTTCGATTCCGCCGGGGCCGCGCCTTGGCGATCTGGTCGTCGAGGCTCAAGGGTTGTCCAAGTCGTACGGCGACCGGCTGATCTTCGAGAACATGACGTTTCGCCTGCCGCGCGGCGGCATCGTCGGCATTATCGGTCCCAACGGCGCGGGAAAATCGACTCTTCTGAAGATGCTTGCCGGACAGGAGACGCCGGACACCGGGACGCTTTCGATAGGTCCGTCCACGAAGATCTCCTATGTTGATCAGTCACGCGACGCTCTGGATGCGGGAAAGAGCGTCTGGGAGGAGATCTCCGGCGGGGCGGAGACGCTCGAGCTTGGAAAGCGTAAAGTGTCATCCCGCGCCTATGCTGCCGCGTTCAACTTCAAGGGGCCGGACCAGCAAAAGCGTGTGGGGGAACTATCCGGCGGCGAGCGCAATCGCGTGCATCTGGCAAAGCTTTTGAAGAGCGGCGGAAACATCATCATGCTCGACGAGCCCACGAACGACCTCGATGTCGATACGCTCCGCTCGCTTGAGGAAGCTCTTTTGGACTTTGCGGGATGCGCCATCATCGTATCCCACGACCGGTGGTTCCTCGACCGGGTCGCCACTCACATACTGGCATTCGAGGGAGAGTCTTCTGTCATCTGGTTTGAAGGGAACTATCAAGATTACGAAGCCGACCGCAAAAAGCGGCTGGGGGTGGACGCCGAGCAGCCTCGTCGTATTCGCTACAAGAAGCTCTCCAGGTAGTTCCGGTTGAATGTAACTTTGTATTAACCGTCGGGGGTGGTGTCCGATGGCCTGGTTTCGTTGGAGCGAATGGGGGCGATCTGGATTCGGGGGAACAGCAGACTGACCAGAAAGCCCGCCAGAGCTATGGCCGCCACCACATGGAAGATCATTCCCATTCCGTCCTGCAGCGCGTTGATGGTGCTTTCAGCCATCAGCGGCGGGATCGTCATCCGCTCCGCGCCCAGCACCTTGTCGGCTATATCCGAAGGGATGTCCCGCGCGGCAAGCGTTGCCGTGAGCACACTCCCCAGCATTCCTACCGCCAAAGTTCCTCCAATGGTTCGGCTGAACATGGTGACGGCGGTGGCCACGCCCCGCTGATCCCAGGATACGTTCGACTGCACCGCGATCATTAGCGGCGGGTTCGCAAGGCCAAGCCCAAGTCCGTATACGAACATGGTAAGCCTGACAACCCACAGGTTTGCATCCGGGCTTAACAGAATAGACAGCCCTATCGCGGCCAGTAACGTGACCGCCTGTCCCAAACGGATGAGGAAACGGTAGCCAAGCCTGGGCAGCAGCCGACCGGCCAGCGTGGAAGAGATTGGCCATCCGATCGCAATCGGAGCTATGGCGCTGCCGGCCTCGTAAGGAGTCTTTGCGAGTACGATTTGAACGTACAGCGGGATGAAGGTGGTTGCCGACATCATCGCGGCTCCCATAAGCGCTCCGCCGGCCGAAGCTACCGCGATAACCCGTTTTCGGAAAAGTTCAAGCGGTATGAGCGGATCCGCGGCGCGGCGCTCAAACCATATGAAAGCGGCAAGTGTTGCGGCAGCGGCAGGGAAGAAGTAGATCCCTTCTCCGCGGATCTTGGTTCCCAGCAACGCGAAGACGATTGTCATGGAAAGCAGAATCGCTCCTGTTGCGTCGAGCTGATGCTTTCGCCGGCGCACCGTCTCGTGGTAGGCAAAGAAGAGCACCAAGGCGCATCCAATCCCCAGCGGGATGTTTATGTAGAACACCCAGCGCCACGATAGCAGATGTACGATGGCGCCTCCCAGAACCGGGCCGGCCAGTCCCGCGACTCCCCACACCGCGCTCAATAATCCCTGGATCTTGGCCCGCTGGTGCACATCGAACATGTCGCCGACGATGGTCAACGCGATCGGCTGCACCGCTCCGGCGCCCAACCCCTGTATAGCCCGAAAAAAAACCAGCATGGTCATGGAATCGGCATGCCCGCATAGAAAAGAGCCCAAAAGAAACAAAGAGATTCCGATGAGCATAACGGGTTTGCGGCCGTAGATATCGGCAAGCTTCCCATAGATCGGCATCGTCACGGTGGCTGTGAGCAGATAGGCTGTGAAGATCCATGCGTAGTGGTTGATTCCGCCCAGATCCCCTACTGCGGTCGGCATTGCCGTCGATACAACGGTCATTTCCATGGCAGCCAAAAAGATGCCAAGGAGCAAGGCTACTACTGTCAACGGTCGGTTGGTACGTGGATGCAAGCGGTTACAATTCTCTCTTTCCTGAGAGCAGTGGTGATAAATCCACAAGGCGCAGGGCAAGCAATGAGAGTTCGCCGCGCAACGCGGGATCGAGAGCCGCAAGCCAGCGGGACGGAATAGCCTCAAGCCCGTACCGGGCGCCCGCCATAGCGCCGGCAATGGCGGCGGTAGTGTCGGCGTCGTCTCCGCGGTTCACTGTTTTTATGAGGCATTCCTCGAAGCCGTCGGTGGAGAAGAAGGCGTCCAGCGCAGTCCGCATTGTGTCTACAACGTAGGCGGTGGCGCCGCCCCCGTACTCGTCGAACTGAAATTCCGGATGGCGGTCTACCAACTCGTCCGCAACGGCCCGAAGCATTCGCGCGGGATATCCGAGAATTCCCCACTGGACCATTATCCCCACGGCGATGCACGCGGCGTCGGACAGCGGATGGTTGTGTGTCAGCCGGGCCTGCTCCAGGGCAAGCCGCGCCATCCTCTTTTCGTTCCCGAGGGAGAAAAGAGCAACGGGGGCCATCCTCATGGCCGCGCCGTTTCCGGCATCTTTTTTACCTGGCGGTACTTGCAACTGCCGCTTGGCGCGGTATTCTTCGATCCCCCGTCGACAGGTGGCGCCGACATCCACCGGATTTCCTTCGAGCCATCTTGCGAAGCGGTCGGCAATCCCGACCAGATCCCAATCACCCTTTTCCGTGATCGCGCGGGCGACGCATAGGGTCATCTCCGTATCGTCGGTGACCTGCCCAGGGTCCAGGTCGAGCCACCCGCCGCCCACGATTTCCCTGTGGACGCCAAACTCTTCCCGGATCTGCGCGGGATTCATGAACTCCGTGGTTGCGCCAAGAGCATCCCCAACGGCCGATCCGAGCAGGACGGCCTGCGCGCGTTGCTCTATCTCGATTCTGGATGGAATGCTTCCGGTCAGCGTGCTCAAAAAGTCCTCACGATCACGTCGAAATTTCCTCCGATTACAAGTGACTCTTCTTCGTTTTTCGGAAGGACGCCCGGTAGAAGATCCGAGCGGAAGAAGATCTTGCCGACGGGCACATCGGTTTCGAACACATGGTCACCAAATTCCCATGCGTACTCTAGTCGCCCGGAGAAGGAGTTCAGGTTGTTCATCCGAACCACGGCAGACTGGCCTGCGATCTCCTCTAGGAAAGCATAGTCATGAATGTTGCGGATTCCACGGTAGAGCCGAAAGGAGAATACGCTTGGATAACGGCGCGCCAGTTCGTACTGGACGTATTCGTATATGAGGTCAAGCTGCGACTCGATTGCGTTGCTGCGCATGCTCTCACGCATCCGCTCCTCGAGGTAGATCATGTATTCTTTGCAGTCGAGGCTGTTGATCATACCGGCGTGGAAGGATGGAGGTAGCCCGAACCGGCTTTCAACCCATCCTTTCAGGACCGCGCCTTCCTCCGAGTTGGTGTTGTGGATCCATCCCCGGAGAAAGTGAAGATAATCGTTTCTAAGAGAGCGTCGCTCGGCGTAGGTGCCGCCGCCGCGCCACTTGCCGGAAAGGTAGATCTGCTTCATATAGTCACGAAAACACCGTTCCCTGGCGCGTGGCGTTTTTATCAGGTCCAGACGCGCGAAGAAAGAACGGTGAGCGTGGCGGACGCCCAGAATCTCCAGCGGCCGGGGATTCCGGTTGAAATGATGTGACGCGATCACCCACGAGGGGTGCTGGCAATGATTTAGCGGCAGGACTTGCAGAGCCATTCAATCATAATATGCCTTTATCGTCCTTTTTCCCATTCGTGATATTGGTGAAGGCGTTGTCGGCGTTCAGGTCCGCTCATGCAATATGTTTGGGAGATGGTATCCCCAGAACTCCTCTCACTTCAGGGGACTTGCTGTTCCAGGTTATGCTGGATTTGGGCATTTTGCTTTCAAGCAAAATTGAGGGGCGCGAAATCGGCGGCAAATTCCGTGTTCCAGTAGCGGACAACTACCGTATAGCCCCACAAAGACCAGAAAGATGCTGTGAACTAACAGCGGCCTGCTGCCCTTGTCTGTAAGGAGGACGTTTATGTTACCATTGAGCCGGGAGTAATTATGAATGAATTGCCAATAAATGATGTTGATGTTTACGATGTCGCAGAGATCAAAGAAAAGCTGGCGCCGGTATTCAGGAATAATCGAGTAAAGAGAGCTGTTCTTTTCGGCTCCTACGCTAAAGGTGAAGCTGGTCCGCGAAGCGATGTTGATATTCTTGTAGACAGTGGTCTTAGAGGTCTGGATTTTGTCGGACTTATAGAATTTGTACGTGAAGCATTACAAAAAAATGTGGATATGGTTGACGTTTGTTACGTCAAAAAAGGTTCAAAAGTAGATCGGGAGATTGCGGAAACAGGAGTGCCTATTTATGGCGAATAGAAATATAACCATTGTGCGGGATCTTGTTAAATATATTGTAAAAATAAAAGAATATTGCAATGGAGTTGATAAAGATTCTTTTGTTGCCAATACGCAATTACATGAAGCGTGTGTTTTCAACTTGCTTCAGATGGGAGAATCGATAACTCGTTTAGACGATAAATTTATCCATGCTTATCCGGAAATACCTTGGATTAAAATCCGTGGGTTGAGAAACAGAATTGCGCATGATTATGAGGGCATAAGCATCGACATTATTTGGGATATTATCCAAAACGATCTGGAACCCTTGCGGGCTCAGTTGCTTATGATTGAAACCGATCTCAAGGCCGGAATGTAATGAAATTTAACTTGAGGTTTTTTGACAGGTTTTATGCATACCGCACACCGTTATTGGCGTTATAATAATTAGTTAGCCCGTGAACGATGCGGCGTTATCGCGCTTTCCTCCCGGAAAAATCCGGTGAACGAAAACGCTTTTCGGAGGAAGCTGTGAAAGTTGAAGAACTGGTCAATGAATTCCTCGCTCTTACGGAAGAGGAGAGGATGGGTGTCCTGCGTGGGATCATGCCACCGTTTTGCCGGGGCATGATGGCGAACGAGGAGAAGGTGCAGCAGATGTTCCTTCTGTTTATGGTGGATTGCGGCCAGGAGATGGAGAGCATGCTTGCCGCGATGTCGAAGACGTTTGGCCAAAAAACTTGCAAATGATGATATGCCCGCGGTAATCCGCGCGCAGGAGAGAGGAAGCGATGTCGATATTCAAGTTCAGCTATTTGTGTGAGGCGTGTGACGAGTCTTACGAGGTCAAGATGCAGATGGAAGAGCAGGAAACCTGGATTGCCCGTTGCCCGAAATGCGGCAACGAAGGGAAACAGGGACTGTACGCTATCGCGCCGGACGGCGCTAAAGGCGGCGGTTGCAGCGGATGCGGCGGCAAACTCCACGGTTGTAAAGGCTGAAAACCGCTTCTTTATGCTTGTCGGGGCGTTTGTGTTACAGGAGTAACTATGAATGAATAGCCGCCACGATGTTGGCAGCTATAAGAGTTTGCTTGACGTGATACAGACGTTGTAAGCCAAACGAACTGCCCGCTCCATCCTCTTGCCGTTTCCGCATGATAATGGCCGGAGTAGCCAGTGAACGGGCGGTTTTTCCGCGTTTTACGCCCGGAAAAATCCGGTGAACGAAAACGCTTTTCGGAGGAAGCTTTGAAAGTTGAAGAACTGGTCAATGAATTCCTCGCTCTTACGGAAGAAGAAAAGATGGATGTCCTGCGGGGGATCATGCCCCCATTTTGCCGGAGCATGGCGGATAGCATGGTAAGGAAGGAGCGGATGTTTCTTCTGTTTACGGGTGATTGTGGCCGGGAGATGAGGGACATGGTTTCCGCGATGTCGAAGATGTTTGGACAAAAGGGCTGCAAGTGAGTATATGCCCGCGGTAATCCGCGTGCAGGAGAGAGGAGCCGATATTGGTATTCAGCTATTTCTGCAAGGCATGTGAAGAATCGTACGAGATCCGGATGTCGATGGAAGAACAGGAGACCTGGGCTGCCCGCTGCCCGAAATGCGACGACGCGGAGAAGCAGGAACTGTACGCGATCGGCCAGGATGACGCTAAAAGCGGTGGTTGCAGCGGGTGCGGCGGCAAACTCCACGGCTGTAAGGGCTGAAAGCCGCTTCTTCATGCTTTTCGCAAAATCATGCCGCGAACCGGCGCGGTAAGGGTACGTGGAACTGCCGTGATCCGGTGTCAAAAGGATTAAGAGTGAACATCCCGTATAAAGGTGTCTGGCCCCGGCTTCATCCCACCGTTTTTGTCGCTGAAGGAGCGATGATCGTGGGAGATGTTGAGATCGGGGAGCAGTCAAGCGTCTGGTTCAACGCGGTGGTGCGCGGGGATATATTTCCGATCAAAATTGGTAAGCGGACAAATATCCAGGACGGATGCGTCTTGCATGTGAAAGTCGGAATGCCGGTAACGGTTGGCGACGAAGTAACCTTCGGGCACGGGGTCATGGCGCACGGTTGCGAGATAGGAGATTTGTGCCTTCTCGGAATCGGCTGCGTGATCCTTGACGGGGCAAACATTGGCCGTGGGAGCGTGATTGCGGCGGGGGCTGTGGTTCCTCCGGATATGATCGTTCCTCCGTATTCTCTGGTAATGGGAGTGCCGGGAAAGGTAGTGAAGGAGCTTGGTCCCGGCTCGGAAGAAAAAAACCGCGTTTTCTCGGATAACTATGTCGGATACGCGCAGAGCTTCATGCAGGAGAGGAAATGATGGATAGGGTTCAAGAGATCTTCCAGGGCGACAGACTGATTCAGGATTTCGGCATGAAGCTGATCGAGGCGCGGGAAGGCTACGCGAAGGTTTCCGTGGTCGTCGAGGACCGGTTCCTGAACGCCCACAATATAGGGCACGGAGTGTTGACTTTTGCGGTCGCGGACGCCGCGTTTGCCCTTTCGGTCAACGCTGTTTTTGACGCCATTGGAGTCAACAGCGGCTTTAACATCCTCCGGGCTGCCAATCCTGGGGAGACGCTGATCGAGGAATCACACGCCATTCATAAAGGACGCCAGC
>Ga0123353_10012475_pt1 | contig 12085 bp, 9 predicted proteins | sample TergutLab28metaG_3_FD_92763 | JGI IMG/M metagenome (GOLD analysis project Ga0123353, IMG submission 92763) | Labiotermes labralis P3 segment gut microbial communities from Petit-Saut dam, French Guiana - Lab288 P3 | ecosystem: Host-associated > Arthropoda: Insects > Digestive system > Gut ... | reverse complement strand
CGCTTCTAAGCTCTGAAGATGACCTTCAGCTCTTTTATAATCAGACTCGTGACTTTTAACATCCTTCTGACCCTCTAATGATTTTGATAATTCCTTTAATTCATCAATCGCAAACCCAAGCTCTCGCTGAGTACCCCTAATATTCGCGTATTTATCTGAAATTGCCTTATGATAATTCTCACTAGAAGAAAGATAATCAAGAGCCTGTTCACGATATCGCCTCACTAAAGAGCCGATAAACTCAGGTGGTTGCTTGTTTCTCTCTGCTATTAAGTTTCTTTCTGCTGCTGAGCCGGAAGTTATAGATGTGCCACATATACACTCTCCCCGTTCAAGAATATAATCAATTGAAGAAGCAGTCATCTCGGGAACACTTTCTGTTTCATCCTCCGCATCATTTAATACCATGATTGCCTTTTTTAGTATTGGCATACCAAAAAATGAAAATGATGATGAGCTGAAAAGTAATACTATATCTTCCTTATCTTTTTCTAGACGTTTTGTTAAAGATCTAACAATGTTCTCTAATTGTTCTCTTCGTTTTTGCGCTTCGGCTGTTGGTTCATTAGCCTTTAGCATAGCGGCAAACTTTGCCTTTTCACCTGTGTAATAATCAATTTGCTCGTTAGTGTTATTGAGATCATTTTCGAGTGCTTGAAGTTGAAGCAACTTACCATCAAGGTTTTGTTGGGCTCTCTGTGCATCTAGATTACCGGAAAAGTCCATACCTTTTTTTAATCTATTGATAACGGATTTTAAATGTGTCATCGCATTAGAAAGAATATCAAGACCCATCAATCCTTTTACAGATGCTTCAATATCAGGTCTACTGCTGATTAATCCAACACGTTCACCGCCAAAAAAGAAGTAGCTTGATAATGACTCAGGAAGAATAGCCTCGATGTTTTTTGTAAATTCACTTTCTATTTTTGTTTTCGTTTGACCGTCTGGTTGTAAGTAAGATATATCTACCGTATTCAATGAACGACGGACCTTACCGTCCTCTCCGATGCAAGTGTATGTATAACATCTCTTAACCTCATATTCCCGTCCATCATGGTCTAGCACAACAACACCTGTGACTGTTTGTGTTTCGCCTATGCTCATATTGTCAACAATATTCTTGTTTAGTAAAATCGGATCTTCAAACGACTCTTTATTATATAATACCCACTCAAAAGCTCTTATAAGCGTTGTTTTACCCGAGGTATTTTTACCAATTAATACTGTAACATTCCTTTTAGGGTCAGTTGAGAACGCTACAACTTGGTGTCCGATGAATTGACGGAAGTTTTCTAATTCAATTCTCTTTATTAACATTTTCCTACAACCACCTTTTCAATGTACTTGCGTATATTGTCTACGATGGTGTCACTTGGGTCTTTTCGGATGATATTTTTCTTCTCGATATCAATAACCTTAACCTTAATCAAGTTGAGCTTTCGTTCATCCAGTTGCGTATCAGACATACTCGATAACCTCCTCACTATTTATTAGGTCAAATCCATATGATTCCTTTATTTCATTAACTAATTTGTCAGCATCAGCAGGATTTTTTGCTAAATCACCAAACTCTCGCATTCGGGTTATTTCTTTTTTTACCAATGAAACGTCCATACGCATTTCTTCGCCACCGATTTCTACCTTTGAAAGCGGTCTTGGTAGAGTAATGAAATCATAAATAATAGCAAATGGTTTTCCGGGTGCTTTACGTAGTACTCTTCCTCGTCGTTGTACATATTCTTTTGGGTTTGTGCTACTAGCTAAAATGAATGCTGTTTTTATACTGGGTATATTGACGCCTTCGTCTAAGCATTTTATTGCTACTATCGCTTGATATGGGTTTGCATTGCTAAACTTTGACTTAATTACTTCTCTTTCTGCAGCAGACTCAGAGGAAGTAAAGTGCGTTACTTTCATACCAAGTTCATGACCCAGCATCTTTGATACTTCTACTATCTGCCGTTCACCATAATCATCACGCTCAGAGTTGTCACTAGTTGAAAGGAAAGTACGTGCTGCACCGCAGTACACCAGAATATGTGATTCTTTTTTTAGGGGTTCCATCAGTTCCTTTAATAGCCTAACTTTATCAGAAGCACCAGCAACTAATCGTGCTCTCTCAATTAATAATTTTTTGCCGAACTCAGACATATTTAACTCACCAAACATGTCAACGTGGCATTGCTTTGCAATTTTTGCCGATAACTCACGATATTGATTAACTTCGATCTCATTAAGATAGATGACTTTTGGGTAATAATAATACGGTGTTAATTTATCTTCCCTAATAGCCCGCTCAAGGCTATATTCAATACATTTATCTCCAAAATAATCAAGTAACACCTTTGTACCCAGTTCATCATTATGTCGTTCAAGGGTTGCAGATAATGCTAATCTATATTGAAAGTTTGGGTTAAGTGTTTTTCTAAGTTTTTCAGCACCAAAATTATGAGCCTCATCTATAATTAAAAGTACATCAGTACCAAGCTTATCAAGTTCTTTTTGAACATGAGAAGATGAATAAGTGGCATTAGTTGTCACAAAACAAAAGCTATCGATAACACCAATCTTAAAATCAATCACATCATTTGCCAATCGTTTCTTCCAATCGCTTTGCTTTGATGCTGAGTAACCAATCGTGGGCTTCATGTTAAATATTACTATGTCTTCTACCCATTGCTCAACTAAGTGTTGATAAGGGCAAACGATTATAATAGCGAGTCTAGAGTTACGTTCAAATAATCTAACAGCAGCTCCAAGACCAGTATATGTTTTGCCTGTTCCCGTTGCCATATCAAAAATCCCACGACAGTCTTTTTCTAACCATGCCTTGATTGCATCGTTTTGGTATGGGTGTAAACCAACCTCTTGTGGTATAGCAGGTACGTTAGTAACAATAGGTTCCGGTGTGTACAATAGTTCGGTGTTGTCTAGCTCGTAGTTTTGCGTTTCTCTTTTATAAGATATAAGTTTTTCTAGCGCTACATTTGGGAAATCAATCACTGAGATTCCTTGCTCTCTGCTTTCCCATAAAGAGTCAAACTCGTTTTCCAAGTCATTTACACGCTGTCTATCACTATCGACAAGTGAATTAAATACAACAATCGATTCAAAATTGTTATGAAATGCGTTTATTGTTTCGTTCATAGACCCTGTAAATGCAATACGATTGCCTTCTAAATCATATAACAATCCAATCTTTTCGTGATACATCCCTGTAGATTTTTGTGGCGGGGTAAAGGCGACTTTAATTTCTAATCTCCCAATAGAAATAAGATGTGCCAACCAATTCAATCTTTCCTCATCAGATGAATTTTTAGGTTCTTGAAACTCACGCATTAATGCAGACTCTACAATTGCCTTCTCATTATAACCTCTCTTTATTGCATCAACATCATCTTCTTGAAGGTAAGGGGAAACAATAAACTTGATCTTACCGCCATTTTTTACTAAACCAGCAATACCCTTAGACAAATCGATTAAAGCTCCGGAAGAAAAGAAGCCAACCGCTCTTTTGTATAGCGTTGAAACATGTAGTACAGGGACATAGAAATCAAGAACAATATCGTCCTTATATGTCTTGTATCCGCGTTTTATAGGTAATCTTTCATAACCCACTTTCGATACTCCTAAAGAATACTTTATGTTCAAGATCAACCAAAATCGATACCACAGCATTTTCATATGCTTCGCTAGTCTCTAAGCATATTCCACAATATGCTATGTCTTGTACTGGTGTTGGTACTACATCGCATTCATATCCTTTGCTTTTTATACGTCCCTCTGCCAAGAATACATTATTTGTTTTATAGAAAATTAAATACACTCTATCACCTCAAGCGCATTATTTTATTTAGAAAGACAGAAACCTCATTTTTTGTGTTGTTATAATCTACACTTACTCTCACAGCACCAGTTTTTACAGTTCCTAATGTTTCATGTGCTAGTATAGCACAATGGATGCCACCACGGACACAAATATTATCAGAATTTAGCGCTCTAATAACCTCGTCTGTGCTAACGCCCTTTACACAGAAACAAAATGTGGACACTCTAGTGCGTTTTGAATTATATAAAATTATGTTTGGCATACACGCTAAACCTTCAATTAAAGTTTCTATTAATTCTTTTTCTAGAAGAGTATTAAAATCATTGGTTTGTGATATATAATCAATTGCAGCTTTCAATGCCCACAATGCAGGCATATTCATAGTACCTGCTTCATAACTCTCTGGATAAATATTTGGATTTATGTAACTATCACCATGAATCCCGGTACCACCTTGAATCAATGGGGTACATTCAAATGAAGTGTTGCAACATAAACCACCAGTTCCAGGAAGTCCATGTAAATCTTTGTGACCTGTAAATGCTAAGAAATCGATATTATCTTTAGTCATATCAATCATGAGTTTCCCAGCACCCTGTGAAGCATCTACAAACACACGAATGCCTTTCGATTGCAGATATTCACCAAGTTTACTTGTATATACTATTTCACCTGTTAAGTTACTTGCCAGAGTTATGAATGCAACTTTTGTTCTTGATGTTATGTGTTTATCAATGCAAGAAAAATTATGCGAATGTAGTTCTCTATCTCCTAACACTGAGTATTTTATGTCTTTGGTTAGTGAAAGATTATGAATAGGACGTAAAACAGCATTATGTTCGTAGCAAGATAGAAGTATATGATCGTTGGGTTCTAAATATCCATTCGCAAACAGATTAATAGCTTCAGTTGAGGATTTTGTAAAAAAAACACGATCCATATCCAATGCACCAAAAAATGAAGCAACTGTCTTTCGTGTCTCATAAAGCATTCTTGAAGCTTCTATGCCTAGTCCATAGGAACTACGCCCTGGACTCACACCTACATCACGAAGGTAATAATTGTATGCATCGTAAACACACTCAGGTTTCACTCTTGTAGTTGCTGCATTATCAAAATAGATTAATGAAGGCATAATTACACCGCCCAGTCACATTTCCTTAGTGTCATTTTCAATATATTTCTTTCCTGCAAGTACTTGAGATGTTATACATCCATTGTAAAACTTTGCTATACACTTTGCACACTCCCTTAAGTTTTGATTACACTTTGATTCATCAATCGAATATCGTTTGCTCCGTATTGTATCAATTGCACCACGTGGACACAATGAATCACATGCGGTACAGCGAATGCAGAATTGGTATTTCCTCATTTGACATTTGATGCGGTTAATTAGTAGGAGTGAATCAACACCTTTAGCTGGAAGCACCTTAATAACCGGTGTCCCAAAAGTGATTATTACATCACAAATTTTAGTACTTGTGTTATCTCCATGTTTTTCTTCTATCGTGATGTACGTAGCATCATCTTTACTAAATACATCAAGTTTTCCAAATGGTTTTAAAAACTCAATAATATCTGGAGTAGTATTACGTTTTATCATTACATTTCGCGCACGTCCAGATAGATTGCAAGGTGTATCAATAATATTAACATTTCTCGTTGGAAGACCACTAGCACCTTTACGTGTTTTCCATTTTCCATTTTCCACGTAATCTGTCACATCAGTTTTTCCAGTATCCTTAGCAAATGTATACAAGACATTTCTCCATTTCTTTGCTAATGAAGGAAAATAAATGTCTGTCAACATTGTTGACCAATTTGTATTGTTTGGACAACACCAACATCCTACTCTTTTATATCCGTAACGGTAGGCAGGATTAAAAGCAAGATTCTTAAACAATAGATATAACCATACATCGTAATCTGTCCAATCAATTATTGGCATTGCATTGATTTGTGAACCGATTTTTGACTTAATCTGTGTACGCTCATAGCCTCTTCGCTCCTTTGACTCACTTCGTCGTACACCTAAAAATGTAACACTATTACCATCAAGATTTTGTAGCTCTGAGTTTAAATTACTAGTTTTAAAGATAGTGCAACACCAACGCTCAAATCTGCTGGGTGGACCGAAAACCTTGCAAAGTTTAAAAAAATCATTATCTGGTTCACTTGGGAGCATTGGAGGTATTGGATTTTCTGAACGAAATGTTTTATTGACATACTCGTATGTGCATGGAAACTCAAGGGTTGTATCACCAAAATAATGGATAATCCGTTCATTTTGCAAAGCGTCTCTTACTAAGCGACTTACTACTGTTGAATCTTTCCCTCCAGAGAATGATATAGTTGGAATATAAGTTTTTGTTGAACCAAGACCATATTTACTTACTATGTCATTTATATAATGCTCTGCTTCATCTATTTTGGCTTCAATGTAATATTGATTAGCAGAAATGAACTCCTGATGATAAGGAAGATTATCATTTATGCAGATATTTGATCTCAACATGTCTGCATATTTTAAATACTCTTTTTTTCCAAAAAAACTAACGATAGAAACTTTAGTGCGTTCTCCATCGATTAAGTATCCCCCACCACCAAGATACCAAACGGTTTTTGATGTAATATCAGTACTTAGAATTGCTGACAAGAGTTTACGTTCTTGCATGTATACAGGATTACATATAGCAGATGATGCAATATACACTGTGGTGCTATTACATAGAGTACAGGTTAGATTATTGAATATGGGGATTTTGCATGTATTACACCAGTATATCATAGGGATATCTCCAAGCTATTTTTTCTCGACCATATCGTCTAGGATTGATAATACTACATGTAGACGTTCTTCATATGATATACTTTGACCAAAACTATCTATTGAAGCTGCAATTTTATTTTTTAGTGTTTTACTTATTTGGGAAAGCTCGCTAATGTCAAACACAACGTCCTTACCATCACCTTCGGGAGTTGTAATAGTTAACTTAATTTGATTTTCACTTAATGCACCAACTTGAATGAACGCTGAAAGTGTTTTTTTGATGTTATTGAGCTTGTTGTTGAACTCAGTTTTATGTTCATCATTCCAATAAATGAATTCAAAACCAGTGAGGAGCTTTGATATTTCTAGTAATGTAGTTTCATTATCCTGCGTAGGTGTTACTTGCGAAGCAAACTTCAACCAAACATTTGTGTAATAATCAAATGATTTTTTATTCTTTTCTTGCCATTGATTCTTGTATAAAATACTTATGTATTGAGATATGTCCTTATCAAAAAAATTATCATCTTCATTAAAAATGGTAAAAATTTCGTGGCACAAGTCAGATTGAAGCCTTACAGTAGCACCGCTAAGTTCTAAAAGAACATCTGCGACTGTGTTAGCGGCAGTATTATAGTCATTACAAATACTGAATAGATCAGTAAAAAAGAACTTTGAAAAGTCAGTATGAGTCTGCTCCATAATTTTACGATATTTTTTAGAAGTGTCAGAAACATAATCATTAGTGGTTCTAGAAAATTTATTAATTGTTTTATACTGAGTAAACATACCTTCATATATACCTTTGAGTCGATTACGTGCGATTGCATGTGGATTGATAGTTTTTTCAAACATTTCCTCAAGTGCATTTAGGTAATCTAATTGTGATTGTGACCAATTTGTGATGGTGATTACATAATCATGAGGACGCTTAATTAAATCTTCAATAAGGTCAGGAGTCATTTCTTGATCCACACCATGACTACTAATAACTAGTGATTTTCTGTACGGTAGCAACATGTGTGCTATTAACACAGATAAATAACCCTCTCTCAATCCAAGAGGTGGAAGTCTTAATTCGTTATATAGTTGGAAAAATGTTGTTGGCTTATTCTTAAACTGTGTTATGTATTTTGTAAAAACACTTCGTAATGCTACAGCGCTTTGCCTTTTATCAGGTAGTTGATTCAGTTCATTATAAGTTATTTCACCATCATCTACTAACCCGTTTTTTACTAGTACTGACCGAATAAAAATATACTCAGGAGAAAGATATGGCATACCAAAATAATCATTTGGTTGTGCGTCATTTAGCATAGCTCGTAGTACATTTTTTCTTGTTGTGGAAAGTGTACCGGACAGATTGTTCTTGTTAACTAACTCATTGTTGATAATTAATGCATCAGGGAATGATTGGGTCATTATACGGCTTGCTCTTTCGTCTAAATTTGAAAAAGCGTCATTACTTAGAATTGATCCTAAATCAACAATAGAACTTTCTTCGTCCTTGCCAGTACGCCAAGAATGTATTATCTTTAATATTACACTTGATTGTTCTGACTTATAGTAACGCAACTCGTTCTCTGCAGCTGGATCGTTTTCTTTAAGTTTATCAAGTTTGGACTCCAAACAAAGAATAGCTACATAACGCTTTACTTCGCGTGATATACGTTCGTGATCGTATGTAACTATAGCAATCGACCTGGGAATATCTTCGCAAATATTGATAATGTTACCTTCAACTGTATCTGCATTAGCTAATAGCATCAGTAACACTCCGTCATAGTAATCAGGTAGCTGTCGAATGTAACCTGTGCGCGATGCTTCTTCAACAGTTGCAAAAATAGGAATAAACACTCGATTTATATGATAATATCTATTGTATGAATATGGATAAAGAATAAAGTCTACAAATGATTCATTTAATGTTTTGCACACTAACTCATCACTGATATTTGCGACTTCGTTATTAATTAACTCTTCGATATCATATATACTACCATCAAAGAATTCATATCTATCTGTTGAACCGATATACTTAATTATTTTTTGTTTTTGAAGTGAGTCTATTGCATCCTCAAGCTGCTCAGATGGTGCATCAATAACTCGTAAAATGGTGCTTTTACACGGAGATAATGCACCACCGTCATCAATAATCCCTATCACTACAAGCAGCTTAAGGATTCTTACCTCAGCGACATTGTCGTTGTAACTAAACTTACCTTTGCTCAAGGCATTATGAAGCTTACAATACCAATCGAAACTAATATCACTTTGCAATGACTTAATATTAGGTTCGAAATAGTCATATAGTGCATCAATCCCAACAAATCGAAACTCATTGTCATTGTTAGACTTTAAAAAACTATGCAAACTGTTCTCGTCTAAACTAACTAAATAAGTGAAAAACGTTCGTTCATTTTGAGCTATTCTTTTTGAAAGTTTATCAAGTGCAAAAAGTGTAATTGGGTGTAGAGGATATGCACCCTCAAAAGGATTAGCACTACCCATAGCTGTAATAAGAAAGCCCTTAAAGTCCATTGCACTTGCATATAAGTTATCAAGTTCTTTTTGATACCTTTTTTTAAAAGTCGACCAGTAATCAGTACGCTTTGTGATTATATTACTAATTAATGATAAGCATTGATCTTGTCGATCGTTTATTGATATTGACTTAAAACGACCTTCAACCTTTTTCCACTCATTTGCTATAGTTTTCCCGTAATTCTTCGTGTAAAGTGCAATTTCTTTGTGAGATACAAGAATAAGGTGCGTATCATACTTGCTGTGATCACAATACTCTGCAAAATCTTGCACAGCTTTAATTTTTATATTTTTCATATTGTCATCAAGATAACGACCAAACTCATCAAAAATAAAGATAATACCGGAATAATCTACAGAAACTGCTTTATTTGCTTCATCCAAATTATCTATTAAATTTGAAGCTTCATATATAAAGTCAACTCCATAAGTAATATCCGAAAAAACCGATTTGAACTTACGTTCAGCACCTTCATCGAATAGAAGTAACGACTTTTTTAAGTCATCAACTGTAGTACGATTTGCTTCACAAGCAGTTTGCAGACGGGATGAAGACTCTTCATTAATGCCCCATTGATCAAGTAAAGATAGAGCATATGTGTAGAAGGACTTGAATTTTACACATATTCCCTTACTCTCAAGCACACGCCTTAATGAGAAATATATACTACGCTCAAAATTCTCAAAATCAAATGTAATAGGTACAACAAGATACGGTTTTTTTCGTGAAGTATGAATATACTCGTCAATATCATTTGCTAAGTAGGCGTCATAACTATGAATCCTTTTATAAAAAGTATCATATGCAACTCCATCAACGTATTGCTTGCCTAAAAGCAGGCTTAATATAGCAAGAAAATGAGACTTTCCAGTACCATATGATCCATAAAGTATTCTAGCATGATGATTCGATGAATCGCGAGTAATATCAATAAAGAAATCCTTCAATATCGAGATTGTAGTGTTGTTTGGGATGAATTTACCAAGAATCTTATCATTCTCAATATCGAACTGTATATTGACGGAATATGTATATTCATTTTCTTGCATTATTAAGTCACTGTATAACATAGATTCATCTACCCACCTTACAAAAGTAGTCATGGAGTAGCGCGCTTGCGTCTAAGATAGTAACTTCAATATGTCTGTTTCCAAAGTTATTCACTAAATTCAACTTACCTCGATTTTCTAACATTTGCATAAGTTCAATTAACGATGAATATCCTAAAGAAAAGTATCTACCAATCTGTTTTGGCTCGTTTAATATTATATCTAGTGATATCTGGTGACGTTTCGCGAGTGTACTTTCATTATCACGAAGAATACAGTAGAGTACAATATCAAGTGGGATATTAGATGCTTGAATTTTTTGCTTTTCGTAAATATTACGTTCCTTCATACGTATCAGATTAAGAGGAGAAAAGAATGGAATTGTATCTTCATCTATAATCTTTTGAATATCGATTATACCATCGCTAAAATATGTATTTTTAAAGCAATCAAACTCCTTACTGAATGCGGACTTTGCATATGATGCACTTTTACTAATAGAGTATCCGTGAAAAGCGGTTATAAAATCTTCTTTAGTAAAATTGATTTTTTCAAATTCATTGAACGCCCAATACCATGCTGTGGCTTTCTCCTCGTTCCTCGCTAGTTCACGGTGTAAAAGCCATAATGAACCAACATCTTGCAAATATAGATCGTAATCATATAGTTCTTTGAATAATTGCGTTTCCTTACATATTAGCCCCTGCTGATCTTTCTCTTCAGTTGTTAGTCCTGATGCATCAGCCCAATAACGTAACGCTTTTATCATCACACGACCCATACCGACGGTATCAACAGCTTGTCTCTCCGAATTTGGAGAAAAAATACGTGGATTTTCTCTTATAGCGAGTAGGATTTTTGTAGGCCATCCGTTACGGATATAGAATGACCCATGTTTATTTATTACCATAATACTTAACCTGCTTTTATAGCTGTTCTGATATAGATAGAAATATATTATAGAGCATTAACACGCTTTTTTCAATGTTATGGACATGAGTTAGATGTTTATGTAGACGTTCAAAAATGCAATTTTCACTCCACTGATATCCACTGGTATATATATAGCATATAGGTATATATAAAATACCACAACACCTGTCCGATAATCTGGACATTAAAATCCCTTGACGATGGCGACTTCTCTCTTTTTTTCGGTAACCTCGTATAGTATTTATACTCTTCCGGCGTGGTGTCCGCAAGTAATTCGACTTAGTAAACGGATGAAATATCAAAGAAAGATAAATCATCAAATCTTTCAAATATAGTTTTATTATCGCCATTCCATCAATTACAATTGTCGCGATTGCCGTTCGGAACTAATAATACGGGCAGCTTTAGTATGTGTAGTTTATAGCTAACTTACCCGGTGTTCTGACAATATTTGCTATTGACGAACGATAACAAATGTGTTATCGTTCGTTGGAAGGAATACCATGTACGAGGTAGAATTTTATCGTGATAGAAACGGTAAATCAGATTTATCAAGAAAGCGCGAAAAACACCGCCGCTTGAAATCGAACAAGCGCGTATAAAGATGAAGACTTTAAAGAAAGGCATGGTGAATGATATGGCTAACGGTGAAGTAATTAAAACGATTACTGATTATATGAACGATGAGACAAGGGTCAGTCCACCGGAGCGGGAGCGTATCAATTTCGAAGTTGCTCTAATTGGAAAAATGATTGAGGCAAGAGAAGAAAAGGGATTGTCGCAGAGGGAACTTGCCGAAATTTCCGGTGTAAAACAACCAGCCATTGCGAGACTCGAGAGCATGAGAGCGACGCCGCAGATAGACACATTATTCAAGGTCTTACACCCTCTGGGATATACAATAGAGATTGTACCGCTCTCGCAGGAAAAAGCAAGAGCGGAGGTGTAGTTCT
>Ga0123353_10012473_pt1 | contig 12085 bp, 7 predicted proteins | sample TergutLab28metaG_3_FD_92763 | JGI IMG/M metagenome (GOLD analysis project Ga0123353, IMG submission 92763) | Labiotermes labralis P3 segment gut microbial communities from Petit-Saut dam, French Guiana - Lab288 P3 | ecosystem: Host-associated > Arthropoda: Insects > Digestive system > Gut ... | reverse complement strand
TGCGGCTGTAAGGGCAGCCTTTATACCGGCAGGGCCTCCGCCCACAACCGCGACCTTCTTTGTATCCCTTGGCGGCAGTATCATGCTGTCGATCCAGAACTCAAGCCCCGCTTTCGGATTGACCGAGCACTGATGATGCCCTCCATAGGCGCCGCTGTCATGACAACGCATACACTGCAGGCATGGTACAACATCCTCGATGCGGCCGTCGATGCACTTTTTGATGAGTTTCGGGTCCGCGATCAGCGAGCGGCACATTGCGACGAAATCGGCCGATCCGTTGGTGATCAGGTATTCCGCATCCGCAAGGTCGCGAATGGCGCCCATGGCCTCGACCATGCAATTGACTCTGCCCGACTTTTTGACAGCGTCGGCCACATGCGAGTTTGGCATGCGCGGGCGGAAGCCTGAAGCGTGCGTATGCGCCATCCAATCGGGATTATGCATACCCGCCGAGCATTGAAGGATGTCAAGATACGGCGAAAGCCCCTCTGCGATGCGTACGCCTTCCTCGAGGCTGATGCCCTCCGGGTTATACTCATTGCCTGAAATGCGCGCTTCGATAAACATATCGTTTCCGACGGTCTGGCGGACAGCTGTCAGGATATCCAGGATATACCGCATCCTGTTTTCATGGCAGCCCCCGTATTGGTCTTTTCTTTTATTCGTAGCCGGCGACAGGAACTGAGCCAGCGGCGTGCTGTGCCCGAAGTGCAGAAACACGCCGTCAAAGCCGAGCTTTTGCAGCTTTCCGACGACTTCCACATACCTGTCCCGGTATCTCATCATTTCATCGACGGGTATCTCTTCTGCGCTGCCGCCGAACATGCCGCGCGCGCCTTCGCTGACGCCGTAGTTTTTCAGAAATACTCCTGTAAGCTCCATCGACGCTTTTGCGCCGTAAAAATGTATGCGTTCGACCATTGTGGTGAGCCTGTCCCTGGTTTTTCTGATGGACATGTCCCACCTGTCCTCCCACTCGGTCTCCAGCGCCACGCCGGTGATCGTCACCAGGCCAACGCCGGTTTTCGCGCGGTTGGTCCAAAATGTCATAGCTTCATCGGTGGGTATATTGTACCCGCTGTGCAGTGAGGAGATTCTTGTCGGTGGGTATTCCAGGCGGTTTTTGAAAACAAACTTGCCTACGCGGATGGGAGAGAGGGCATTCGGATACAGCATGATCTTACCTCCATAAAATATATTCTCGGGAGATTGCGCGGGTTTATCTCTCTTGTTGACTATAGTAACACTATTATTTCGCGAAATCAATCTTTGCTTTTGCCGTTTTGCTGTGTTATCATTCTACTAAGTTACTGGTCAGGTCTGACTTGAAGCGCGATGAGGAGTCAGTGTTTATCAACTTCCAAAGCGAGTTGAGCGCCCGGAATAATGGTGCAGGATATAAATTATAGCAAGCGCGTTTGTCTGAGCGACGAAGTTGATAAACACTGACTCTGAGTGCAAGCGCACACCGGACTCCTGTGACCAGTTACTCTACTAATAATGATAGAATCAGGAGCATCGATATGAACGAAATCCGGATCGGCAAAGCAACCATATCCCGGGACTTTCTGTTATTTCTGATCGCGAGCGCACTGCTCGGGGTCACATTTGCGGTTGAAAGCACCTCGTTTGCAAACCGACTTGCCGAAGACCTTGGCTTTACGACGACCCAGCGGGCCTCCCTGGAGATCCCGCGTGAACTTCCGGGGCTGCTGGTCGTTTTCATTACCGCCGCGCTTGCTTTTCTTGGCGACGTGCGCACGTCGGCGGTCGGGAATATTATCGGCGGATTCGGCCTCCTGGCATTCGGACTGGTTCCGGCGGGTTACTGGCCCGTTGTCGTTACCATGATGATATACAGCATGGGACAGCACATATACCTGCCGCTTCAGGGAGCTATAAGCATGACATTTGCCAAAGAGGGCAGCCTCGGGCGAAGGCTCGGGGAAATACAAAGCGTCAATACCGCCGCGCTTTTACTCACGGCGATAGTGCTATATATACTGTACGCCGTTTTTGATATACGGTTCTGGGTCACCTTTACGATAGGCGCCGTAGCAATGGTACTGGCGGGAGTTGTGTTTTTATTTATGAGCCCTGGACCGCGCAAAGAAAAACACCAGCGGTTCGTATTCAGAAAAAAATACATGCTGTTTTATGCGATCGCATTTTTCTTCGGAGCGCGCAGGCAGATAACGTTCACGTTTGTCGCGTGGCTCATAATAACGGTCTACAACCAACCGGCAACTACAATGACGATCTTCTTCTTTATTACATCCGCGATAAGCGTATTTTTCAGGCCGCTGCTGGGCAGGTTTATTGACAAGTTCGGCGAAAGGTTTGTGCTGATGTTTGAGGCGGTGCTTCTTTTCGTGTCCTGCTTCGGTTTCGCATTTGCAAAAACTTTGTTTTCCCCATCCGTCGCTCTGGTGATAGTTGGTTTCTGCTATATCATCGACAACCAGTTCTCCGCGGGAGCCGGCATGGCGCGCACGACATATGTAAAGAAGCTTTCGGAAGACCAGAACGAGGTTTCCGGCACACTGTCGCTGAGCATCTCGCTCGACCATGTGATTACGATGTCCCTGCCGATAACCATCGTTGCGTTATGGGAGAGAAACCCCGACACGGGATATATCTATGTGTTCATGGTCGGCGCCGTTATATCAGCCATATGCCTGGCACTTGCGTCAAAGATCCGTGTCCCGCAGGAAGGCAACGCTTGATTCGGAATCCGGAATTCGGGATTTTGACCTGCTTCAAAGAGTGCCTCTATAACCCGGCTTGAGATATAACGCGAACGTCAATCCGCCCGTGTGTGCGGGACGATTGCCATCGTCCCCTACAACGGGTTTTCGTTCACCGTGCGGAGCGTGGTTATCCATGGCCTAGTCTTTCAACTTACTAAACTCATCTATCTCCCGCAAATGCTCCGGTATCGTCAGATGCTGCGGGCATTTTTCCACGCACAAACCGCAGCCGATACACGCGCCGGCCTTCTCACCTTCGTCCAGAGTACTGTACCCGTTGTCAAACGGGATACGGTAACCCCTTCTGAGATAGTTGTTATACACCGAGAAGATCCTCGGGATGCCGACCCCCTCCGGACACGGCAGGCAATAACCGCAGCCCGTGCAGGCGATCGCTCCGGACCTGCCATACACAGCCGCGACCTCAAATAAAAGCCGCCTTTCGTCTTCGCTTACCGGCAAAAAATCCTCCATTGTCGCTATATTATCCGTAAGCTGTTCCATGGAGTTCATTCCGCTGAGTACCGTCACTACATTCGGCAGGGACGCGGCGAAGCGAAAACCCCAGCTTGCAATGCTTTTATCAGGCCGGGCGCTCCTGAGCATGTCTGCGGCTTCATCATTTAGCTGTGCAAGAGCGCCTCCCCGCAAGGGTTCCATGACCAGGACGGGTATCTCGTGCTTCGTCAGTAGTTCGTACTGACCCTTTGCATCGGTAGCCGTCCAGTCCGCGTAGTTTAGCTGGATCAGCGCAAAATCCCACTCATACCTTTCCACTAGTTTTTGCATGATCGCGAGCGTGCCGTGGAAAGAAAAACCGAGCCGGCGGATTCTTCCTTCGGTTTTTTTCCTCTTGAGCATGTCATAAAAACCTGTTTGCTCATATCGCTCAAAATATTCGACATTTCCCGCGGCGCGCTTCGATTCCTGTGCGAGGTTATGGACAAGGTAAAAATCAAAGTACTCCGTTTTACACCGCTCGCACTGCTCGTTGAATATACGCTCGAAATCCTCTTCGTCGCTCACCATCCACGGAGGGCATTTCGAAGCGAGATAATAGCTGTCCCTCGGATACCTGGACAACACGCTGCCTGCAAACAACTCGCTGTCGCCATATGTAAACGCGGTGTCATAGTAGTTCACACCACTTGCCATAGCGTGGTCAACAAGCGCAGACGCCGCTTCAGGATCGATCTTCGAAGGATCGTCCGCCGCTCTGGGCAGGCGCATAAGGCCAAACCCCAGCATGGATATCTGCCCTCCGAAAAACCCGCTCTTTTTCATTCGACTCACCCGCCGTACCCCTTGTACTTGTTGTCATAGTTGTCTTGCATCACCCGTACGAGTCTCCAGACGGTTTCATTATATGGCGTTGGGATACCGTACTTCTTGCCCTCTCTGACGACAGTGCCGTTAAGAAAGTCAATTTCAGTCCTGCGCTTCTGTACCGAATCAAAAAGCGCCGAAACATAGTGAAAAGCCTTTACCTTGTCGCGGTCATAAGGCGGCTTATCGCTCCTGTCCTTCCAGTACTTGCCCAAGTCGAGCTCTATGCCCTTTGCTTTTGCGACCTCACATGTCTCGCGCGCAAGCTCCCTCATTAGCAGCCAGCCGTCGTCATGCCCCCTGCTGTCCTCATTGGATATCTGGAGGAGCGCCGCTATCCCATTATGTATGATATTGTCCACAAGCTTGTCCCAAATAAACTGCTCTGTTCGGTCGCTCAGCTCAGCCGGCATGCCGCCCTCGCACCAAAACCTCTCCAACTCAGAAAACAAACAGCGGCACGGGCTCTCCAGATTGACCGGTGAAAAGTATATGCCGTGCTGGCTGTTTGGGAAACGAGTCCTTCCGATGATCTTCCCGGGCCCCGTTATATTGGCGGATGATTTTAAAACGCCGACGCCAAGATGGTCGCTGTCGAAGTATTTTGCCAGAATATCCGCGCTGCCGACTCCGTTTTGAAGAGCCAGAACTATGGTATCCGCACCGAACAGCTCCGGATTTGCTTCGACCGCCGTCTCAATATCAACGCACTTGACCAGTACGACGACCGCATCGCATAACCCGGCGTCCCGACCGTTTGTTACGGCGCCGTCGAGAAGTACGGTCTGGGGCAACGCTTCGTCTTCCAGTTCCATATAAAGGCCGTTTTCGCGTATGGCCTCCATATGCTGCTCAAAGACGTCGATAAACCAGACCTCCGCCCCGCCTTTCTTCAAATGCGCTCCCACCAGAGAACCCATTGCTCCTGCGCCCAGTATCCCTATTTTCATCTTAACCATCCACCTTTCGTTATTAGTGCAGCGTATCCGAAATACCCAGACCAATCTTACGCCGTCTTTTTCCGGCTTTTAAAGCTCTGTTTGAGCTTCTCCCACCGCTTCGCTTCTCTTTGTTTTCCAAAATCGGTGTATATCCGTATGATCCTGTCATAATCCCCGTCTTCGCTCACATCCAGCGACACAGCCCTTTCAAAGTCCCTGCGCGCACCGCCTGCCCTGTGCTTCATCAGAGACAACACTCCGCGTTCGATATACGGCTCGGTCCCGCACAAGCCCTTGTTGATCATTCGTGTGAAAGCATCGCGGGCCTGCCTTAGATCGCCCTTGCTGCGATACATTCGGCCGAGATGAATCTCCCAAAACGGCCACTTGGTTTTTTTGTCGCGCGCGATCGCTTTTTTCATGTGTCCGATAGCCTGTCCCAGATCGCCGCGGTTTTCCATGATATGCGACAGCTCCCTGTAAATGCGCGGCTCATACTCCTCGTCTTCGAGCTCACCGTCAAGGATGAGCGCGTGAAGGATATCCAGCGCCTCATCCTCGCGCGAGAGCCGGAACAGCGCGCAAGCTTCATAAAACCTCATTGGCGGCATTTCGTTGATGCCGTAGTTTTCCGTGACGTCCAGAACGTCAAGTATCCTTTGAGGCTGGTCGGTCCTCAGGTAAATGTCCATTTCAATGGTATACGGGTCGGGGTTCAGCGCCAACAGCGAAATAGCTTCCATGCAGCAGTCCATGGCCTCCGCAAACCTGCCCATGTCTCTGTATACGGTGGCTTTTCCCGTGAACAACTGCTGCGCCTGATTGTTTACGCAAATGCCATCGTCAAACGCGGCGAGCGACTGGGTATATTGGCCCCTGTCATAATAGATCTGGCCTTTGACGGAATGAAGGCTGGCTTTTGAAACGGTATCTTCATCTTCCAGAAGCAGAGCTTCATCGGCATAAAGCATCGCGTCGTCGAACCGGCCGGCCTTATAAAGCGCCGCTGCAAGGTATACGTAGTTCCGGTATTTTGGGGTTATGGAAATATCCTTCATGAAGTGCTCGATCGCCTGTTCGGTTTGCCCCTTTCGCAGCAGGCATTCGCCCATGAACTCGTAATAACGGGTGTGGCAGCCCGGGCTTGCATTTTTGGTGAGAAGCTCATAACAGTCGTCGGTCCTGGCTCTGTTCAGGTAGTGCTTTGCGAGCATAAAAGTCGTCTCTATATCGCCCGGGTCTTCTTCGTGCAGTTTCTCATACTTGCCGACCAGGATCTCGCTGACCTGCTGAAATCCGCCTATGGCAAAGGCGCTTGACGGGTGCCTGTCCAGCAGTTTCAAAAGCCTCTCGCGGGCTTCCTCGTACTCTTCCAGGCACATCAGGCACTCTATGACGCCCGCTTCCGCACCGACATGAGTTGGCAGTTCTTCGAGCAGCGACCGGAAAAGGGGTAACGCGTCGTTTGAGTTTCCGACTCCCTGCAGAATAAGCGCGTAAACAAACCGGCAGTTGAAATCGTCGGGATACTGTTCAAACGCAAACCTCGCCGGCCCGAGGGCGCCTTCGTTATCGCTTCGTAAAAGGGCGAGCCTGGCTTTTGCATGAAGCATATACGGGTGGGAAACACCGGTTTGCTCCATCTCTTCGATCACCGCGTCTATGCCCTCGAGCTCATTGTTGTTTACTTTGTTCTCGGCTTCATACAGCAGATGAATGAAACGGTCCGGGTTTTTGCCCGTGTCAAAGTAATCATAGCGGGGATATTCGAACCGTATCTGGTTTCCGATATAATCGAGAAACCCGGCGGGGATCACCGCCTTCAGCTCCTCTTTGTTTGTTAGCCAGTTGAAGTGGTCGTCGAGTGTTTTCAGTACGGCGCCCGGCAAATACCAGTTGTCCATCAGGAACTGCAAAATGCTCCTGCCCGCCTCGTCCTCGGTGGCAAGCTGCGTACAGATGTCCTGCTTAAGGAGCAGCTTCCAGGCGTCGACCGAAACGCGCTGCGAAAAGTCGCCGTAGAGCTGCTTCACATAATTCATAAACAGACTGAGCGACGGATCTTCGATCTCTGTGTCCAGGATTTCGATGATGCGTTCATAAGCCTGCCTGACTTTTTGAAACCCCTCCGGGTCGTCTTCAGGGTTATGCTTGCCGAGCTGCGCCATATACGCCCGCTTTACCGCGTCTCTATCTTTAGTTTCAGAAATATCCAGCACGAGCCAGGGATCCACATTCAACTCCCCTCTCTACTCAAGGCTTTCAGCTGTCTTAAGACGGTCGGTCCGTCAGAAGACTGTCCCTCCTTCGTCGCTCAGACAGTCAGTCAGAACTCGGTCTGATGCGCCCAGTCCTCCAGCTTTTTATTGAAAGATACGCAAAAATCGCGGATCTTCCGGTCATCCTGGGTATCCAGAACATCGTCAAACGCCCTGAGCTCCTTTTCGATCAAATGTCTTGTACGACCTATGCTTTCTTCATATAAACGCTCTCCGCGCGCTTTGAGGAAACGGTACTCGTCTTTGTCCCGCGGGTGTATTTTGATATATGAAAGCTCCTTCAGCTTTTCTTCTATCTCTTCTTTTGAAAGCACACCGGGGTTCTTCTCTATAACCAGAGTCTTGCGCGTCTGTGTGGAGACAACGGTCACCTCCACCTCAAGTATCCCGTTTATGTTGTAAGTATACCTGACGTCGACCGCTTCCTTGCCTGCCGGCGCCGCCGGCACGAACAACTCTATCTCGCCGAGAGGGATGTTGTCCTCCGCTTTGCGGCTCTCACCCTGTAGTATCTCCACGAGGATCTTGGTTTGATTGTCATACAGCGTGTACAACCGCTCGACGCGCGAGACGGGTATGACCGAGTTTCTTTCAATGATCGGAAAGTAATGCCCCGACTCGTAAAACCCGCTCGGTTTATACACGGAAATATTCGTACCTAGCGTATACGGGCAAACATCCGTCAAAACGACTTCGGTAATGGCCTTATGCCTGGACTTCATTGCCGAATGCACCGCAGCGCCCAAAGCCACAGCTTCGTCGGGGTTGATGCTCGCCGCGGGTGCGCGCCCAAAAAGCGACGCGGCGAACCGTTTTATGATGGGCAGCCTGGTGGCTCCACCGACAAGGAGCACCTCGTCTATATCGCTGAAGTTTATCGCGGCGTCGGTCACCGCGCGTTTGATCGGAGCCCGAAGTCTGGAGAAAAGGGTTTCGCACTGCGCTTCATACTCGTCTATGCTTATCGTGGCTTCATATATCCGGTCCGCCAGAACACAGTTCCACGACACTATCTGCGCATCCGAAAACGCGAACTTTGCAAGCTCTGCGTTGCTTCGGACTATAGCTGCTTCGATGCGCAAGAGGTCGCTCAGATCGTTTCTCTCAATGAACATAGCGGCGAGCACGTCTGTAAAATCTTCCCCGCCCAGATAGTTATCGCCCGCAACAGCCCGGACCTCCATGATATTCCCGTATTTCTCAAGTATCGAGACGTCGAAAGTACCTCCTCCGAGGTCAAAAACCAGATATTTGGTGTGATCCCTTTTCTCATGCAATCCGTATGCTATAGCCGCAGCCGTCGGCTCGTTGACGATTCGCTCGACTTTGAGCCCCGCCAGCTCTCCTGCGTTTTTTGTCGCGCGGCGCTGCGCGTCGTTGAAATATGCGGGCACGCTCACGACGGCTTCATCCACCGTTTCACCGAGAAACAGTTCCGCGTCCTCTTTCAGCTTCTTTATGACAAACGATGACAACTCCTCCGGTAAAAAGGACTTGTCACCGAGTATAAATTGCTTTTTCGAACCCATGTTGCGTTTGAAAACCGCCGCCGTATTATTAGGATGCGATATGAGCCGCTCTTTTGCGATTTTTCCCACGAAAAGATTTCCGCCCTCGTCCGTGCTTATAACGGACGGCGTCAGGCGGTCGTTATATACATTCGGAATGATCACGGGACCGTCGTCCCGGAAGAATGCCGCAAGGCTGTTTGTCGTGCCGAGGTCTATGCCGATTATCGCCATACCCTTCCGCCTTTGCTGGAATTTCTCGTACAGCCACTATACCATTCCGGTATCGATTCGTCAATTGAGACATGTTGACATGTAATATATAATAATTATATCACGTTACTGTACAGACTCCACCCGTCATTGCGGGCTCGCCCCGCAATCCCCCTGAATAATGCTCCTTGCCGCTGGGGATCCCGGGTCAAACCCGGGATGACGAGGCTTTCTTGGCTGCTTTGGGCTAACCTCTGTACAGTAACAACATAACCTCCAACCTGAAAAAAAGGAGCACCCGATGATGATGCTCATTGACGATCGCGACGACGAACCCGGGCGGGAAGAAGGCGGGCAGGACGAGAACGGCAGCCTGCGCCCGCGCCGCCTGGAAATCAAGATCGCTGTTACGGCCGGCCTTGTACTTGCCGATATGATTTTCGCCGCGCTGCTGATCGCACTTTTTGCCTGCGTCGTCGCGCTTGCCGCGGTCACGCTTGCCTTCGCCATTCCGGGAATAATCTGCATCGCGGCAGGCCAGATAGTCGACGTCGGCGGCTTGTATATAATCAATATACCGGAGATGCCATATATCTGCTCTTTGCTGCTTGGCATAGCTCTGATCGCTATGGCCGTAGTGTTTTCTGTCGCAACGGAACACTGCGGCCTTTACTCGGCACAAATACTCAGAAAGCTAATACGGTGGAACAAAAATGCCCTGCAAGTCGGCGGGCGTTTATCTCCGCCGCTGCCGCTGCAGCCGTGGATAACCCCGAGAAAACGCAGAGTCATGCGGGCTCTGGTACTCATCTCGATCGTCGTATTTATAATAGCGCTGGTAGTATGCTTTATTGCAATGATAATCACCGCGCGCTCGCTTATGCCGTGGATAGTATGGGGCTGGTTTTAACAGATCGAGCTCGGGACAGGCATAACCAACCTTTAAGCTGCATATCCGTGCCGGCCAGGGGAAGTGTCACTTGTCCTCAAGCATCTCTTCGGCCTCCGCCATCCTACCCTCGGCCAGACCCATTGGAATAAAAACCTTTCCGCACTTCGGGCACCCGCTCACCTCGTGCACGACGTCGCGTCCCAGATAACTGAAAGCCGTCCTCCTTTTCACAAGCGTCTCGTTGCACGAGGCGCATTTCCATGCCCTGTCGTCACTATACACGGTCACGCCTCCCCTCCACCGATACGCATGCGGTGATAATACGCACCATAGATATGATACCTGTTATCGCCGGTTTTCTTGTACTGGACCCAGTATGTCAAAACCGGCTTCACCATACAGCACTGACACACCCCGGAAGCATCATCAATGAATTTTTCGCCGGTCGATTCAGAAGTCCAGACCGCTTCCCTGATATCGGATAGCGCGATAAGCTTATCGTCAATGCCCTTTGCCACATCGTCGTTTATTGACAGCTCCAGCGAATCCCACTGGTGTGATTCGGGCAAAAAATCCTTGCCGGTTTGCATAAGCATAAGCTCCCTTTTTACTTTTAGCGCGTTCTCCCGTTTTTCGCCGATCTTTGGTATCCCAGGGCTGCGCTTCAGGTCAAACACCGCGTCGAGGATATGAGCGCAGGGTTTGCCTCTCGACATAAATACTTCAAGACAGTTCACGCAGTAGACCAAATACGGATACTGCCCCATGCCGGCGCGATTAACTGTGATGGTATCATAGAGCTTCGGATTGGCAAGCCGCATATGTCCCCCGTATCCGCAGCAGCGGTTTTTCTCCGGCAGGTCAAAGAGCACAGTGCCGGGCGACAGCGCGAGCGACCTTACCGCCAGCTCCATTTCGGGATTTGACCTCGCGCTGCAAGGGTGAAACACCGAAGCCGTTTCGAATACTTGCACAGGCTTTATTCGATCCGACCGCCCGAGCAGCTCATACAGCGAGATCCGCTCGAGCTCCGGTAAAAACTGCTCAAAAAAACTCTCGCAGGTGGAGCAGGCAAACACGAATACCGGTTTCCCGAGGTTCTCCCAGACCTTGACGATGCTTTCAAAGTTATTGCTTGCCCTCGGGTTGTCGCCAGCCCAATAAGCCGGCGCCCCGCAGCAGCCCAGAAACACCGCCGCGCCGTAGTTTTCCCTCAGAAACTCATATGACCTGTAAACATACTCGGGTTCATGCGCTCCAAGCTGGCAACCCGGGAAGAAAACATAATCGGAGTCGTTTTCTCCCGGAGAAAAGAAAGAAGCTTCGCCGGTCGCGAAATCCATTTCCCGCAGCCAGTGATCGTGGATCGCCGCGGGATACTCCTTGTCTCCCGCTCGCGCCGCCCTCGACGTCTGCAGCAGTGCGCCTATATCGACGTCTTCCGGGCAGATCGCCTTGCAGTGCCCGCACATATTGCATGAATACGCCTGCCGGGTGATCGTATGGGTCGACGTTGGCGGGTTGACCTTTGTATCTGTGTACACTTCGAGCGCGATCTTCTTCGGTTTTTTCCTGAATGTTCCGAGCATCTCGCAGGAAGCAAGGCACTTGTCGCAGTCGCACAACATGCAGCGGGCGGACTCCGCCATCGCCTCGTCTTCGGTATACGCGCCCGAATCGGACGGCGCGATACGAGCTGAAGGCGTTATGTCCGAGCAGTCGACACGGCACGCGCCTCCGCCGCGGTTTTCACCGGGTATGTCCGGGACTCTCCCGGTCTGCAGATAGAACTCCGCCGTTTTAGAAAGCGATTTACCCTGCGTTATGGCGCCGGCCAGATCCGCCCCGGCAAGAGCGCCGCCCAGAAAAACCCCCGGCATTGCCGTTGTTAGCAGCTCCGGCTCCCAGCCGGAGAGCAGGCCAAAGTCGTCGCCGTCCTTGCCGGTCGCGATATAAACCAGGTCAAAATCACTGAGCTTCCCGAGCGACCCAACCCCGGCGCTGAACAGAAACTCCGCTTCAACGGTTGAAAACTGCAAAGCAAAATCAGCCTCAAACTCATTAAACAGCGGATGCGTCCGCAGACTGCCTCCCCACCCGTCATTATTATCAAAAACTGTTACAAGGTACTTTTTTTGTGCAAGCAGAAGCGCCGCCGACAGTCCCGCAAGCC
>Ga0123353_10012472_pt1 | contig 12086 bp, 5 predicted proteins | sample TergutLab28metaG_3_FD_92763 | JGI IMG/M metagenome (GOLD analysis project Ga0123353, IMG submission 92763) | Labiotermes labralis P3 segment gut microbial communities from Petit-Saut dam, French Guiana - Lab288 P3 | ecosystem: Host-associated > Arthropoda: Insects > Digestive system > Gut ... | reverse complement strand
GCGTCGAGAAACGTCACATGCCCTCCCTCGTCATGGCAGGCGACTTCGAAAGCGCATCTGGTCCTCGTTGAAGTCTTTTCAAACAGCAGGACGATATTTTTGCCTTTCAGCAAGCCGCTTTCAACACCGGCTCTTTTTTTCGATTTTAAATCGTGAGATAGATCCAGTAAATACCTGATTTCTTTCGGAGTAAAATCCATTAAAGTCAAAAAACTTCTTCCCTTTAAATTCACCGCCATTTTAAAATCTCCTTTTCATATGAGAATGTTTAATCAGTATATCAGAAAACTCCTATACCGTAAAGAGGGATATTGGTCAGCCAGCCATCTTCTCGATAATCGCACATCGAAGTTCTCAGCGCCAGCTTGGGGTTATACTTCTCGCTGTATACTTTTAAACTCTTACTGTGCAAATTCTCTTCAGCTTTTACTTCCAATGGTAAGATGACTGAGTCATGTTTGAACACATAATCGACTTCCGCCGTTCTCTCGCTGCTCCAGTAATACAGCTTTTTGCCGTGAGATGTGAGTTCTTGACATACGAAATTTTCAGTTAAGGCCCCTTTGAATTCTTTGAAAATCTCTTCGCCTTCAAGAAGTGTTCGCGCTTCGAGTTCTACCATGCACGAGAGCAAGCCAACGTCAAGCATGTAAATCTTAAACGCTTCGTTAGTGTAATTTTTCAAAGGGATAGAAGGAGTGCTTATTTGTTCGATTTTATAAATCAATCCGGCGTCGGCCAACCATTGTAACGCATCATCATAATCTTTTATTCGCGAGCCTTTTTTGATAATTCCGGGCGAAAACCGCTTTTTCTCCCGCGATAGCTGGCGAGGTATATTATTCCACACGCTTCGCGCCTTTGGTAAAATATCTCTCGGGATATGCTTTGAAAAATCGTCATAATATGCAATTAGAATATTATTCTGGACTCTTCGGACACTCTCATAATCCCTGTCTTCGCTGTAAACTTTGACGCTTTCAGGCATACCGCCAACAAAATAGTATTTACGTAAATAGTCTATATACTTGCTTTTAAATGCAGAAATCAGCTGCCAATCGCGCGCTTTGAGAATTCCTGCAAGCTCACTCTCGCCAATTCCTTCCAAAAACTCGCAATAATCAAGCGGATACAGGTTTGAAAAATCGACCTTGCCGACGGGGAAAGACGTCCCCTCATGGAGCGCAGCACCCAACAGCGAACCGCCTGCTATTATAGCATAATCCGGCGCATTATCAAAAAAATACTTTAATGAGGAAAGGGCAAGCGGAACTTCCTGAACCTCATCGAAGACAATCAACGTTTTGTGAGGCGATATTTTCTCGCGTGTCTCCGCCTGTAAGCCCTCTATCAAGCGCGAAGTGCTAAAATCGCCTCTGAAGAGCTCATTCATACGGCTGTTGTTGTGAAAATCAACATATGCCATGTTTTCGAAATGGCTCTCGCCAAAGCGCTTCATTAACCACGTTTTTCCAACTTGCCTTGCGCCTTTCAATATCAGTGGTTTACGATGTTTGGAATTTTTCCAGTCAACCAGCGCGTTGATTGCATATCTCTTCATCCGCAACACCCTCCATGGAAATTATAATGCGCGAATACAAAATATGCAAGCAGTTTTTGTATCCGCGCAACAAAATATACAACGTGTTTTTGTTTGCATTACGATTTCCATCGCTTACGCATCACTTCCCATGATACTGGTAGTAGCACGTTTCTATCCGTCCGTTGTACAGTTTCCTCCTCCTCTCGGCGGGTCTGCCAAAGCCTCTTTTTCAAAATCCTTGTCGGCTGTTATTACAAAAAAAGACCACGTGGGGTCGCTATGTGAAAGCGCTTTCAACGCGCCGTATATCTTTTCTATTTCCTTTTTTTCACCAACCCTCTCTCCATAAGGCGGGTTCGTTATGACGATTCCCCTTGCTTCTCTTGTCTTTAATCTCGCTATATCGGACACGCTGAACTCGATGTCGGCCTCAACTCCGGCCGCCGCCGCGTTTTTCTTCGCCGCTTCTATCGCAGATGGCGAAATGTCGGAGGCGAATATCTTCAGTCCGGTTTGGTCGTCGATCTCCGCAGCCGCTCTTTCCCTTTCTTCCCTCCACATGCTTTCGTGAATATTATGCCATTCTTCGCTTGCGAATTTGCGCAACAGGCCGGGGGCTTTATTTCTCCCCATAAGCGCCGCTTCTATAGGAATAGTACCCGAGCCGCAGCAGGGGTCGAAAAGAATCCTTCCGGTTTTCCAGAACGAGAGATAAACGAGCGCCGCCGCCAGCGTCTCCTTTATGGGGGCCTTGACGTCTCTTATCCTGTAACCCCTTTTATGAAGTCCCGCTCCGCTGGTGTCTATCGTGACTGTCACCCTGTCTTTTAATATCGTCGCCTTTATCGGATAATCGGCGCCTGTCTCCTCAAAATGCGGGGTGTCGTATATCTCTTTTAATTTTTCAACTATCGCCTTTTTTACTATGCTCTGACAAGCTGGTACGCTGTGGAGTTTTGATTTGACCGATGTGCCTGAAACCGTGAATTTTCCGTCCTGCGGGATCCATTCTTCCCAGGGGAGAGCCTTCGTCTGCTGAAAAAGCTCCTCAAAATCGAGGGCTTCAAACTCACCAACCTTTATGAGTACCCTGTCTGCGCACCGCAACCTCAGGTTTGACCTTACGATCGCCCGCTCATCGCCCAGATACGTTATTTTGGCGTCTTCTGATTTTAATACTTTGAATCCAAGTCCTTCGATTTCACGCTTGACGACAGCTTCCAATCCGAAGGTGGCCGTGGCTATCAATTCCAATTTCATCTTAAATGTAAGGCCTTCTTCTGTTCATTTGGCTGTTTTCGATCATCGCCATCGAATTTAGCGCCATTCCTGTCCCCATGGCCACACAGGACTTGGGGTTTTCGGCAGTAATGACTTGTATTCCTGTCCGCTCTTCGATCCTGAGGTCGATACCGTTCAGCAGCGCTCCGCCCCCTGTTATGACTATGCCTGAGTTGCTTATATCCGCAGCCAATTCCGGAGGAGTTTTTTCGAGCACTCCGTGAACAGCTTCGCACACCGTCGTCAGAGGCTCGTCCAGAGCTTCCATTATTTCTTTCGAAGTGACCTCTATGGACTTCGGCAGTCCCGTGACAAGGTCCCTTCCCCTGCACTCCATTCTGATGAGTTCCTGCCTCGGGAATGCGGTACCTATTTTCATCTTTATCTCCTCGGCTGTACGCTCGCCGATGTAGAGCTTATGTTCTTTTCTCATATATTTGACTATCGACTCGTCAAATTTATCGCCGGCGACCTTAACAGAAGTGCTTACTACTATCCCGCCGAGAGATATCACTGCGATATCTGTGGTGCCTCCGCCTACGTCGATGACCATCGTCCCTTCGGGTCTCGCTATATCAAGCCCCGCGCCGATTGCCGCGGCTATAGGCTCTTCCATCAAAAAAACAGCTTTTCCTCCCGCCTGCAGGGCAGCTTCCCGCACCGCTCTTTTCTCTACTTCCGTCACTCCGCTGGGCACGCAAACCATGATTCTGGGTTTGAAAAATTTGCTGCTCTTACACGTCTTGCGTATAAAATGCTTGATCATCCGCTCGGTGATATCGTAATCCGATATCACTCCGTCACGCAGAGGCCTCACCGCGACTATATTTCCGGGCGTCCTACCTAGCATCTGCCGCGCTTCTTCGCCCACCGCCAATATCTGCTCGTTCTCCTTGTTGATCGCAACAACAGAAGGCTCGCTCAGGACAACGCCTTTTCCTTTTATATAAACCAGCACGTTTGCCGTACCGAGGTCAATACCTACTTCATCCGATAATCCCAACTGCATTCTCCTTTCAAGTTCGCTGTCGATTGTTATAAACCTTTTTTCTTTCCGGAAGGATATTATATCATATTTTCATTGAATAATGCAATTTTTATTTGAGCCCGTCAAAATTGAATCGTGAAATAACTTGTACAAGGAGACACCGGATTCTGCATGAGAATGCCGGAATTTGTATTTGCGATAATCTCCATATTCTCAATACCAAACCGTAGAAGCAGCGCCGCCATTATAGTCGGTGAATCTATGAAGCTTGCGTCAAGTTCAGCTATGGCTAAGGCGTCGCCGTTTTCAAGGTATTCCCTCATTTTCAGATCTTTTCCGGCCGCCTCATCGCTTGTCAGATAGTGAGAGAAATCTATTGATGCGATTATCACTGCCCCCGCCTCTGTTTCAAGTTCAAGCGCTTCGATGATGTCGAGTATTTTTTGCACATCGTATCTGTGATGAAAAATAATGGGTATGATCTTAGTTTCAGGCAAATACCACTCTATGATCGGAAGCAGCATGCCCACGCTGTGCTCCCGCTCAAAAGGCGCGTCGTTAAGGCCGATCAGCCCGCTGCCCGCCAACCGCGAAACGGCTTCGGTTTCGACCGCTATCCTTTTTCCGTGGTACACGAAATCTCTTGTGGTTCCCGTTGCCCCGTCGCCTGTGTTGTAGTGGTTCGGACCCAGGATTATCACGACAGGCGGCGGGTTTTCCGCCAGCCTGCTGATGCTCTCTGCTGCCAAAGCTGCGGCGGCGGCATGATGGGGAGTCACGAGCGCTTTTATTCCTCTCTCCGGCGCCGCAAAGCCGTCAAGCCCAAGCGTTGCCCACGCTTCCACAGAAACTCCCCTGATAAGTTCGCGTTCGCTTAAAAATGGCCTCACGTCGATAGCTCTCGGTAAGTCCGAATAAATCTTCTCCTGCTCCCCTTGCCCCTCCCGCTGATCCGGCTGAGCCGCCTGAGAGCAGGCCGTCGTCAGAACTGTGAAGAGAATCAATGCCGCCAGCCTTTTTTTGCTTTTCCTCATTCTATCGTTATTCTCGTTTCCGCCCCGTGAACGAGCACATTGTTGTTCGTTATGTGTCCGAAATACGGAGCCTCTGCCGTAAAGCTTCCTGTTCCCGACGGGTAAGCCGTATACACTATCGTCCCTTTCAAGCTTCCGTCCGACTGATAGTAAACCGGCTTCCACCAATGATAACGATCGTAATCCATCTTATAGATGCTGAATTTGACTTCCTTGTTTTCGATGCCACCCACCCTGGCGTAGTAGTACCACGATTCCACATCGCCGAAGCGCAGCCCCGCCGGAAGCATATCGGTTATCGTGTAGCAGCCGACAGGCGCGTCCTTGGCGACCCAAAACTCGATGTTCACGCGGACAGGTTTGTCCTGTGGAATCGAGACCATCTCAGTCCTGTTGCCGCCGATAGCCCTACCGAGTTGCATAAGCCCCGAAGCGGCGTCGCCACCTGGAGGGCGGCCTTCTTTCTGATAGCAGGAGGTGACTGTAACGTTTCCGGTGATATGGCCGAAGCTTATCTCGTCAAGCTGTCCCGGTAATACAAGAATGGAGTATGCGATATTTTGCCTCAGGTCTATCGTCTCTGTCTTCCCGCCTATGGTGAATGTGAATCCGGCGCCTCCTTCCGGAAGCCTTCTCAGAAGATTTAAAGCTATCCCCATCTTCTCAAGCAAATAGTAATCGCCATCATACGGGTTGTCTCGCATAGATGAAGCAATATCTGCAGCTTCCGGCAGATCGAACGCGCTTGCTAACAGCGCCAGACGCGCGGTGGCTTTAGTATTTCCGCTTAAATCGCCGGCAAAAATTTCTATGAGCTCCTCTGCATGGACTTTCGCTCGCGCCCCATCCCCTGCAAAGTAGAGCGCCATCGTCAGATTCAACTTGTTTTCACCTGAAAGGCCTGCGTCTGAAAGAATATTATTTATCTCCACAAGCACCGGTTGACCGAGCGCCGCAAGCCCCCACAGCGCGAGGGTCTTGTCATCTGGTTCCGTCTCTTCCTCTTCAATGAAACTGTAAAAATAAGAGGACAATGCTTCCGCGTCAAAATATCCCTTTCCGACAGACGCCGCAAGCACGCTGGTTTCTATATCCGCCTCAGCGTAAGTGAACGATGATATTCCGCCGTTCCAGCGCTGATATCTTATGATCTCATGGCTTGCCGCAAGCGTTTGCTCTTCGCTTTGGGCAAAGTATGAAAGCCCCATATCCCTCGATAGTATATCGGCTGCGATTCTCGAGACGATCTTCTGTTCAAGCCGTATCCCGTCCTGCCAAGCGAGGTCATATAGGCTCGAAAGTGCGGTGGCATACATCTTGTCGCTGAAGATGAGCGTCGTGGGGTAAGTGTCCGAGCCCGGCGGCCTTAAGTCGACCGACAGCGCGGCTTCATCGGTCTGTTGATGAGAGGTGAAGCTCTTTGTGACTGTTATCCATGTGTTTAAGGCATCGTTGTGACCACCGTTTGCCGCGGTCACCTTTACCTGATATTCCCCTTCCGAAAGCTTCGGCAGAGAAAGCTCCTGCCATATATTTGCCTGTCCCTCGATTGTCTCCTTGTAGCCAAGTGAAGGTATCTCTACCGTATACGAAGTTTGGCTGTTCTGCGGATCAATCCCGATACCTGCGGAGCGCAGTCCGATTTTCGGCTCGTCGCCGGTTAAAAATGTTCTCGCAAGACGGTAATCGAGGAAGAATTCGAGGGTCGCGTCTATGTTTGTGCTGCCGTTTCCGACATGTATGCCGGGTGAATATGCCTGCCATGATATCCGCCACGACGTTATGTTGTCCGGAAGATCAAAGCTGAACTCGGCGTATCCATCTTCATCGGTTTCGAGGGTGCTAAAGAATGCGGTGTCCCTGAAATCCTCACGTTCACCTCCGCCGTCTCCCATCTCGGCGCCGCTTGCGCCGGTATCCACCGGCATATGGCTCACGCTGCCCCAGTAGGAACAGCTATACATATTGTTGAAAACCGAATATCCTATGTCCACATAGTTTTCCGCAAGAGCAAACAGGGCTTCGTCAACAATGCTGATGTTAACGCTGCCCGACAGCGGGCCACCGTCCTTGTCCGTCATGAAGAGAGACATCCTGACCGTCTCCCCGGGAGCGTATCTCCTCTTATCCGTTGCAATATCGACTTTCGCTGCCTTATCGGCAGGGTCGAGCATGATGTTGTGAGGCTCACACTCTATGTAGTACTTTCCGTCAAAACACACCGCCGACAAGTTCACGTTTGGTATATCAATTTCCTCAAACGTCATGCTGTATGTGCCGTCTGTTGAAAGCCCATAGTCCCTGACCGTTTCCTGACTCCGGAAGTAAAGGATATTGCCGCGCTCCGGCTTGGGAACCTGCATGCCGCTGTATCCGACGGTGAATTTTAGCTCGTCGCCGACGGCGTTTCTCGTTCCCCATCTGCCGTAATAATTTTCATCGATGGAACCGCTTATTTTTTCAATGTAGAAATATCTGTAGTAACGATCCCCCCAACTGAAATTCTCCCAGAAGCCTTCCCCCTCAGGGATATTCGGCGATCCGCCCCGTCCCTCTTCGGGAATATAATATGAGCGTGTAAATGTCCTGCCCCGGTGATCCTTACCGGTGACCCTCAGAATGTAACTGTATGACGATTCCAGTTCCCCGGCAAAATCAAGCCCGCCGCTTGTCAGCGTCATACTGAAGTTGCCCTCGTTTATTTCGCGCCGGTTATAGCTGTACGTATAGTAAGTCTGCAGCGTATACTGATTATAGAAAGGCCCGTTTGCTACTTTGTCATACTCGATCCTTATCAGACTCGCCTGAAGATCGACGCGGCCTGAAAGCGGCCGTCTGTATTCGTTTTTCCAAATCGAAGCTCCTTCGTTATTTATGCTGTCGAGGTCTACGTCGTATCCGTCAAGGCGCAGAAAAAATGAACTTTTATCCCGCTTTACCTGCCCGTCTATGTCTACGTTTTGATTGAATACGGTGACGGTGCTGTATGTCGACACGTCTCCCAACTCGGGCATAACGGCCGACGCGTGAAGCCATGTGCTGTTCGTAAGATAATCCGTCTTCGGCGGCGGCGCTGCATAAGTGACCTGAGTGTCACCCTTGCCGTCCGTCGTGATCCTCCGCTCGGTTCCTTCGTATCTCGTCGTAACTTGAAGGCCGGTCACGGGCGTCCCCTCAAAATAACCTGCATGTATGCTCCATGTGATGGGTTCCCCCGCGAAAACCGCTTTTTTATCGCTGCTGAGGCCAAATCGGTAAGCCGGTTTGTCGTAAAATTCCACTTCGAAATAGGAATATGCAAAGCTCTGGCCTTCGACCTCAAGGCTGACCTGATACCATCCCGTTTTTAAAATCGGCAACTCCCAATCGCCGCTTAGCACACCGTTTTCGATTTGGACTTTGTGACGTATCGCCGATTCTTCCCAGTAGCCGCCTCCGTATATTACCAGTTCCGCTTCCGTAAAATGCCTCTTGCCGTCGTCTCTCGGCGCCATGATGCCGAAATAATACAGAGTGTCGCCGGGAAGGTATATCTCACGGTCAGTGGAAAGATGATACCAGTAATCATACCTGTTTATAGCCGGCCTTTCCTCCCCCGCGTAATAATTGTATCCGCTCATCACAAGCCGGTCGCCGCCACGCTGAATGCTCAACACGGGGTTGCTTTCGCCCGCGCCGATGACTGCAACTCCCATATCGTCGGTCACGGCGGTTTCTTCGGTCCCGGTGAGCAAGACTCTCGCCCCGCTCACCGGTTTTTGGGTTTTCAGGTCGTTCAGCCAAATCAGGCCGTCGCTTTCACCCGCGGCGTAATAACAGGCCAGATCGGTCACCTGAAATAAGCTCTGCCTTCTTATTTCAAGAGCTGTAAAATCCGCCAGATAGTACCCGGCCGCGAGACTTTCAGGGCAGCGCAATACGAAACCCTTAAGTTCTTTTTCTTCAAAACTTGTTACTTTTGTCAATCTGCCGGTATCTATTATCTTCTCGGTATCGGCATAGCTCCAGTAGTATTCCGGTTTCCGCGATTTTAGCGCCTCGATATAAGACTCTTCATCGGCAAATTCATATATCTTTATACTGAAGCTGTCAAACGGTTTTTCGTCCCAGCCTCTGTAATAGCGAAAAGCCGGAATTTCGCCTATCCTGAAACAATTATTGTCGTTTTCGATCCTGTACCAGAAGTCTTTTTCCGCTTCTTCTCTCGTCATAGTCTGAAACTTGATCTCAATATCTTCCGGAATCGACTCGTTCCCCGCCTGATTTGGCAGCCCGCCTCTGATATTGATCGTATAGACGGTGTTCATACTCAGGTCGTTATCCGGTATAAATGTCAGCAGGCTTCCCTTGCCCTCCCAACGCCCGGTGATCTCCGGCTCCGCGCTGAAGTGGCCGGACATCGCTTTCGCGTCCACGGCCTGAGTGAATGTGAACCGCAAGACCGTATTGATCGGCACTCCGGTCCCCTGATCAGTAGGGATACTGCCCTGCAGCCTGAAATCTTTTTCCGTCTGAAAAGCCCATGTGTACGACGCCCTCGGCGCCTTGCCCGCAAGGGCGCCGCCGGGGTCAAAAGATATCTGGTATACAGTATTAGCAAGGAGCGGGCCGTTCGGTATCACCTTGAAGGTTTTCCCTCCGTCGCTTCGGGCCAGCGTGAACTCGAAAAAGGGTTCCGAGACAAAAGCGCCCGATACAAGAGCGGCGGTCATAGGCTCGTCTGAAGTTATGATAAACCCCTGCGCTACGCCGACGCCGTATTCCGAAGCGTAGACCGGCTTGACGTCAACTTCCCCGGTGAATGATTCGGGAAGCTTACCTTGCCAGACGCCCGACGCTAAAAGGCCTATGACGACGACAAGCCCGATGGCTCCCGACACCGCTCCAAACACGATTTTCGGTTTTTTTTCGATCTTTTGTATCAAATTTTGCATCATCGGCTACATCTCCGAAATATGCGTCTTTTCTTCGATAGCCTTGAAAAGGGCGCCCGACTTTTTGATATCGCCTAGTAGGATGCCGCCGCAGAATCTGCTGTTCGCGAAGTAAAGCTTCTCGTAGATCAGGCCTTCTTCATCGCAGTATTCCTTGGTCTTGTATTGCTTCCCTTCGGACTTGCCTATGTCTCCAATCGAATAGATCGACGTGTTCATGCCGTTAAAGGTGACTGCAGGTATGGTTTTCGAGTAGAGCGCCTCTTCTCCTGCCGCGTTTGCTCCGGCGACTTTTCCCATGTCCACAGCCTGAGGCCATATCGCGTAATTCACGCCTTCAAATTCGGCGCAGTCGCCGCACGCATAAATGCCTTCCTTGCCTGTTTCCATGTTCTTGCCAACGACTATCGATCTGGTGGCTTCGATCCCGATACCCTGTGCGAGGGCTATATTTTGTCTGACTCCCGTTGAAACAACGACCATATCGGCCGGAACCTCCGACCCGTCCGCCAGTTTTACTCCTGACACTCGGCTGTCGCCCGTTATCTCTTCTATCCCTTTACCTACGGTATACTTTACACCAGCCCTGTCGAAGGCCGCCAGAAGAAATTTTCCCGCTGTCGCGTCGAGCTGTCTTCCCATTATCACCGGCCCCGCTTCGATCACCGTGACGTCAAGCCCCGCTTTTTTTAATTCCCAAGCGGCCTCAAGGCCCAGCACTCCCCCGCCGATAATGGCCGCGCTTTTAATGCCGCTCTCAAGAAAATCCCTTATCCTGTTGATCGTATCGAGCGTCCTGATGGCGAAAACGCCTTCCTTCTCCACGCCTTTTATCGGCGGCACGAATGATTCTGCCCCCGTTGCCAGTATCAGCTTGTCGTAGCTTCTTTCCGAACCGTCTGAAAGCTTTAATTTCTTTTCTTTATCGTCGATCGCCGTCACTTCCGCGCCCAGTGTCAGGGCAACGTTGTTTTCGGCATACCAGGGGAACGGCTTTATGAACAGATTGAGGAAATCCATTTCCGCCAGGATGCCCTTCGTCAGCATCGGCCTGTTATACCCTATGACATTTTCCTTTGAAATTATCTCAATCGAACATGTAGAGTTTCTCTTCCTTATCTCTTCGCATGCAGCAGTACCCGCTGCCCCGCCGCCTATTATTAAGAACCTCTCGTATGTGTCCTTTTTAAACGTCACTGTCTCCGCGCCCACTTTCACGAACTGCTCCGATCCGACGCCGCAGACGGGACACACGCCGGGCGGCTTTGTTCCCAGTATCGTCTCGCCGCAAACAAGGCATTTCCACGCCGTATCATTATCCGTTTTTTCCGGCACGACTATTTTCCCGGCAAGAACGGAAGACCCAAAGCCATAGCCGAAATCAAAAGCGTCCGCAAGCTTCGCGCCGTCCGGCTTGAATTTTACTTTCAGCCCTTCGCCGTATAGCTTCAAGCGTAGCTGGCCGAGACGCTCCATGATGTGCGGTACGCCTTCCCCGCTCCAGCCGTACGAGCCGAACGCAGAAGCGATCTTCCCGCCGTGAACGCCGGCGAACATCGAAGTGGTAATTTCCCATATTGGCTTCAAAGCCTCGCCTATTATCGTGGGCGTACCGAACAGCAGTCCGTCGGCAAAGGCTATATCCCCCATTACCGTGCCCGGATCCGCCGTCACCATATCGTAAAGCCGCACATCGATATCGCCCGCTTCCCTGATACCTTCTGCGATCTTGTTTGCCAGAGTTTCTGTATAACCGTAAGCCGAAACATACGGGATAACCACCGTCTTCTTTGGGTTTGGGTTCACGACCGTCGACCATTCCTTGCATATTTCGACTATTTTCCAAGGTTCCTCGGTCAGGACCGGTCCATGACCGGGGCAGATCATCGCGATATCGAGCCCGCTTATCTTGTCGATGGCCTTCAGCATAAACGGTTTGAAAGGCCCTATTATACAGTCAAAATAATATTTCGTCGCCTTCATATAGTTCTCATGGTTTTCAACCTTGTCGTTTGTGACACCCTCGCAGGAATAATGGGAACCGAAAGAATCGCACGTCATCAACGCCTTTTCCTCGGCTATATATGTGTAGATGCTGTCCGGCCAGTGAAGATTTGGCGCCGCGATGAACCGCAGCGTCTTATTGCCGAGTGAAATGGTATCGCCATCCTTGACAGGCACGGCGGTAAAATCCCTGCCGGCGATCTCCTTTAGAAAGCTTATCGCCGTTGCGGAACCCACTATCTTTATCTTTGGATTTATTTCGAGGAGCCTTTCGACCGAGCCGGAATGGTCGGGTTCGGTAT
>Ga0123353_10012471_pt1 | contig 12087 bp, 5 predicted proteins | sample TergutLab28metaG_3_FD_92763 | JGI IMG/M metagenome (GOLD analysis project Ga0123353, IMG submission 92763) | Labiotermes labralis P3 segment gut microbial communities from Petit-Saut dam, French Guiana - Lab288 P3 | ecosystem: Host-associated > Arthropoda: Insects > Digestive system > Gut ... | reverse complement strand
GTAGTACAACCCAAAAAAAATTTAAAAATTCTACCCTGTACACCCCCCACCTACCCACCCAAATTTGGCTTCCTCCCCCCCCCCCCCCCCCAAATAACTAATATGCAGGTCCCGTATTAAAATTCAAATACATATGACAATATAACAGCATGAGCACCATTTGATCAAGATAACATAATACTGTTCCTTTATTGTGCACATGTGACAACTAAATTTCACAATTTGACAGACTCCTTCAGAACTGATATTCTTGCCATCTTACCTAGAAATGCTTGTAATCACCTTAAAAGAAACTTAATAGGTCAGCGCCATGTGTAATTTTTACGGTGATATTGTTTTGGTAGATATGATTCAGCCACTGTAGCAATCTCAATTCAGCTACTGTAGCAATCATTAAACATTTGGTATTTCTATAACAGGAATTGTTACTTTGAACAAAACTGTTTCAGTTAATATAAGTAATCTGTTAATGTTATAATAAAGCTGATCTACTGAGTATAGAAAATAACTTACCAATTGGTAGCAATCCGAGCCATGGCCCAATTTTAGAGCTGAAATACAAAGCACTTTAAAAACAGACATTAATCTACAGCAGAGTCAAAGAAATATCTGCAAATTTTACATATAACTGATATTTCACACCTAGGCCCAATGACAATTATGTGATATGCCAGTATTTAATACAGTAAAACAGAAGGCACAAGAAATATGTATAATTACGTATCAAAAAGTTCTAATGACATTCCACTGTTACACATATTATCATACTGAAATCATGATAATTATAATTTATTATACTAAGCACATCTATTTAATTTTGTAATTCTATCACGCAAAATCCAACAGTTCTCATTTTAGATCAAATAAAATGATTGGGAATCTGTGTAGATGTACCGCATGCAACATTTTACTACACAAAATCAGGGTGTTCAGAATGTTGTGAATAGGACAGGAGAACTTCCTTAACATTCAAATACAGTGTAATGAAACCGTTTTTATAAGATAACCATTATTAATAACTACCAACATCTTCTTCTGTTTACTAGTTTCAACACTGACATAAAAGCCCTTCTGCTTTATAATTTTCTCACATGCCTGTTACTGTAGAAATATCAGTGTATATCAAGCAAGGCACTGCAAAAGAAGCTTTGGAATTTCGATGGCAACTCATCTGCCAACAAAACAATTCATCTGAAAGTGTTTGTACATAAACGGTGTAGTGAAAAAATTTTATGTTAGCACACTAAAATATAAATGACTTTTCCTCAAACATATGGCTAGACAATAACAAGCGTTTGCTACAGTAAAATTCAATTGCTGAAAAAAAGACAGTATCAAAAGAAGTTTAACACTCTAATTGGCCATTTAGTAAAATTATAATAGGTACTGAAGGAAGACCATCACTGCCCCTCTTAAACTTTCATTATAAAATTACATGTTGACAATTCATTTTCGTAATGATTATTATTCGTTTGTACGTAACACCATTCATTGTGACATTTTTATACATAACACTTATTTGTGTACTGAAAATACAGTGTGTAGAAACCATTACTCAGAATATAACAATTAGTGACGCTTGGGTCCTTGAACATTTTATCAACTTTGTATCTGTCATTATAGGCATAACACTTGTTATACTTTTAAAATGTATCTTATCAGGCTAAAATTGTTAAGTAGAAGTAGAATACAAGTTACAGCGTTTTTAAGTTATATTTTTAACATTTAATAAGAGTTGTTCACATATCATTAATGGAAAACATTTCCCTTTTGTAATACAAAATAGAATACATATATACATATATGTAGTACTATTAATACAATTGTTTTAAAATGGCTGTAATTGGTTATGTGTTTGGACATTCTCAACATAAAATGTCTCATCAAAGTTACCTTGCAAATGTTCTCTAAATGAGTCAAAATGCAATGTTCCATTCAAATAATATGTCTCATCAGACAACACACTGAATTTATAAGTATGAAGCTCACTGTTCATCAAACATCTCTTTAGAAATATTAAATTACAGCCATTTCAAAATTAAAATTTCCTCTACTTGTCCTGCTTGCTCTTTGTTTACTTCCCTGTTAGCAATCAACAGAATTGCATTGTTAGGCCTGTAAAAAGAATGTAAATGATCAACTGTATTAAATAAATACAAGGACAATTTGTTACTTATAATATTCCAACAAAGTTTCTGTTGGGCTGTAGAACACCAACAGTGTAAAAGCACAAATATTGTTACTGCTGCTTTGTTTTTGCATGATACTAAATACATTAAGCATATACATTTTTATGTCTATAGAGACATGGGTTAGACTGGAGAAAAATTATTTCTCATCATTACCACCATATCCCCAATGGTACTGCCTGTAGACAACTGGGGATAAGAACCTTGTAGACTGAAGTCAGTAATTCTGCATTCATTTCTACATCGAAGCTAAGATTATCCATATATAAGTCTTTATACATCTGATGTCATTTCACCATAGTCTACAATAAGGCACTGTTAACTTGTAAAGATGTGGAAGTGGAAATGGGGAATTACAAGAAACTAAATTGTGACTGCCAATATCAGACATGAATGTTTGTTGAGGAGTAGTTGGCTATACATCACAGATCATTATATAATGCACATTAAAGAAATTAAATGTATATTTAAGAAATAAAATAAAATATGATGAAAACTGAAAACAGCTCTTACCAACAGTGACTATTACATACCTAACAAGCCTGGTGGTACTGTGTCACTGGAAACTAGAAGGTAAACCACATGGTCAGGCTGAGTATAGAATGGAGGTGGAATCTTCAAAGATCAATAGCAATGGAATGTGAAGTTGACTTCAGAAGCCCAATGCAAAGAAAACATGAACTGGGTATATGCTCAATTTAAAAACTGACTCAATTCCAAATATAACATTTATTTTCTCATCAAATTTGAGCAAGTCTAAATATACTTAAGCCTATTAAGGCCATCTGAATATTTTGATCAGTTGTATTAAAATAATTTTATGACAAATATAAGTGTTTAATATACCTTGTAAAAATATTTATTAAAACACTCACATATAGTATGTTTCTGTTGCGGACTGGTTCAGATCTCCAATGGGACACAGACTACACAGACTAGGTTTGTCACAGACTAGATTTGTCACAGACTTCCTCTGTGCCTCCAGCAAATTCCAGGGTAAAGGTAAAGCAATCCCATTGCAGGCCTAGACAGGCCCACAGGGTTTCAGGAGGTTGAGGCTCCCAGATTTCAAGACAGTCGGCACATGAAGGTGGTAAGGTTGTCAGCCCTACGCACCAGCCGCCTTACCCCCCAGGAAATTCCTGGTACTCATTTTCTGTTACAGGCTGAGTTGACCTCTGGGCCATAGTGCAGCTGGAAGGATTATGTCATTGAAAAATTTCAATGACACTATCAGGAATAGAACCTGCAACCTTCCGGCTTATAGCGCAGTGCCTCAACCAACTGTGCCACTGCATACCTAGTACCTCAAATTATGCCAAGACCACCAACCATCTTGTCGTCTCATGACATATTCTGTGCTATCAACATCATCATCACTGGATAAGACACACAACATTATCTACGGCAACTAACGTATAGAAGAAAGATACGCATAGACTGAAATATTCAATACTCATATGACATACAGAATGACTGGAGCTGTTGAGTTTTGTACACAAATCACCAGCCCATCAAACTTACATACTCACTTGCTAGGCTAGGAATACAGGCATACATGCTTCATACAGACCACAACAGTCATGAATGACAGATTACAGCTACATGTCAAATATCAAGTGACATTGCAGCAAGTATGATCACCATGACTTTAATTGAATATAGCCATCTGTTGCCAGCTGCAAAATTCAGGCATCCATAATTCTTCATCTGTATTTCTTTTGTGAAGTGTTTCTGGGGAATATAACCTCTGCTGTTGGCGAAGGAACTGTTGTATTTCAGATTCTGGTACAGCATCTCAGCATCTGGAAAAAGTAACATGCACAGTAGTGATGAACACAGAAGGAATGAGACTGCACATATCCTCTAAAACATAAAAACAGTAATACTTACACATTGCTCCCAGTGGTTCACTCTTAATCCATCCCATTTCTGTATCACAGCTTTTGTCACATGACTTATCCTGCTACAATGATGATGGAGGCAGCAGGTTCCTTCAGAACGCCTGTAATTATCTACCAGACTACACAGCATCACAACCATAGGACTCTCATTACTCGATCACATTTAACACACAGTTATTAAAATCTAATATAATCAGGGTCAGTTTTCAGGGTGGGTGAACTGGGCAACTTCCCACAACATGGAACTAAAGTATATTATGGAATATTTCAAACAACTCTAGTACTTCATGAAATATCATGTTTCCAATACCATACTTTATTTTTTATTAATGGACCTGAGGGATGCTCCACGAGTGCTTTCAATTTTATACTCATATTTGCCACATCTGGTCCCAACATTGGACAGATGATATAATCCAACAATTGTGTATTTGGCACAGTTTTTATGTCTGTTCTTTACTATATATGGAGTTGTGATATTACGCAGACACTCAATCTTGACCATATGGCAGCAGAAGGTAGTGACCAGTACGAGGTTTTCATCTGTTTCAGTGATTGAACTTATCATGTGCAAGTACACATTTTCCTCCAAACATTTAGCTTTAGGATAATAAAAATATTTGTAAGCAATATGATCACACTTTCCAAACAATCTTAATACAGATAGGGGATACACTTTTGTTTCTTGATGGACAGGTAATGATTCAAACAAAAGAAGCTCAACAAGCAGGTTCTCTATAAAGCAATAGAAGAGGATGCGAATCATACGTGGGGAGGTTCAGCATTCTGATCACACGATGTCTAGTTTTTGCGAGGAAAAGTACAATTATGCCACACACTGTAACCTCAGAGTGGATTAAAAAAAATGCTCTTAACTGCCCTCAGATTATCAGCTGGCTACAGAAGGATCAGGCAGAGAAATGGGAAGGATATCAATAGATGAAGTATTCTTTAGGTTAAGTCACAGAATAACACATACGGCAAGGACTGAGGGCCACCCAATTTGACACTTGTCCTAGTAGACTAGTACACCACTAGAGTTCACAGATTCACTGGCTGATTCATCTGTGTATACATAAAAAGTATATCAGCAGCTCCTCACAACACCAAAACTGATGATGGAGACAGAGTAAGTCTTCAAAACAATGGTTTTTAAGCCCATCACTAACACAACTGATAACCCTAGAAAGCACAAAAGCTTCAAATCTGTCAAGCAAGGAAATAATGCCAGAAGCCAAAACAAGACAGTAAATGTAATCAAATTGAAGTCATATTTCTTAATGGTACTTGTGAAAACATTTGTGGTTATCACAAAGAAAGAAACTACAGAAAAAAAACTCACCTCTAAAATGAAAACATTTGTACCTACAGCCACATCTTGCCATCCACCAGATTACATCCTTAAAAATAATGCATTTCACAAGAAAAGATTCTAAGGAAAAATGGGGAGGGGGAGAAGGGCATGAAAACCACTGTTAATATCCAAAAAAGCAAAACATTGTCTGTTCCATCACTAAACAAACATATACTAACATTCGGCACAAATTACAATTTGTTACAAAAATATGAACTTTGGATGTCCTAAATCCCTGCTCTAAGCAAACGCAGACCTGTTGTAACTGAAGCCACCAACTCCTTCCACTTACACACAAATGAAAAACTGTGGGCACAAAACCAAATTACCACAGTTCGTAAAACTGGACAAACATAGAAAACAGTGGATATTTGGAATCCATTTTTCAAAAACCTGTTCATTGATGAGAAGTTGCTTCATTTAGAACAGTCTTCTCACTATGTGGGAAAGTAGAGTTCAGTGACAATTGCACTCTTTTTTGTCAGTCTCATTGCACTTGAAATTTACAAGCAATGAAACATCATCATTCCTGCCACTCAATAAAATCATTCAGGACAGACATGTAACATACACATACACAATTCTACTCATGGAGACCAAGTATAGTTACAAAAGTGCAATCACCTCATTTCTCTTCCAACACAGAGGTCTTATGAAAGTAGAGAGAGTAACCAGTTGAACTTAAAACTGCTGTGGTTGTATACTGCTTTTCTAACACAAACTAAATGAGACTCACTGACTCCGCTATTATACATACATCATATTACAGTTACATCAGGACAATAATTAACAACAACACTTCCTTAGTGGATAGCAGGTACTTATGCACATTCATAATTTCTCATTGAAATTGGTGGTAAATTGCGTGGTTGATGAGGAATGGCAACTTGTATCAGTGAGCAATGACATCAAGCTACAGAGCTGAAACATGTCAGTAGAAAGAAAATAAATACTAAACTCTGAAAAGGCTAGGTGATTATTACTAAGTTACGCTAGCCAGCAATCAAAGATCTCAGATACAACCACCAAACAACACCGCGTAGACAAGAGTATCTGTGCTCACGCACACAAAATCTCCATGTTAACTGGCCTCCCTGCATCATTCCGTCACTGACTCAACTCTTGGTGATATGTATTGGATTTTATCACAGTGATGCCCTGTTGTTTAATACGGTAACACTAAACTGAAATAATCCGTTTCTTAAATGTTCTTCTCTTTTGGAGTCACCAGGCATGATTTTGTAATACCACCTATGTAAAGTTAGTTACAAAGCTTAAGTAGCTGCAGAATAATACCTTGCATTGGCAAGTATTTTCTATAAAAAATACTTCTCTAGTCTTCACCTTTCGAACAGACTTATGAAGGTGGCTGAAAGAACACAGGAACATGACCTTTCTGGGTCTCCCAGTATGACCACAAAAAAAAAATGGCCCTGCCTCCAAGAGCAAAGACTAGAATCTCTAAGTCAAAAAAACAGTGCGAATGCCAAAATCAAAGATTAACCCCAAACTAATGTGCCTTCTTTATACCACACCTGTTTCTTTCCAAAACAAGTAATTAATCAAACTATTCTGTCTTGAAATTTTGAAAGTTTTGAAACAAAAAGTTGGGAAGTGAATATGACAATGTGCCTTCACACACAAAACACTACTGCTGAAAAACATTTCTCCACAGTATGTCCACGTACTATTTCATATCTGTGTTGACTGCTCACTCACATAAATTAACCAAAATATGTCCATGTACATGTTCATATTAGAAAGTTCCCAAAATTCAGCCATAAAACTTAAGTAACTGAAATGCAGTGCTTTCCAGTCTAATCATTCTCTAGGTACATTCCTTCTGCACAAACAAACTTGTTCCACCAGTTTTGGTATACTTGGATGCACTCATGGAAAAACTCCTTTGGTATACTGTGCAGGTCAGCCATCGCACTGCACTTGATATCTTCAAGTGTCACAAAACACTGACTCTGAAGTGCCATTTTTTGTCTAGGGAAGAGCCAAAAGTCATAGGGTGTGAGGTCTTCAGAATATAGTGGCTGCAGCATGAGCACAATTTGTCTATATGCCAAGAATTGCAGCACTGCCATAACCAGGCGACTGGAAGCATTGTCATGGCGCAGGATCCATCTTGTCTCATTCCATTTAATGTGTCAATCTTCTGTCAGAACTGCCTGTGTTGATCCATGACATACCCACTTCATTCACAACCTCACTAATGGTTACATGCTAGTCAACACACACAAGCTCCTTCACTTTTCACATTGTCTCAGCATTCACAAAAGTTGTAAGTATCCCAATGTGAAGTTCATCTTCCAGCAATCCTTGCCCACATTTAAAGTGGCTGTACCAGTCATACATAACTGTTTTTAAGAGCATTATCCCAATAAACAGCTTGCAAAGCCTGCAACATTTCTGCAGGATTCTTCCAGAGCTTGCACATGAAATGGATGTTGGGTCTTTCCTCAAACTCATACAATGTGTCTCACAGCTTGGGGTACATCTTCACTCAAACAGCTCTAGCACACAAAAGAAAGGCCGCAATATGCAGCCACTTCCCACACACATGCATAAGGACTAAAGACAACACATCCAATAGCAATGCTGCCATACTGCAACTTGTCGAATACAAGTCCGCATTTCTGGGAATTTTTTGGCATGCCTATGTCCATTATGTAACCCAACTGACTGCTCACTCACAAAAATTATCCAGCATATGTCCACGTACAAATACATATCTATGCTGACTGCTCACTTACATAAATTATACGGACTATGTCCATGTCCCAACATGTATGTGGGCTGACTACTTACTCAAATAAATTTTATGCCCTAACCATTCACCAGTGTTCGATACTTAAAAGTTTTGAAATAACTCTCAAAACTCTTTATAACTCATAAGGCTCCTCTTGACACTTTCTGTCAGTAACTGATCTTTATGCTGCACAAAGAATCAATTTACACGTTGCACGATTTAAGGCATGCACACAACTGTTGCCAAAGATCAATGCTATGTCTATTGCTGATTAGTTACCAGAGTTGCAGAGGAGCTCACGGCCTCCAACTTCAAGGCACCCCAAGAAGATTAAGCTACATGAAAAATTGGGTGCATTGTACAGAAAAGAAGCATATTGGGTGGGTGTTGTGGCAAGCCAATACAAAAAGTGGGGCTGTCTTCTCCACACTTCTCCTATTGGCTCCCTAAACCAACTGCCTAACCTAATTTCTTCCCATTTATTAAAACCATTTCTTCCATGCAACTTATTCTTCTTCGGTTATCCTGAAGAAGAGGCAGGAAACTACTCCAAATCTCAGTAGACAACTACCAAGTGACATGGTATAACACCACATACCAACACTGATTTCAGTTTATAATTGTTTGGATACAACCATGCACAGACCTTCAAGTAAATAACATGACGAGCTGAACATAATCATTCAGTTACAGCAAAGAACTATTTTTACATTAGCACTGAAGAGCACCATGTTTTATACAGCTTCATTCCACATCATTATACTTTGTGCACAAAATCCAAATCCCTTGTCATTGCGAACATATTCCAGTCATTCCAGGTAATAAATATGCAACCACATAAACCCTACAAACCTGAAAAAGCAAAAATGTCCCTATCCATGTCATGAAAGCATACAGAAGAAGAAGTGGCACAGCTCCACCCACTTTTAATCTGGGCACTGTATGGAGGCGAGTGGTCAATATCAAGCAAAAAACCTGACGAGCTGATGATAAATAGTATACTGGAAAGTATTCAAGGACTTAAACACAGTTTTAATCCAGCAAACAGCAGGAGGCTAGAAACACTCTAGGACAGTAAACTGAGTTTTTAAACATGTTTCCAAATTATGGATAGTGACCATTAGCTTCATCATGTCTGTCTGTCCACATGGAACAACTCACATCCTGCTGTACAGATTTCAATGAAATTTGATGGTTAAGGACTCTTCGAAAATACATCCAGAATATTCAAGTTTGATTAAAATCTGACAAGAATAACAGGTACTTTACATGCATACTTACGTAAATTTATGTCTTGCTGAATTACAATTAGAATGAGAAATGTTCCAGACAAAAGCCGAGACACACATTTTACATTCAACAATTTTTCTTCCAAAAAATGGTAATGCTTATGACATAATGTGGGAAAATATGGTTGAACCAGACAGGCCACAGATGACACTACAGTTATGATGCAGGAGAGACGCAATTTGCATAATTAAGGCAACAATACTGAAACACAATCAAATATTTAATACTTACTGATTTTACACAGAAACAATGGTTAAGCAAATGAGCCTCAATGTTACATTATATGCACATTGTCTTATTTACAACACTTTCCAAATTCATGGAGCCAGAATCTCAACTCATGATGTGCATTATGTCCTATACTCTGACAAAATTCTGTATTAGAATTCAAGTTATAATAATTTTAAGTTACCAGTGTGAATACAAGCAACTTTATATGATATGCACAATAAAATAATTAAAAACTGTTACAGAAGTATATGACATATGCCTCAATGAAGTAAAATTACATTTGAATTAAAGTTCTGTTAAACAGTTAAAGCAAGGCAATGATTACCAGATTCACTACAATTTCACAAAACCAATCTCTTCATCTGAAACATCAATACTGTTACTTCTACGCCTATTCCCTTCCTCTTCAACATCAGACTCCCCAACTTTACAGCTATCTACAGTACCTGCTGCTCTATAATCAAACAATGCTTCCTTATCAGCAAATGCCGATTCTTCAGTTCCATCTTTCTGCTGCACTGCTTTAGTACATTTTTTAACTACTTCTGTCCTTTGTATTTGTATGTGTTCGTCTTTTGATATGCAGGGTGCTGCTCTCATTTCCAGTTGCAATTCTTCTGTTGGATTCTTTCTTAATGGCTGGTGAAGACATCCACTCTCAGCAGTACTAGTTTTATCCTCCAGCTGAATAAAAACACTGTTTGTTAGTTATCAATGTAACTACACAATTTCGTTTTATCATCTGTACTGTACTGTACTGGTAATTATAATGTAGCACATCTAGCTCATTTTGACATTATTATTCCATGCATTTTGATTTAATTAAACTGTTCATTTGTAACACAATAAATGCACCTTTCTTACATACAAATAACATTTTATATCACTCCTACATGTTTCAGCATCACACCATCCTCTGGGAGCTCTACACAATGATTTAAAACATATTACAATGTACTACACTACAGAAGTAGTTCATATTTAATTATAGTATTCTTGCAGCAAGAATAGTATAGTATAAAATGAATTACTTTTGTAATCTATTATATTTTAGTATGTTTTAAATCTTGGTGCCAAGCTCCCTGAAGGTGGCAAAAGTGATGCCAAAACATGAAGGAGCAATATCAGATTGTATTTGTACATATCAAAGATGCATTTGTTTGTGTCATGAATGAACAATTTAATATGTAGTTCACATTCAAGTCTCTTGCTGAAATCCTCAGACCACTTATCTAAGAGGTCTTTAATGTTTTTCCTGAGTCATTCTAGGAGAATGTTTTAATTCTTTCTTCCAGTTTAATATCTACAAAGTGCCACTCTTGAGTGACTTTTGCAGTTATAGTGGTGGATATACTGTACTCTGGGATGTGATGCCATATAGTCTGGTAGATGTGTACAAGAATTCTGAAGAATCTGCTGCCTCCAGGATTCACAAAAACAAATAATTAGGTAAATATAACTTGACAATGGAGGCAGCAGTTCTGTTTAAAAGACAGGTAGATACCTACCATACTACATGGCATCACATCTCTGACACACATTTCCTACAGAAATAATATATATATTAAACACAGTCACACACAACCTTACAGTACAAATTTTTGGGACTAGTTTCAGCTTGATGTAAGTCACCATAAGGCTTTTATCTTTCTACAAACCTGATAATGGCTCATGTCAAGTTGAAACTAGTCGCCTTAAGAACTTGTACTAAGAGACTGTGTATGACTTTATACTGAATAATATATATAGTTTAGCAAAACAATGGGGATGAACCATCTTAATGTAATAATGTCACATACTCAACATTACTTAAGTAACTAACACTGCTTTTGAATGGTGTTGTGCTTATGAACTGGATCTGATACACATCTCAGTACCACATAACATGCAAATATACATATTGGTTAAGTGAACATGGGTGTAAGAATCTGAATCAAATGTATTATCAACATATACATAATTTCATGCACTATTAACATAAGCACAACAGAACAATATTTTGATCTTTTTTCCTTTCATAAAAACATGTAATTCTTACAACATAATTTATTGTATGGTCAATCCCAGTGGTTGTGCAGTCTAAGGCATAGGTCTGAAGCCATTTCATCACCAGCATTGCAGGTTTAAACCTTGCCAAAGGCATGGATGTTCGTCTCTCGTGCATAGTATGATGGGTAGGTAGCAACCTCTGCAATGAGCTCAGCACTTGTTCAGAGGAGTCCCGCCAGGTGTATGGCTAGTTGTCTGTGTACCAGAAACCTCAACAATGAGGGGGCCTAAGCCCAAGTTGGGCTGTTGTGGGGGGGGGGGGGGGGGGGGGGGGGGAATTTTAAAAATGTGAAAAAAAGGGGTACTGTTTTG
>Ga0123353_10012470_pt1 | contig 12087 bp, 6 predicted proteins | sample TergutLab28metaG_3_FD_92763 | JGI IMG/M metagenome (GOLD analysis project Ga0123353, IMG submission 92763) | Labiotermes labralis P3 segment gut microbial communities from Petit-Saut dam, French Guiana - Lab288 P3 | ecosystem: Host-associated > Arthropoda: Insects > Digestive system > Gut ... | reverse complement strand
TGTGTCGGCGAGGCCGGTGACCCGCATGGTGATGTTCAGGCGACCGGAGTCCAGCCCGCATGCGGGATCTGCGGTGCCCTCGTAGATCTTGGGGACCGCGTGGAAGATGAAGCGGGACGGGCCGCCGAAGACGAACAGGTCGCCCGAGGCGAGTTCGACGTCGGTGTACGGCTTGGTGCGGGATTCGGTGTTGCCGACGCGAAAGACGCACGTGTCGCCGATGGACAGGGACACGACCGGGGCCGCGGAGCGTTCGTCCTTGTCCTGGTGCATGCCGAGCTTGGCCTGCCCGTCGTAGAAGTTGATCAGTGCCGTGTCGGGGGTGTAGTCGTCCGCGGTGTGCTCCTCGCCGTAGGCGTCGCGCAGGGCGCGGCGGCCCAGCCGGACCATCCAGTCGGGGAACGGGGCGACCCGCCGGCCGTTCACGTCGCCGGCGGTGCGGGTGTACGCGTACGGGGACCAGTGCCAGCCGATGCAGACGGTCTGCACGGACATCACGCCGCCGCGGGGCAGCCGTGTGTGGCGCATGGGCACCGGGCCCTTCGCCCAGTCGCGGCAGGCGGTGACCAGCCGGCGCTGCTCGTCGAGGGCGAGCCAGCCCGGCACGTGGACCGCGCCGGGCGCGATCTGCGTCGCAGGGCGCGGGATCAGCGCGTTCACGTCGTCCTCCCGGCGGGCGAGTAGGTGGCGACCCAGCCGTTGCGTACGTCCCAGGTGTCGCCCGCGGCGGTTGCGCCGCGCAGGCCGTGCAGGGTGTCGGGGCCGGCCAGTGCGGTCAGGCGGGGGTCGTTCAGGGCGGAGAAGGCGAAGGTGCGGGCGGGGTCCCATCCGGTGGAGTGGCGCAGCCGGCGGGCGAGTTGGGCGAAGCCGAGCACGCCTGCGGCGATCACCCAGGCGTCGGGGGTCTCGGCGGTCAGGCGGGCCGCCGGGCGCAGCCAGGAGGCGGCGGTCTCCGGCCAGTCCACCACGGTGAGGACCGTGCCTCCGCGGGTCTTCCAAACGTCCGCGAAGGCCCGGGCCGTGGTGCGGGAGGCTTCGTCGCGGCTGTGGCCGATCGCCACCGCCCGGATCTGCGGCTTGTGCCCGGTCAACAGGCCCAGCAATGCGGCAAGTTCGGCGTCGGTGTGGGGTTGGGGTGCGGCGAGGTGGCTGCCGTGGGCGTCGGTATCGGAGTCGTCGATGCGGGGAGAGCGGGAGGTCTCCCGGGCGGTGCGAAGGGGGTTCATGGTGTGGTGATGCCTTCTCGGTCTGCTTTCCAGCGGGCGTACCGTGCGGGCAGGCACACCGCGCACGGCCGGTATCCGGCAGCGATCGCGGTGGCTTCGTCGGCGAAGAACACGCGCTGCCGGACGTAGTGGCCGCGGGCTATGGCCCGGAGCGCGGACGGGCAGTCCAGCCGCCCGTACAGGTGTCCGCGGCGGTGGCCGCCGAGGGTGCCCGGTGTGGCGCTGGGGTAGGGCTGCCCGTCCGGCCCGATCAGGGTGTAGGTCCTCGTCCGGCCGGCTCGGGTACGGGGCCGGGTGGTGTTCATGCCGCGTCGTGGAAGACGAGGCCGAGCGTGTGCCGGCGGCCCGTACGGACGGTGCTCACGCCGTGGCGCATCGGCCCGTTGGACCAGCCCCGCTTGCCGGCCACCGGCCGGTCCCTGGTGGTGAAGACGAGCCCGTGGCCCTGCGGGAGGGTCGTGGCCGAGCCGCGGGTCTGCGCGCGGGGGCGCTGCTCGGTCATCAGGAACTCCCCGCCGGTGTAGTCGGTGCCCGGCGTGTCGAGCCCGATGACGACCTGGAGGGGGAAGAGCATGTCGCCGAACACATCGCGGTGCAGGGCGTTCCAGTCCCCGGGGCCGTAACGCAGGAGGATCTGTGCGGACTTGGCCTGCCCGCCGGCGTGGCACCGCTCCAGCCACTCCTCCAGTTCGTCGGGCCAGGGCGCGGGCTTGCCGAGCTTGGCGGCCCAGTCCCGGGCGATGGGCAGCAGGCGGGGGTAGAACGCTTCGCGCAACTGCCGCACGGGCTCGGGCAGGTCGTGCGTGAAGTACCGGTACTGGCCGGACCCGAAGCGGTGGCGGGCCATGTCCACGGTCGTGCGGAAGCGTTCGGCCTCGTCGTACAGGTCTGCGATCCGGCGGCATTGCGCGGGCGTGAGGACCGGTCCGGTGAGAGCGTGGCCGTGCGCGTCGAGTTCGTCGGTCAGAGCGCCCCAGTCGGTGTCTGCGACCCGGTCGGCGACCGGGCCCGCGAGCCGGATGGTGTCAGTCATGGTGGGTCCCTCAAGGTGATCCGGACGGGTTCGGTTCCTGCGCGACCGTCCGGCGGCTTTCGAATCTGGAACGGGTCAGGGGGGCGCGCCCCGGGGTCTCGGGCCCCGGGGTCTGCCGTGGTCCAGCGGTGCCGGCGTCAGCTGACAGGTACCGCCGGCAGCGCGCCCTCAAGGCCGAGGAGTTGGGTCTTGCGCCCGACACCCGCGGCGTAGCCGCGCATGGTCCCGTCCGCGCCGATGACGCGGTGGCAGGGGCGGACCAGCAGCAGCGGGTTGGCGCCGACCGCCGCAGCGACAGCCTGGGCCTGCCTGCGCGGCAGCCCGGTCTGCTCGGTGAGGTCCCCGTACGTGGTGGTGGTGCCGTACGGGATCTCTTCCAGGCTGCGCCACACGCGCTGCTGGAAGTCGGTCCCGGTCGTGCCGAAGGTGAGGTCGAACCGGGTGAGCGTGCCGTCGAAGTAGGCCGCCACCTGCCGCACGACGTCGGCGAAGGGCGCCGCGTCGCGCCGCCATCCGCTCTCGACGGTGGCGGCCTTCTTCTGGTCGGGCATGGACAACGAGGTCAAGGTCACGCCGCCGTCCGTGGTCTCCTCGCCCACCAGCAGCAGCTCGCCCAGGGGGCTGGCCATGGTCGTGTAAACGGTCATCGTCTTCTCCTTGATCAGAGCGTTCATCTGCCATGTTGGTGCGGGAGAAGGGAGGATGCTGGCGGGTATCGGACCTCACGCTGCGGGGTGCGGTGGGTGTCCGCAGGCGGCGTTCGAAGATCAGGTGTGCCCGTTGAGGCAGTACCTCGCCGCCGACAGAGTTGAGGTCGGAGTGGCAGATACCGCAGAAGGGGTGCCGCGCTCGACGTCATGCGGCCCGACGTCGCGGCTTTCACCGGTGAGAAGGACGAGCTGCTGGTGCGCGGCGTATGCGCCGAAGGCTCTGACGGCGCTGGGCCTGGTGGCTCATGACAGGGAAGCGCGGGCACAGGTTTCCCCAGTGATCACGGAGCGTCGCAACTCCATGATCACCGGGACCTGTGCCCGCGCTGTTGTCGGTGCCCTCAACCGCGCCTGTCCGCGCGACCTCTTACTTGGTGGTGACCGTCACCGTTGCGTCAGCCGTGCCGGCGGCCACCTTGGCGTCACCGGAGTAGTCGACGGTCACGGTGTGCGTGCCCGTGTTCTTGAACACCGGCAGCTTGATGTTGGCCACGCCCTCGGCGCTGAGCTCGGCGCTGAAGGTCTGGCCGTCGACGGTCACCGTGACGGTGCCGGTCGGGGTGGTGCCGGTGGCCGTGACCTGCACGTGCGCCATGACCTCGGTCTTGTTCACCACGACCTTGTTCGGGGTGACCTTCAGGGCGACCTGGGAAGCGACCTTGCCCGACTCCGAGCCCGTGGCGAGGCCGACGACGACCGGGTCGTGGTCGGACGCCGCGAACGGGTCGTTGGCGTTGAACAGCTGGGTGACGTTGTAGTTGAAGCGGCTGTAGTCGAAGCCGACCGATTCCTGGGCGTTGACCTGCCAGATCGTCGCGCCCGTCACCATCTTCGCCGCGGCAGGGCTGGCGACGATGTGGTCGAGGGTGCCCTCGAGGCCGTGGAAGGAGTAGGAGAAGTGCTCCGGGTCGTACGTCGATCCCAGGTCCGTGTAGCCCTGGCCGTACAGGTACTCCATCGGGTCCTCGTGGTTGTAGGCGTTGAAGTCGCCTGCGAGGAACACCTTGTCCGTCTTCAGGGCCTGCGCCTGCACCTGGGCGAAGGCGGCGAGGTCCTGCGCCTGGTGGGTGCGGGTCTCGTTGTAGGAGCCCTGGTCGTACGCGGGGCGCAGGTCCTCGGTGTCGCCGGGGTAGAGAGCGGCGCCGGCACCCTTCGACTTCAGGTGGTTGGCCACGACCAGGAAGGCGTCGGCGTCGGCGGAACCGGCCGCCTTGAAGCCCTGGGCCAGCGGCTCACGCGCGATGGAGAAGTCCTGGCCGGGACCGGACATGTCCTTCAGGATGTGCGAGGCACCCACCGGAGAGACATCGGCCGGCTTGTAGATGAACGCGGTCCGGATGACGTCCTCGCTGGACACCGCCGGACGGTCCTCCGGCGACGGGGACGGGACGAAGGCCCAGGTGCCGGTGCCCGCCTTGGCGTTCAGGGCGTCGACCAGACCCGCGAGCGCCGTGTCGCGGTCCTCGCCGAACTTGGCCGAGTTCTCGACCTCCTCCAGCGAGACCACGCTGGCCCCGAGGCCGATGATGCCAGTGACGGTCTTCTGCTGCTGGCGCTGGAAGTTGGCGTCGTCGGCGGCGCCGCGCGGGCCGGTGGCACCGCAGTCGTTGACCGCGATGTGGTTGCCCTGGCGGTCGTTGTAGAACGAGCACTTCCCGAGGCCCTTGGCGATGTAACGGTCGCCCGTCATCGGGAAGTAGTTGTGCACGTTGAACGTCGAGAGGCGGATCTTGCCGCCGACGTCCGCCGGCTTGGCGTTCTGGGTGCGCATGTCGGAGAACGAGACAACGTCCTTGCCGGCACCGTTGACCTGGCTCGTGGGCTGGAAGTTCCACAGCGAGCCGCGGTACTCCAGGACCACGGGCTTGTGGAAGGTCGCCTTGGCGCCCACGCTCACCGGGTTGTCGGGGGTGAGCCAGGGCAGCGGGTCGCCTGCGGCAGGGCCCGTGGAGGTGTAGCTGACGCTGGCGCCGTCATCGAGCGTGATGGCGTGGGAGGCGTTGTAGTCGGCGGTGGACTGTGCGGCGGCGCTGCCTGCGGGGCCGACGTCCGTCGGCTGGCGCAGCGGCTTGTCGCCGGCGGCCAGGCCGACCTGGCCGTAGAAGTTGGTGTTGTAGTTGTCCGTCACCGTGAAGTCGCCCTGGGGGGCCAGCAGCTCGCCCTCGTGCGCCTCCTTCTGGGCGTCGGTCCCCAGGTCGCTCCACGCGATCTTGAGGGGGTTGACGGCCGGCAGCGGGGTGGACAGCTTGGTGACGGTCGGGAAGCTGATCTCCGTGGCGCCGGCGTACTCCTGGACGGTGCCGTGCACCCGGACGCTGTCGCCGATGCTCACGGTGCCGGCCGACTGCGAGCCGTAGACGAACACGGCGTCCGAGGCACCCGGCGTCTTGTCGTCGGCCACGGTGCCACCGGTACCACCGGTCTGGATGTAGAAGCCGTTGAAGCCGCCGGTCGCGTAGAGCGCCGTGACGACACCCTCGGTGGTGACCGTCTTGCCCGCCAGCGGCGAGGTGTCGGTGTCGGTGCCCTGGATCTCGGCGATCGTCGCATCGCCGGCGTCACCGCTCGTGTCGCCCTGACCGGTTTCACCGGCCGAGTTGATCGGGGCGAGCTGTCCGGTGGTGAAGTCGGCGTGGTTGTCGTCGGTGTCGGTGTTCTCGGGGCTGCGCACCGCAGCCACGTCGACGCCGAGGTCGGTGCCCGTGGCCGCGCCCTCGAAGGTGTTCGCGTCACCGTAGCCGAGCGCGTCCACGATGTGCGCGGTGCCCGTGATGTCGCCGACCGGCAGTGTCGGGGCGGTCGTCGAGTCGAGCAGCGCGACGAACGAACCGCGGTAGTTCATGTTCAGCGAGATCGTCGCGTCGGGCTTCGGCAGGGCGGCGCCGTCTCCGATGGCGTCGGCGCCCCCCTGGATGAGGAAGTGGCCGTGCGCCGGAATGCTTCCGGAGATCGGGTAAGTGCTCAGCGGAGCGCCGGCGCCCCGGTCGAACGCGCCGTAGGCGATCGAGTAACCGGACAGATCGACCGCGCTGTCCGTCGGGTTGTAGAGCTCGATGTAGTCGTTGGCGAACGGCGCGTTGGTGTAGCCGCCGTCACCCCAGACCTGGCTGATCACCACGTGGTCGGCGCTGGCGCCGGCGGCCTGGGCCTTCAGCGTGAACGTCGTGCGCGCGGAGGCGTCCGCACCGTCGGTGACGGTCAGCTCCACGGCGGCGGAGCCGGTCTGGTCGGGGGTGCCGGTGATGCGGCCCGTGGCCTTGTCGATCGAGGCCCAGGCCGGCAGGCCCGTCGCGCTCCAGCTGTACGGCGCCGTGCCGCCGGTCGCCCTGGGCGTGAAGGAGAACGCGGTGCCGACGGTGGCGGTCCGGGGGCCGATCGTGCCGAGGGCCAGCTTGCCGGCGGTGCTGCTGTCGTACGTGGAGTTGTGCGGGTTCGGCGCCGCCGTCATGAAGTCGGCGTTGTTGTTGTCCGTGTCCGCACCGGGGGTCTTGCGGGTGACGGCCATGGTGTTGCTCGGCGCGGGGGCGTCCCCGCCCTCGACGATCGCACCGGTGCCGAAGCCGATGGTGTCGATGACGGCACTGGCCGCATCGTTCAGCGTCACCGAGCCGTCGGTCGCCGACATCGCCAGCTGACCGGTCGCGTCGGGGGTGGGCAGCGGGGTGGTTCCGCCGGCGCCCTTCGCCTCCTGGATCAGGTAGTAGCCGTGGGCCGGAACACTGCCCGACAGGGGCGTCGATCCGCCGAGGTTGCCCTTGGCGCTGTAGTACGACACCGACCAGCCGCTGACGTCGACGGCCTTGTCGGTCGGGTTGAACAGCTCTATGTAGTCATTGGTGTACGTCGAGCCGGAGTTGCCGCCTCCGCCGTACACCTCGTTGATCACCAGTCCGGTACCGGCCGGGTTGGCGTTGGCGGTCACGGCGATGAAGCTGCTCAGACCGGTGACGGCCAGCACGATGCCGGTGGCGCGGACCAGCGTCCGGCGGGACCGGGAGTTTCTGGGGAGAGGCTGAGACATGAAGGTGCTCCAGAACCTAGAGAACAAGCCATGTGGGCGGCGGAACCTGCGCCATGCAAGGCGAGGGAAACCAGCGCGTCCCGTCCACGATGCGAACGGGATATGAAATGTCCTCCGTGAACTCTGCGCGAGGGGTCGGGGCGCCGCGTGGACGGGTAGGGAGTCCCGTTCGGCCGCACGAATCACCGGCTCAGAGTGCCCGAAGTGGCGCCGTAGGCAGGGTGGTTGGGTGATGTCGAGTGCAGCACGGTCAAGACCTGCCGTCGGAGTATCCGTACTTCCCGCTGTGCCGGTGCCTCGATGGCGAGGCGGACGACCGGGTCCACGTCGGGTGGGCGGATGTTGAACCCGGGCCGTAGGACCGATGGCTCTGCCGTCGCCGTCCCATGTGAGCTCGCAGACGTCCGGTGTACTCCGGACACATATGGCCCGGAAGCCGGAGAACCCAGTCCATATGTGGGTCAAGAATCGGCCCTCGTGGTGGCGCGTAGACGGTTGGCGGCGGTCGGGACGGGCATTAGGGGGGCGAAGAAGGGGGAAAACTTGGGCGGGTTGGAGAGTGGCGACTGGCTCGATCTGGCCGACGCGATGAGTGCGCTGCACGAGCAGTTGGGAGAGGCTCAACTGCGGGCGGCGGACAGTCCGATCACGCTGTCTGTCGAGGAGGTGACCGTCGAGTTCGGCATGGAGTTGCGCCGGTCGGCCCGCGGGGACGGTGCCTTGCGATTCGGGGTGGTGAGCGCGGGCGGCGGAGCGGAGCGCGCCTCGGTCGGCACCCACCGCGTGACACTGCGGCTCAAGGCCCGTACGGAGTCCGGGGGGACAGTGGATGTCAACGACTGGGACGGCGGCGAGTGAGCGCTGCCGGCCCCGATCCCCTGCGCGTTGTCCAGGTCCGGTGCGGGCCGTCCTTCGGCAGTGGATACGTGATCGGGCCCGGGCTCGTCCTGACCGCGGCGCATGTGGTGGCGGAAGCGCCTGGTCCGGAAGGCGAGACCCCAGGGGGTGACCGCGAGGATCTGGACGTCGACTCCCCTGGCGTCACCGTCTGCGCGCCCGGCGGGGAGGCCGTCGATGGCAAGGTGGTGTGGCGGGTCCGGAACGACGCGGGGGACGCTGCCCTCGTGGAGATTCCGGTCACCGCGGATGCCGCGACCGTGCCGGGTCCTTCCACTCGGTTCGGCGAGTTCGTGTCCGCCCTGCCGCGGCAGCCTGTGGAGGCCGTCGGCTTCCCGCGCCAGCAGAAGTACGGGTCGGTGCGCGACCAGGAGCACTTCGTGGGGAATGCCAGCCCGCTGACCGGACTCGTCTCGGGCCACTACGAGGTGGTGAGCGCCACACCGTTGCCCGGGCCGCGGCCCGGGGAGGACCTGGCGTCCTGGGCGGGGATGTCGGGCGCTGCGGTCTTCAGCGGCGGCCTGCTCGTCGGCGTCGTACGCAGTGACCGCCGCGCGCGCATGGGCACCCGGCTCACCGCCACGCCCGCGGCGACCCTCCTCGCCGACCGGCGGTTCCTGCAGATCGTGCGGGGTGCGACTGGTCGGGAGCCGCAATGCGAACCGGCAGAGCTGGCCGGTGTCCTGGAGTCCCCCTACCCCGACAGGGACATCCGGTCGGTGGCCTCGCTGCTGCGTGCGGAGGCCGAGACCGTGGGCTTCCACGGCAGGGCGGCGGAGATCGAGGAACTCGGGGCCTGGTGCCAGGGCGCCGAGCCGCTGTCGTTGCGTCTCGTGACGGGCCAGGGCGGGCAGGGCAAGAGCCGGCTGGTGCGCCGGTTCCTGGCCGGGCAGCGTGCTCGCGGCTGGGTGGCGGGCATGCTCCGGCGCGACGGTGCCGCCCGGAGCGCGGCGGTCGGAGAGCCCTTCGCGGCCGTGGCGCGGACCCGGCGCCCGGTCCTGGTCGCCGTCGACTACGCGGAGAACCACCTCGCCGAGGTGCGGGCCCTCATCGGGCAGGCGCGGGTGGCGAGTTGCCCGGTGCGGGTGCTGCTGGTCACGAGGGACAGCGACGCCTTGGCGGCGGGCCGCGCCGACCCCGACCCGGGCGTGCGTGAACTGTTCGCCGGTGCTGGGGAGTTGGCGCTGCCCGTGCTCTTCGCCACTGCGGAGGAGCGGGCCATTGCGTTCGAGGCCGCCGTACGGGATTTGGCCGCCGCGCTTCCGGCCGTCCCGAGCCACGAGGTGCCCGACTGGGCCGCGGCTACCGCACAGGTCAGCGTCCCGGAAGCGCTGGCCCGGGAGAGCGGCTCGGTACTCGGCGTCCAACTCGCCGCGCTCACCGCCCTCCTGGAACGGATCAGCCCCCGCGCCGCAGGTCACGACGAACCGGTCGAGCGAACGCTTCTGCGTCACGAGGAGGCGTACTGGTCGGTGGTGGCCCGGCGCCACGGGCTGCACCTCGACGCCACGGCCCTGCGCGGCACGATCGCGGCGCTCGCCCTGGTCACCGTCTCCGGCGAGGAGCAGGCGTGCGACCTCTTTTCGACGATGACCGGCACGACGGCCACGACCGTCGACCGTGCCCTCGACGGCGCCCGCTGGCTCGGGGAGCTGTACCCGCGGGGCGGTCGCGGCATCCTCGGCGCCGTCCAGCCGGACCGCCTTGCGGAGTTCCTGCTCGTCGACGCCTGCGGGGAGCGGCCCGATCTGCTCGCCCGCATCGTGTCCGTCGCCTCCCGCACCGGTGACCCGCAGGAGATCGCCCTGGTCGAAGCGCAGTTCGGCCCCGACGGGAACAGCTCGTACGGCCAGATGAGAGCCCTGCGAGCGGCCGTGCTCGCGGCCCGGGCGCAGGCCGCCGCCGGCGGGGCTGCCGGGCCGCTGCTCGACCAGATCGAGCGGACCGCGAGCCTGCCGATGGTCTCGGACGAGACGCTGCAGTGGGCCGTCATGAACGTCTTCGCGTCCTCGGCGGTGCTGGGCGCCGACGACTTCACCACGGACGCCCAGGGGCGCTCGGTGCTGGCCCGCGAGGTCCGGATCAGCGCGCCGCTGGACCCGGCGGCGGCTGCTCTGCAGGTCGCGGGCTTCCGCAGGGGCGCGCACGGGATGGTGCAGCGAAACACCCTCGACGAGGCCTTCGCGCACGGCCAGTTCGCCTTCCTCCTGTCCCAGATGGGCCGGGTGGAGGAGGCGCTGGAGGAGAGCGCCCGCGCGCTCACCTGCCACCGTGCGGCGCCAGGCGCACGCGAGCACCTCGCCGACCATCTCCATGCGCATGCTGAGCACTTGCGCCGGCTGGGCCAGGACGCCGAGGCCGCGGAGTGCCTGCGGGAGGAGGTGGAGCTGCGCGGGAGCGGCGAAGGGCTGTCGTTCCAGCTTCCGTTGGCGTACGAGGCACTCGTCGAGGCACTGCTGGCGGCCGGGCGGACCGACCACGCGAGGGCGCACGCCGAACGCGCCGCCGCCCTGCTGCGCCCGCAGGCCCGCGTGCCGTCACGGGAACAGGCCCAGTGGTACGCCCGTGCACTCAGAGGTCAGGCGGACGCGCTTGCCGCCGGCGGTGCGGTGGACCAGGCGCTCGACTGCTGTGCACGGGCGGAGGAGTTCCTCGACACGCTCCCCGCGGCCACCGCGGGGGCCCTGGCCGGCGAGCGGGCGGCGCTGTCCACGCGGTGGGCCGAGTTGACGGTCGCGGCGGGCGACCGGGAAGGCGTTGCCACACGCTGGCGGCTGGCCGCCGAGCACTGGCTGCGGGCCGGTGGGCCGTACCGGGGCCGGGACCCGGTGGCGCAGGCGGCGATCTGCCTGGTCAACGCCTCGGTCGGCCACAGTGCGGAGGGCGAGCGCGCGGCGGCGGCCGCCGCGGCGGGCGAGGCGGTACAGCTCGTGGAGGGCCCCCGCGGGGTGGTGCTGCGCAGGGACTTCCCCGCCGTGTGCGAGCAGGTCCAGGTCCACCATGTCGCCTCGCTCGTCGACGCCGACCGGGTCGGCGAGGCGCTGAGCGAAGCCGAACGGCACTGGTCCCGCCTCGCCCCAGCCGGAGGGCAGGCGCGCCACATCCTGGCGGACTCCCTCGGTCGCGTGCAGCACGCCTACGCGACCGCCGAACAGTTCGCCGGCGCGTTACGGGCCGGGCGCATCGCCGCGCTGGCGATCGCCGCACTGGAGACCTCGCCCGAGGGCGCGAGGACCGACCGGGAAGCCGCCACCTGGGCCGTCACGCTCACCGAGCTCAGCGGCTGCCTCGCGACCGAAGGCCACCCCGGCGAGGGCGCCCGGGTCGCCGCCCGCGCGGCGACCATGTGGCGCCGCCTGCGGGCCACCCGCCCCGCCCTCACCCGCCACCTGACCGAGTCCCTGACCAACCAGGGGGAGTGCCTGCGCCTGTCCGGCCAGTTCGCCGAGGCCGCGAGCGTCTTCGCGGAGGCCGCCGCGACGGTGCGGGACGCGCAGGGAGGCGGGACAGGGAGCCGAACGGCCACGGGCAAGGAGCACGACCTGGCGCCCGCCCACTCGCCCGAACAGCGCGCGCAGCTCGCCCGGTTGCTCGACCGCCAGGCGCTGTGCGCCGAGCAGGCCGGGCGCATGGACACCGCGCTGCACGCGCACCGCGAGATCGTCGCACTGCACCGGCGGGCCGGCGACGCGGCGCCGCTCGCCGCGGCCCTCACGGAGCTGGCGGTCACCTCGCAGCGGGCGGACGACCCCGGTGCGGGCCTGGCAGCCGTCACGGAGGCGGTGGCGCTGTACGGGCGTCTGTACTACCCCGACCCGGGACCGCACGGCCGCGAAGTGGCAAGGACCTTCCTCGTGTACGCGGAGTGCCTGCGCCGCTCGGGCCGGCCCGCCGACGCTGTCGCGCCGCTCATGAACGCCCTGGGCATGGCCCGCGACGCCGCGGACGACGGCATCGCGGCGGCCTGCCGCACCGCCCTGCAACTCGCCTCGGCCGCAGACCCCGAGGGAGTCCGGGCCGCGGTCGACCGGTTTCTCGGCACCTGAAGTCCCACGAATACGGTGGCCAGGGCGCAGGCCCCGTCTCTGGGCAGCGGCGGGCAGCCCAGCTCATCGAGGGCCAGGAGCCTCGGGCCGGCGGCCCATCCGCTACCCGCAGTGACATTCGACCTGCCGGGCAACAGGCCGTCGCAGGCCACTG
>Ga0123353_10012469_pt1 | contig 12087 bp, 15 predicted proteins | sample TergutLab28metaG_3_FD_92763 | JGI IMG/M metagenome (GOLD analysis project Ga0123353, IMG submission 92763) | Labiotermes labralis P3 segment gut microbial communities from Petit-Saut dam, French Guiana - Lab288 P3 | ecosystem: Host-associated > Arthropoda: Insects > Digestive system > Gut ... | reverse complement strand
GTTTCCGCGAAGGTGATCAAGACGGTCTACGACACGCTCAAAGAAAAATACAAGTCAATTACGGTCGGCTCGGCCCGGAGCAAAATGGGCGAAACCCTGGCGGCGATCAAAGAGGAAATCCGCGTGCTTGGCGTGGAAACCACCACGGCGATAGAGCAGACGGCCAACGCGATTATGATGGCCGTGGCCGCGCAGTATTCCTCCGGGGACTATCTGGCGACATATATCAAACAACTAAGCGACAGCGTGGACTTCCGCTTTTTCTCCACAAAGCAGGAAATAGACGCTTTGACCGGCGAAATGACCGGCAACCAGAACCTGCTGGAGGAGTATATCCGCTTCCAGGGGGCGTTGATTGAATTGGGGCGCGTGGGGAACGCCTTTAGTGCGCAGCTTGACAACGGGCGGCTGGCCTTCCTGGAAAACGGGAACCCCATCGCCTATGTGAGCAATCAAAAGCTGTGGATTACCGACGCGCAAGTGCTCAACCAGTTTCGGATCGGCAAGTGGATGTGGACGTCGCAGAGCAGCGACAACCTGATTTTAGCATGGGTGGGAGGTGTATAAATGGCCTTATATACCACTATTTCCGTTTCGCCGTCTTCGCGGGAGATCAACGACAGCAACCGCTTCACCGTCACAATCAATTTCTCCAGCACCGCCAGCCGCCTGAACGACACGCGGGTGGAGGTCGCCGGGCAGACCTACAACATCGGCATGGTGACGGCGAGCTCCTTCACCTGGACGCCGCCGCTTTCGCTGCTGAACGCCATGCCGAGCCTGAGCTCCGCGACGGTTGTAATCAGCGGCCAGCCCGCGAACAGCAACAATACGAGCCTGGTGGGCCGGATCAGTACCTATTGTACAGTGACCGTCCCGGCGAGCTATGTGCCCACCGCGCCCACTGGCGTCACGCTAACCCGCGTGGATAACGGCGTCCCCCCGGCCTGGGGCGTCTACGTGCAGAACAAAAGCAGGTTGAACGTCTCCTGGGCGGCGGCCTCCGGCACAGGCGGCGCGACGATTAGCCAGTACCGTATCTACACCGACACCGGCTCGGGCTACTACACCGCGACCAGCACGTCCATCGCGAACCTTGGCCCCTTCACAGCCGGGATGAAAAATGTAACCGTCGTCGCGGTGGACAGCCGGGGCCGAACGGCTACATCGGCGGGCGTCGCTTACGAAGTGCTGCCCTATACTGTGCCTGCGGTTTCGGCGCAAAAGGTTGACCGATGTACTGTCGCCGGGGTCGTGGATAACTTGGGTACGCACATGAAGGCGAATGTGACCTGGGCCTTCGCATCCGTGGGCGGCAAGAATAGCGCGTCCGCGACCTTCGCGCATAAGCCCACCAGCAGCGGCTCGTATTCCGCTGAAACGGCTATCGGGCAGTCCACCCCTGTGATCTTCGGAGGCTCCTTTTCCTCGACGGTCGCTTACCACGTGCGCTTTACCGTCACAGACGCGCTGGGCAGCGTCACCACCTACATCGCTACCGTGGAGAGCTTAAAGATCGCGCTGGAGTTCGAGAGCAACTGCGGCAGGATGTGGGCGCGCTGCCCCACGACCTTTACAAACACGCTTGCGGTGGACGGGGCCGCCACGTTCAACAACCTGATCACCTCTGGCGGCAACAGCCATCTCAATATCAATGGTCTGTCGTATATCTCCCTGCGCACCGGCAACACCGAGCGCGGTTATTTCCACAGCGGGGGGCTGCACGTATTTGGCACGGTTAGCTGCACGAACCTGAGCGTGACCAATCCGCCGTGGCCGTCGCTCCCGACAAACCCCACGTTCGATAATATCTACTGCAATAACCTGACCGCCTACAACCTTATATCCTCTGGTGCCAGCAGCCACTTATATCTACGGGGCGCGTCTTATCTGTCCTTCCAAACCGGCACCACAGAGCGCGGCTATTTTCATAGCGGTGGGCTGATTGTTCACGGCAGAGTAGAGTGCGCGAACCTTACTGTGACCAACCCGCCCTGGCCGACCAGCGTCACCCTGCCCAGTAGTCCCAGCTTTTCCGGCACGGTTTACGGCAACAGCTTTCATGCCTATGCAGACAGCCCCGGCTACGCCATAAACAGCTATTCCATGGTGAACATCGTGAGCAGCATGTCACGGTTCAATTACGGCCTGCGCTCTATTTATGATTCTGCTGTCCACGGGGCGAGCCGCGTGAGCTTCCGCATCGGCGACACTGAGCGCGCCTATGTAACCACAAGCGGCGTCGCCAGCAACTCGGAGGCCGAGCATAAAAGTGACATCCGCGACGCAGGCTCCGCGCTCTCTATTATAAAAGAAGCCCGGCTGTATCAATACCGCTACACGGCCCCGCCGACCGAAAGCCCGACCCTGGCCGCGCAGGCCCTGGAGGACGGTGAGATTGCGCCCGCCGGGCGCGAGCCCATCCGCGTGCCCGCGCCCGCGCCGCCTGCGCCGGAGCTATCTCCCGAACGCCTGGGCTTCGTGATCGGCGAGGGTTACTCCCCGCCGCCTGATTGCGTCCTGGCCGAGGACGGGCGGGGCGTGAACCTATACGCTATGGCCTCCGTCTGCTGGCGGGGGCTGCAAGAACTGCTTGCGCGGGTAGACGCGCTGGAAAGGAGATGATCCCATGGAAGAACGCATTCAAGCGGAGCTCGTGAAATTGGGCCAACAGAAGGAGCAGGCCCTGGCCCAACTGAACGCCATTTTGGGCGCGGAACAGGCCCTGCGGCAACTGCTGGAGCCGGAAAAGGAGGCCGAGAACTCGTGAAATTTATCAACCTGAAAATGCGCGACAGCCCCCGGCTCCAGCATTATGCCGGGCAGCGCGGCGACCACCGCATGGTGAAGCTCGTTGTCCCCCTGCCGAAAGAGCGCCTGCGGGAGATTCAATCCTGCGTGGCGCTCTTTTCCTGTGATGACCAACTGGTGCTTTCACCCATTATCCTCTCTGGCGATTCCGGCGACTGCTATATCCGCGACGGCAAGGCGCACATCGTGCTCTGGCAGCGCCTCACGCAATGCTGGGTGCTGCGGGTGCAGCTGGAATGCTTCGGCGACTTCGACGGAAAGCAGTTCATAGACCGCACAGAAATCTCCGAGAAAATCGTATTCGGTGCTTCCCTGGCCGACAGCGCCGACGCCCTAGCCGAGCTCGACACCCAGCCCAACGCCATCGCCCAACTGCTGGAGGCCATGCACCGCCACGGCAACATGACCGTGCTGGAGGAGCTTGGCGACCTGGCCGGGGAGCTAACCTATCACGGCGAACGGCTCGCTACGGATGCGCTCACCAACACCGAAATCAACAATTTAATCAACCAGGCGCTCGCTGCGCTTGGCTAGAAGGGAGTACTTCATTATGGCAAAAAGACTTGACGACCAAGGGCTTTTGTACCTGCTCAGTAAATTGCTGCTCATGTTCGTGCGCAGCGAACCGGGCAAGGGCCTGAGCCAAAACGACTTGACCGACAGCCTGAAAAACATGATTTTGAATCAGTTCGATGGCACCTGGGCTTCGCTTTCCGGCAAGCCCACCGCTGTGTCCGCTTGGACAAACGACGTGAACTATCAGACGGCCTTGCAAGTGTCCACGTCGATTTCGACTGCGCTCACGGCCAGCGGCTTCCAGACCGCGCCCCAGGTGGAGGCCCTCATTGAGGCCGCCTTATCCACCCTCGACACCGACATCTTCATTGTGGTTGAAACCCTGCCCTCGCCCTCGATTGCCAATCCCAACAAGATTTATCTGGCTCCCAAGCCGGGCGGCGCGGAGGGTATGGACGAGTGGGTGGTGATCGGCGGCGCTTGGGAGCGCGTCGGCTCCGTGGAGGTCGATCTCGAAGGCTACTTCAACGAGGATAACCTGGTGCCCATCACCAACTCGGAAATCGACGGCATGATCGCCTCGCTGACGCCGTAGTGAAGGAGGTGTTCTCCTTGGCAAAGTTTCTTGATTATCAAGGGTTGTCGCGAGTGCTGGAGGGCCTTTGGCAGAAGATCAACCATAAGATTTCGACTATCTCCCTAATCCCCGGCCCGCCCGGCCCCCAAGGCGCGAAAGGCGACACTGGAAATACTGGGGCGACCGGGGCGACTGGTTTCCAGGGCAATCCCGGCGCAACCGGCGCGGCGGGCGCAAAGGGCGTCGCATTCTACGGCTGGAGCACCGCCGCAAACCTGACGAATATCTCGTCCATCTTCGGCATGGTGGTGGGTGACTTCGTGGTGAACACCGGCACGGCCACGCGCACCATGCTTGGAGTGTCCACGGATATTGGCGGGGTTGTTTTCGCTACATCCGCAACGGCTGGAACGGCGGCGGGGAGTATCCGGGGTGTCGCCGGAGCTACAGGACAAACCGGCGCAATCGGCGCGACAGGCTCCCAAGGGCCGCAGGGCAACCCCGGCGCAACCGGCGCGACAGGCGCGGCGGGAGCGAAAGGCACGTCATTTTACGGCTGGAGCACCGCCGCGAACCTGACCAATATCTCCTCGATCTCCGGAATGGTGATCGGCGATTACGTCGTGAACAACACCACCGCCACGCGCACCATGCTCGGCGTGTCAACGGTGATCGGCGGGGTCGTGCGCTCCACGTCGGCCACGGCTGGCACGGCGGCGGGGAACATCATGGGCTACACACCGCCCACGACCGGCCCCCTGGCCAACATGAACTTGACCGATGCCGTTGCGTATATCAACCAGCTTTTGAGCGGCCAGTACAAGGACATCACGCTCAACGTGAACACAGTTAGGGTGGTGGTGCCGTAATGCCTATTATGCACGGAGCGGAGAGCCTGCTTGCCCTGTGTGAGCACGGCCCAAACACCGACCCCCGCCACAAGCACGTCATTTCTGGCGGCGGGATATTGAACTCGGCGGGCTCGACCCTTACAACGGCGGGCTTCATGATTCCGACCGTCACGTCCGGCTATTTTTACAGCGGCGAAACGATCTCCACAAACTATTTCGCCAACGGTGTGCGGGTTGTTGTGCCCAAAGCGGGCTGCCGCCCGCGCACACAGAAAGTCAACGGGAGCTATATTTGGCACAGCGGCACGGCGGGCACCGCTTACATCAACCGTTTCATTGATGGCGAGGTGTGGGTTGCGGGCTCGCCCTACAGCCGCAGCGGGGCGCAAATCAGCCACAGAACAACAGGCACGACCAGGCCGCGAGGCATCCGCTACCTTTTCGTCCAGGTGGTCGGCGGCGGTGGCGGCGGCAGTTATCGCGGGCTTGGGGCCGGGACACGCGGCGCGGGCGGCAGCAGCGCCATCGGCGTTTGCATGATCAAATTGCCCCTGGAAGGCTACGCCACGCTGGTGGTCGGCGGCGCGGGTGCGGGCAGCGGAGGGTTGATGGGCGACGGCAATCCCGGAGGTGATTCCAAAATCACCTGCGGGAATTTTCATCTCACGGCCGGGGGCGGCAAAGCCGGGAAGTATGCGGTCTTAGGCGGTTCCGGCGGCGCGGCGGGCACCATTGCCACCAGCGGCGACAACGGCGATGGCCGGATTATCATCTCCAGCGACGGCAACGCGGGCTCCCGTGACGCTCCCGGCTATTCGGCGGGTGTGGGCTATACGGACTGGGCACCCGAAGGCGGGACTTCAAACTGGGTTAGCGCCATGGGCGGCTACGGCGGCAACAACGCCTATGACGCGGGCAGCCCCGGCGTGATTGGTGATGTGATTATATCCTACTAAAAATGTAATGGAGTGTGAAAGAGATGTTTTTGAAGCCCGATAAAGTTATAACCCTGCCCGTGGGCGGCAAGACCCTCGCGGTCAAGCAGAAGATCATCCCCGATAGCCTCCGGGCCGAGAAGGACGTGGCCGACTACGTGAAAAAGGGCCAGCCCATGAAGCCATGCGCCTCGGTCGGCACGGCGGGCAAGCCCCTGGGGATCACCGTGCATAACACGGACGACATTAAGGCGGCGGCGGGCACGAATGCCGCCGAGCAGTATTCTCGCGCCACATACAACGGCAACATGCGCGGCGTGGTGGTGCATTACTACGTCTGGAAGGGCGAAATCTGGCAGACCCTCCGGCTCGACGAGCGCGGCTGGCACGCAGCGGACGGAAAAACCCGCCGCGCCGGGCGGCGTCCGGGGCAGCGGATCGGCGGCAATCTGGACACCATCGCGATTGAGGCCATCGGCCCGCATGAGGAAACCACCAAGACCACGGCGCTCCTGTGCGCCTGGCTCTGCCAAGAGTTCGGCCTTGACCCGGCCCTCGACATCTGGCAGCATTGGGACTTTTCCCGTAAGAACTGCCCGCTGTACATCCGGCCCCGGTGGAGCGAGTTTGTGTCGTCGGTGCAGGGGCACATGGGCGGCGCTGCGCCCGCCCCGGCTCCGGCTCCCGTCCCGGCCCCCGCGCCGGGCGAGATTGCCCATACCGTAAAGCAGGGCGACACCCTGTGGGCCCTCGCGGTGCGTTACCTGGGCGACGGCCAGAAATGGCCTTTGCTTCAGCAGCTTAACGGCGGTATCGACCCCCGCAAGCTGCGCATCGGCATGGCCCTGAAAATTCCCACCAAGGAGGCGAAAAACCCATGACCGCGAACATTATTATAGCTGTTTGCACGGCCATCACCACCGCCGCCACCGCGTGGCTGGCGGTACACAAAGCGAACCAGCTTTCCATGTATCGCATCGAAAAGCTGGAGGAAAAAGTGGCCGTCCATAACGGCCTTGACCGGCGCATCGTCGCGCTGGAGGCCGAAGTCAAATTTCTGCGGGAGGGCGGCGGGAAGAAATGACCCTCAACATCATAATGGCATCAGTCACCGGGGCGGCACTCGCCTCCCTGGTGGCTGTTTTGCTATCCCGGCAAAGGCCGAAGAAAAAGAAAAAGCCGGAGCAGACCCCCCTCGAATTTAGCAAACGCATCTTCATCGGGCTGGCCGTGCAGGTCGGCATCGTGGCCGTTTTTGTCTGCACGGTTGCCTGGCGCACCGAGGATATGTCCGTCACGCAGGCTCTTGTGGACAATGCTTTCGATTTGCTGAAAATCGGCGTGGTTTCCTACTTCGGCAAGGCGGCGCTGGAGAATCGCATTAAGCTAGCGCATTTCTATCCGAAGCTAAAAAACGAAATTTTTAGGGAAGGGGGCGGCGGGTCGTGAACCTGATTGAAAAAGAAAAAATCCGCTACTGGCGCGGGGAAGGCCTGGGCTACAAGGCAGTGGCCGCCAAGACCGGCCTCACCGAAAACGCGGTGAAGGGCTATTGCAAGCGCCAGGGCCTCATTGGGGAGGCCGCGCCGGACACGGTTTGCCGCCAGTGCGGACAGCCATTGGAGGGGACGGAGCGCAAGCGCTTCTGTGGCAGCGCCTGCCACAACCAGTGGTGGAACGCCCGCCCCTATCTGCGCGATTCGCAGCCCAAAAACCGTCGCGCCTGCGCCCATTGCGGCACGGAATTTTTTAGCGACCCCGGTAGAAATCGCAAATACTGCGGCCACCCCTGCTATGTGGCCCACCGATTCGGAGGGAAATCTTCATGACAAAAGAGCAATTCGACCGGGAGAAAACCTACCAGGCGGCCCTCGCCGTCGCCCGCGCCATGCACTCGCAGGGCGTGATTGATGATGGCGACTTAGACAAAATGGAGGCCCATTTCTGCCGTAAATTTTGTCCTTTGACAGGGGCTCTAACCCTTGATGCATAACGATTTTCAGGGTAAGATGTCAGCCACACCAAACATAGAAAGGGATGAAAATGCAATGAAAATCACCAGAATCCAAGCGCCGCCCAAGCCCCCGGAGCGCAAGCGTGTGGCTGCCTACTCCCGCGTCAGCGACGGCAAGGACGCCATGCTGCGCAGCCTCTCGGCCCAGGTGAGCTACTACAGCGCGATGATCCAGCGCAACCCCGAGTGGGTCTACGCGGGCACCTACGCCGACGAGGCCCTCACCGGCACGAAGGACAGCCGCCCGGAGTTCCAGCGGCTCCTCGCCGACTGCCGGGCCGGAAAGATCGACCTCGTGCTCACGAAATCGGTTTCTCGCTTTGCCCGGAACACGGTTGATACCCTCGCAACCGTCCGCGAGCTCCGGCACTTGGGTGTCGACGTTTTCTTCGAGGAACAGGGCATCCACACCCTCAGCAGCGACGGCGAACTGCTCCTAACCCTGCTGGCGTCCTACGCGCAGGAGGAGAGCTATTCCACCAGCGAAAACTGCAAGTGGAGAATCCGTAACGACTTCAAGGAGGGAAAGTCCACGCCCTGTAAGGTCTACGGCTACACCCGCGACTATGAAATCATCCCCGAGGAGGCCGCCGTGGTCAAGGGCATTTTCGCCGACTATCTCGGCGGCATGGGGGTGCTGGCCATCCGAAAGAAGCTGCTGGCCGGGTGCATGAATTTCTCGGTCAACACCCTGCGGCTGATGCTGCGCAACGAGAAATATGCCGGAAACCTGCTCTTGCAAAAGACCTTCACGCAGGATCACCTTTCCAAGCGTCGCGTCAAAAATGAAGGCCAACTTCCGCAGTACCTGGTCGAAAACAACCACGAGGCCATCATTGACCCGGCGATGTTCGAGGCCGTGCAAACGGAATTTGCCCGGCGCACCGCCGCGCAGCATCGGGCCGCTCCGCCGCCCGCCGAGGGCTACACCTTTACCGGCCTGATCCGCTGCGGGATATGCGGGGCCGCCTACCGGCACAAGATCGCGGGCTCCGCGCCCAAATACAAAAAATCCACTTGGATTTGCGGCACCTACAACACCCTGGGGAAGGCCCACTGCGCGTCACAGATGATCCCCGAGGACATCCTCACCGCCAAAACCCAGGAGGCAGGAGGGTTCGCGGGCCTGAAAGAAATCCAGGTGCCCGGCCCGAACCTGCTTCTTTTTATCTACGAGGACGGGCGGCGGGTGGAGCTCGCCTGGGCGCACACGCCACGCAGCCAAAGCTGGACGCCTGAAATGCGTGTGGCCGCAAGGCAAAAATCCAAAGATCGGAGGGCAGGACAATGACCATTACAATGATCCCGGCCAAAAGCCAACTGCCCATCCACGTCATGAGCGTGGCCGCCCGGCGCAGGGCGGCGGGATATGCCCGCGTGAGCACCAACGAGGAGGAGCAGCAGAACTCCTACGAGGCCCAGGTGGATTACTACACGAAAATGATCCAAGGCAACCCCGAGTGGGAGTTCGTGGACGTGTACACCGACGAGGGCATTTCCGCGACGTCCACCAAAAAGCGCGACGGCTTCAACCAGATGGTCGAGGACGCCCTGGCCGGGCAGATTGATTTGATCATAACGAAAAGCGTGAGCCGCTTCGCCCGGAACACCGTGGATAGTTTAAGCACCATCCGCAGGCTAAAGGAGGCCGGGGTGGAAGTTTGGTTCGAGCGTGAGAATATCCGCACCTTCGATTCCAAAGGCGAATTGCTCATAACTATCATGAGCTCCCTGGCACAGGAGGAGAGTAGAAACATCAGCGAAAACGTCCAGTGGGGGAAACGCCGCGCCTTTGAGGCAGGCAAGTTTTCCTTGCCTTACAGGCAGTTCCTGGGCTACGAAAAGGGCGAGGACGGTAAGCCGGTGATCGTCGAGGAGGAGGCCGAAATCGTGCGGCTGATCTACCGTCTGTTCCTCTACGGCAAATCTGCCAGCCATATCGCGAACCTGCTCACCGCCGAGGGAATCCCCACGCCGGGCGGGAAGGCGCAGTGGCGTTCCAACGTGGTGCTGTCCATCCTGCAAAACGAGAAATACGCCGGAAACGCCCTGCTCCAGAAGGGCTATACCACCGACTTCCTTTCCAAGGCCCAAAAACGCAACGAAGGCGAGATTCCACAATTCTTCATTGAGGATTCACACCCCGCCATCATTGAGCCTGAGTTCTTCGAGCTTGTACAGCATGAATTTCAGCGCCGGGCCGCCTCCGGGCAGACCACCATCAGCACCCACCCGCTTTCGTGCAAAATCTTCTGCGCCGACTGCGGCGGGCTCTACGGCCCCCGCGTATGGCACAGCACGTCGCAATACCGCACCGTGATCTGGCAGTGCAATCACAAGTACACCAAGGGTGCGAAATGCCCCGGCCCGGTCGTGAAAGAGGAGCAGGTGAAAGCGGCGTTCCTCGCGGCCTTCAACCAGAGAATAGACGACCGGGAGGCCATTTTCGCCGCCTACGACGAAGTGCTCACGGAGCTCACTGATACATCGGCTCTGGACATCGAAGCAGCCGCGCTCACGCAAGAAAGCGAAGTAGTGGCCGAGCTCACCCGCAAAGCCGTGGAGGAGAACGCCCGCGCCGCGCTGGATCAGGACGAGTACAACGCCCGCCGCGACGCCCTGCTCGCCCGCTACGCCGCCGCCACCGCACGGCAGGCCGAAATTGAGGCCGAATGCACCCAGCGCCGCATGAAGCGGGCCAACATCACCCACTTCCTGCGAATCCTCAAAAAGCAGGAAAATCTCGTGACCGAGTTCGAGGAGGAGCTTTGGTATATCACGGTGGATAAGGTGCTGGTTTACCCGGACAGGCGGCTCTCGTTCATCTTCCGCGACGGCGCGGCGGTAAGCGTGTGAAGCGCGCTCGTGTGAATGAGTGTGAACGATAGTTCACACAGCAATTCACTGCGTACCGCTTGAAAAGTAAGACAAAAGCCGCAGGCCCTAACGGGAACCTGCGGCTTTTTTGCATTTTACAGCAGATATTTTTCCGTTTGATTGTTCGGAGAATCTAGAAAAAATAAGGGCACCGTTTGATTGTTTCAAATGGTGTCCTTATATATGTGACTAGACGTTGATATGGCTACAATGCATCCGCTGGTGCAAATCGCTTTCTTTGGTGCATATACACATCAGTTCCCGGTTTTCAATGCCCATCGCACGTTTTTTCCTGATCCAACGCGCTCCACCAACCCGGCTTTTTCCAGCACCTTCAAATCGTTCAGGATGGTGCGGGACGTAACCTGGAGGAGTTGCGCGAGTGCTGCGGATGATGTAACCTTGCCGCCATCTGTGATTTCTTTCAGAACACGCTGTTGGCGTCCTTCGCTTTCTTTTGCGACAGCTTTTAAGTCACTATCATCCAGTTGCAAGATTTCATATGGATCCACGCAGTTTTTGTAACTCACGTCCTCTGGGTTAAACAATTGTTGCACTTGTTGTCCAACTCGACCGGGCTTTAACAACTCTGCCTCTGTTCTTTTGCTTTCAGGCAACAGAGTATCTATGACGCGCGCCAGCGCGTGCAACAGGTTGCTGGAAGAGTAGTCTTCGCTTGATTTGGCATGATAGTATTGTAGCAGCGCGTAGAGACGAAGTCGTTCGTCATCGGAAGGGGGAATGCAACTAGTGCCATCTTGCCCGTATGAGAAAGGCGCGTCCATAGACGGAATCGCTAGATAGGGCCTGTAAGCGAAGCCCAACACCTCGCTTTCCGGTATTCGGTTGCCCTCGCTATCTTTCGGAGGATCCGGTATTGAATGTGCATAGTGGCAGGCACCTGCACACGGTTTTTGTTTTCTGCCGGTTGGGTCAACATATCGATGGCACAGGTCTGAATTTGCGTCTTTTCCCCCGCGCATTTCACCCAAGCAATAATTGCGAACTCCTGGGGTTGGTGGTCTTTTTCTGTGACAAGCAACCAAATATGCGGATGTTCATCTTTATTCAGAGGGAACCGCTCCTCTTTTGCCTCTCTATAATAACACAGCACCTCGGTAGCGATGCCGGGGTTAATCTATTTTCATCCGAAGGGGTTTCACCATGTCCTGCCTATTAAAATTCAACTGGGTCAAACTGCCCCGCAACACCCTGCCGCCCGGCAAGGGCCTAATGGGCGCTTGGGCGCGACTGGCGGCTCGTGCAGCATTCCGCCCCGGGCAGGCCAGCTATTGCGGCTACCGCAACGACGTGGAGCTGGCCTCATGGGTCGGGGGAATTGTCGGTTTGAAAAGTATTCTTGGTATCAGCAACCGCGAGAAAGCGCTGGCGATCATAGTTCTTCAAAAAAATTGCCAAAACCCTTGACAAACGAGCCAAAACAGGCTATACTAATCTTGCAGTTACTAACTATGCAATTAGTAATCGGAGGATAAGCAATGTTTG
>Ga0123353_10012468_pt1 | contig 12087 bp, 7 predicted proteins | sample TergutLab28metaG_3_FD_92763 | JGI IMG/M metagenome (GOLD analysis project Ga0123353, IMG submission 92763) | Labiotermes labralis P3 segment gut microbial communities from Petit-Saut dam, French Guiana - Lab288 P3 | ecosystem: Host-associated > Arthropoda: Insects > Digestive system > Gut ... | reverse complement strand
TTTGGAATATTTTCGGCGCGATCCAAATGATTTCCTGTCGCGATTGGTGACCATGGACGAAACCTGGTTATATCACTATCACCCGGAAACAAAGCAACAATCAATACAGTGGCGGCATAGCGGCTCAACACTCCCCCCCTTCCCCAAAAAACCCCGAGTTCAAAAATCCCCTGGAAAAGTTCTCGCCTGGATTTTTTGGGATCAAGAAGGCATCCTCCTCATTGATCATCTTCCAAAGTACCAAACTATCCACGCGGAGTATTACTCATCTCTGCTGGTGCAATTGAAGGACATTTTGAAGGGAAAACGCCGGCCGCGGGAAGGTCACCAAGGGGGTGTTGTTCTTGCACGACAATGCCCCGGCTCACTGAGCACTTGAAACCCAGAAGAAACTGGCCTGCCTGAGCTTCCAGTGTCTTGACCACCCACCCTATTCTCCGGATCTGGCCCCGTCGGAATACCACCTGTTCACTGGACTGAAAAAACCATTGAAAGGTCGCCATTTTTCGTCCTACGCGGAGGTCATTGCTGCCGCGGAGACCTGGTTGGACGGACAACATGCTGATTTTTTTTTTGATTGGCTTGCAAACGTTAGAGCAACTGGCTAAGAAGTGTATTGATTTTTGTGGGGAGTATGTTGAACAAATCTCGATTTTGGTCGCTGTAGTTTGTTTCCTTCCTGGTCGGACTAAGTACTTATCAGCACCCCATCGTAGTATATTACCCACGGGCGAGGCGTCCAAGTAACGGTTCTAAGATTCGCTTACACCCTCAATTTAAATGACAGCTTTCCTCGGGCCTCTAAACAAAGAATCTCTCAGATCTGCAGCAACACCCGCAACATGGAACAGCGATAAGAGCGCTTGCAGGAACACACACTTTACGCTTTGCCACTTGCATAAGTCTGCATCTTCATAAGAAGATCCACTAGTAACGTACTTATTACTGTGCACTCAGGTTTGCAATAGTTCGGTCACGTGACTTGCAATGTAAGCTTGAAGAACCTGCAGAATTGTTGTGTGAACTTCTTCGAAAGAGGTTCCTATGAAGAATAAAAAGAAGATCAGTCTTAGGGGAAACATTGTTAGGATGAGGAGTAAATGGAATTGGCTCAATGTCATTCCCAACGAAGAGCCTTGATTTTAGCGGTGATGTGACCGTACAGTTAGAAGTGGAATGAGACTGCTGACGTCAGGACTGAGGACGTCTTTCAATTTACCGAACTCTGCTGAAGAGCAAACCTGTAAGTCGTGACTGTGACTGAAGAGATGGGGACAGTGAGGTAGGAGTCGAACACCTGTGTGGAAAAGTAAACACACACCTGGGCTAAAAACAGGACATCTGTGTGGAATGTATTGGTCAAGTATTTTACAGCTGTAAGCGGCAGTTCGAAACAACGGAATTAATTTTGATTTCACTAGCTGAGACGCGCTGTGTGACGAAGCTAAAGCGATGTACTTACTTTTACCTGTAAATTCAAGCTTTCCGCTTTATATTCACTGTTCATCAAAACTCAGATTTACTGTAAGAGAAGACGCAGGGTTCGCAGAATATCGTGCTGTGGAGAACGGTGGGAAACAAAACTGGGTAAATAACAGGAGGAAGGAGAAAAATTACAGGGCGAAGGTCATAATTTTGGGATGAAATATTCAGTTGATATGTAGTTGCTCTTTTGACAAATTCCAGAAAGATAAGATAGGATGGATGTGTAGAATGAAATGGCGAAATGAATATATATGTAAGATGAAGGTACGAGACCAGTTGGTTGATGAGAAGATAGTATTAAAATACATGTTATGTAATAATCCATGGAAGTGTGTATTAAATTCAGGTGGCTAAAGGCAGGTGCAATGGTGGGTTTTTAATAATCACGCTGATTAATATTCGTGTTCCATACAAGCAGGAGATATTTTGAGAACCCGAGGAACTAAATTAGGCCTATTTAAAGACTGGCTGTATGGCAGAGATGACGAATCAATTCACCGCCTGGTGGGAGACTTACATCGAAAGTTTATTGCCAGTGAAAAGTGATTTTCGCTGTCCTTCAGTTCCAGTACCACCTGGTTAAGCTGCTGCGCAATTTTGGCCAGTGGTCCAATTCTGGTCTTGTGTCTGAATTTGAAATAATCAAATACGACGACGTCCGTCTCGAAAAATTTGACGGTCTCACGACAGGTCAATAAGTATGTCTCTTTGGATCTGACGCCTTGTAGTCTGCTAGAATTTACATCCTTTCGGAGGACCAAGCTGTCGCCTCAGTCTTCCCTGAAGATGGAGGCAGTATGTTCAGCTGAAACGGCTCTTAAAGTACTAGGTTTCAAGGTGTCACGTCCCAGAACACAGTACCTCTCGGAATCCATGTACTTTGCCCTATACGTTCTTAAAATAAACTTGACGCATGTTTATTGCACTCTACAAAAAACAGATAGGACAGTGTATCGTTTCCGTGTAGCTATCTTTTGTGGGTAAACTTACTTCTAGGTATTAGGGATGGATGCATAAAATAACAGCAGTAAGATAAGGGATGAAGAAAGCATTCTGTCCTAGAGAACCATTGTATTGTTAGGTGTCTTCAGACAGTATTATGGACAGAACGTATACCCGGCGGTACCAGCCGATATCTGTGCAAAACTTGCACCGGTGCCAGCCTCTAGCTCCTTCTGTACCAAACGTGATAGTGGTGCTAGACGTTATCTCATTCGTTGCGAAGCATAGCACCTGTGCTAGCTGACAGCTCACGCCGGTGCGAAACGTGGCACCGGTGCTAAACTAAAGCTTATGTCTGTACCAAAAGCGACACCGGTGTAAACCGACAACTCAGTCGGTGCGAAACTGGACACAGGGTCCAAGCGATAATATGTCAGCACGAAAGCTGACGTCAGTTACAGCCGTCAGCACATTCAGTATGAAACTTGGATCCGATGCAAGCCGATATGTCAATGTGAAACTTAGCATCTGCACCAATAATTCTCCATTTCCTTCTTGTGCCATAAAAAAACTACACTACTTATGTGATAAAGTCTGAAGTAACGTCGGTTTTCACTAAACGTATTGAAACCAGCTTCGAAAGGTCATGACCATATAGTGCCTACGCTGTGGGCTGAACAGTCTGGAGTTCGATTTTCGGCGGGGACAAGAATCTCCAAAACGTGGGTTATTGACATGAAAAGCTGGACAGTGTCCAGAACATCAGCAGTGTCTATTCATCACAATGGATGAGAAAATCGGAGATATGAATTAGACAAATAACCCTTGGAAAAAGAAAAGCATGTAATGCCTTCTGAAGTTTAGACGAAACTAATAAAGAAATTTAAGTTGCATTTCTAGAGAATTTATCTGGAAGTAGTGGCTGACATTAATCGTTTTACCGGCATCGGCTAGAGTAACTTTACTCCAGACCCTAATGTCTCTGTGCTAAAACCAAGTGTTTATCGTAGGAGGGAAAGCTTTGCTATAAATTGTCTATGTCTGTTCAATTATTGTTTTCTCTCTTTGAGTCCTTCTTTACCTCTTATTTTCTTTCATTCTTTTATTTTTTCTTTTCATTCTTCCTTGGTTTGTTATTCCGTGCGCTGTCTAGCATTTCTGTCCTTCTTAATTTGTCAAATTTTTATTTATTTTCTACTTCAGTGCCCTCTTTTTCGTTTGCTTAATGTAGTTTATTTTCTTTTTCTTACTTTCTTCTTTTGTTTTGTGTTAGTGTATTCCTCCTTTTTACGCTCTTCATTTCGCTCATCATTTTCTTTGTTTGTTTCTTATTTGTTTCGCTCTTTCCTTTTTCTCCCTGTACGAATTCCTTTCTTCCGCCTTGTTTCCCTTCTATTTTGAGTTTGCTTCTTTTTGTGTTTTTTTCACACTTTATTTTTTTCTGTTTTTCCTTGTCGTCGTTTATTCATCCTTACTTTGTTGTTTTTGTAATATCTATCTCTCTTCCACTTTCATATCTATTCCTCTTTCACTTTTTCTTTCTTAGGTTGTTGTTACTCCCCTTCACCCACACGTACTCATATTTCGGATTGTGCAAACTCTTGATATGTAGCCTACATTAGACTCCTTTTCAATTGATGATGTGTGACACCGATCCCGACAATAGTCAAGTTCATTTGAATAAGCAGTTAAATTCAGAGTGGTTCAGGCAAGCAGTAAATTACTGATTTGCAGCTGCATATCGACTGAATTGTTTCGCAATCATTGAAGGAAGTCACAAAATACAGATACAATCTTCGTCTTTTGGACTTTTCCCATCGTGCAACAGGTATATTAAAACACTAAAACTACTGATGTGCGTCATCCCCGTTGTGTTCGTACAACAGTAAGGAGCTTGATGTATCAGTACTTACAGTCGAACACAACTGTATTTGCCTCTAGTATTACAGGAGGATTATAACATTATAACAACGATAGTCCACCTGGGAGCACCCGGGGCCATGGCACCCACTATTATAATGAGATCTCGACCCGCCCCCCTCCCCCAGAACTCCCCAAGAACGCCCCACGCATTCCTGTATAACTGAACTGAAAGTCCAGTCACAACCTGAAGATGGCCCACATATAAGGACGAAATATGTCGTTATAATCCTCCTGTAATACTAGAGGCAAATTTAGTTGTATAGTTGTGTTCGACTGTAAACACTAATACACTAAGCTCCTTACTACTAAAACACTACGTTTCGGAAGCCAGCTCTGCTTCCATCTTCAGGCCAGAAGCACCTAATCTGCTGGACCCGTTCGATCAAGCTATTCTCAGTCACTGGGTACCACTGAAACACTCCGGCGAATGTAAATAAGTTCCGGAGAACGGAAGTGGTCCGTGGGCTACAAAAGGAAAATGCTGATATATGTTATACGATGGACAAAGTCACAAAATATTTCGAAAAGCTGATGACGTGCACTTTTGGCGACGGTCATAACGACTGGTTGGCTAAAGCAGGAATGTGCCTTATCGCCACTCATTCGTGACCTCGTCACTGATGTGTACAACGCAAACCACGGCGACCTTTACAAACGTACCGTGAAATACGGAGAAACGTTAAGAGCAAACAGTACTCTCGACCGAGTCCTCCTACACTTCCAAAACGATCCTATGTTTTATGGCGTCGCTCTGTTTTATATGTCCAGCAAGCCAGGCTGTGTGACACGCTATGATGACGTATGTACTGCAGAATCTCACACTGACTTCCCCGGAAATACTGAAATAGCTCAGCGGTAAATGTTCACTCACGAATCTTCTGAACTAATTACGACTAAAGTGAGTTTCCAACAGATTACATAGAGGGATGCCGAAACAGTGTATTTTATGATGTGGCCCGGTATCCGAAAATGCTTAGTTTGGGCCCTACACGCAGAAATATGAACACATTCGCTTTGAAAGGATGACTTGCAAGTCGCTGTGGAACTTAGTAGTCTGCTGCTTAATTTTATTGTTCTGGACGTGGAGTTGTGTGAGATAAAAAGCTATAAAGAAGAATCTAATTTACATGTGGGATCTTCCGTGCAGTTGGTTTATGGGCTTTGTCGTATTAGATGTGGCAAACATTTCTGCACTGACTTTTATTTTTTATTTTCATTTCACTTGTGAATTTGATTTTTCTCAAGCACTCTTTCTATTTCATATACGTCCATGTCCAAAAGAAAACAATTAAGTGGCAGGTAGTTGAGTTCCGAGCAACTTGCAGGTCATCCTTCCAAACCAAACGTGTCCATGGTTCTGCTTGCAGCGACTCAAATGAGCATGTCCGGATATTGGTACCTATCCTAAATAAGTTGATTTAATTTCCTTTATCATGCTTAGCAATCTGTCCGTCGAATTACGTCACGCTCTTTAAAGATTTGGTCTGTACCTCACAAAGAACACACTGTGCTGCAGTGTCAACATTTTGTGAATGTTAAGCGCCTTATACACTCTCAGTTAAACCAAGCGATTTTACTGTGTGACGTCAAGGAATATCGCAGGCGTCAGGTCTGTCCTTTCCAGTCGTCTTTCACAGACAGAACTGCGCATTTCACTCAGAGAATCCCACAGTTTCCTCAGTTTATCTGCCGACACCACTATGGCATCATCTCAAGGCATTCAACCTTCCAAAATGAATAAGAGAGTCGACCTTTGCGTTCATTGAAGCGTACAGATCGTTACCTGAACTGTGGGACACAGAAAATAAGCATTATAGCAACAGAGTCGAAAAGGCACCGGCATATGACATCCTTAAGGTCAGCCGTGTTTTTATCCACTATAGTCACACGCACAAGAAGAAACACGGAACTGGCCAAAAAAACTGACAAACCTGATGGGAAACCTGTGTAGTGTCAAGAACATTCAGTTCAGTTTTTCGTGCAGTTTTTTTACACCGTTAAACTGCACGGTTTAACTTATAGTGTATGGGGCCCTTCAGACTATGTGAGGAAACGGTGATCATTTTATGGTACGAATCATGCGAAGAGTATCGATGTGTCGTGTAGGTGAAGTTGAGAGTTCTCAGGGGCGTTCGCTAAAGTGCAAAAAAGACTATTAATTTCGCATATCCGTCTGTCTGTCCGTTCGACCGTCTGTCCGCATGGAACAACTGGGCTCCCACTGGACAGATTAAAAAAAAAATTGATATTTGAGCATTTTTCGAAAAGCTGTCGAGAAAAATTTATTTAGTTGAAACCGACACTAATAGTGGGTACTCTGCATGAAAACCTATGTGCGTTTATGATTGACATCTCGCGTAATTCTTTTTAAAATGAAAAAGGTTTCGGACAAAAATTGTACAGAATATCAAAACACATTTTCTATTCAGTACAGGTTTTTTTTTTTTTTTAATCTTGGAGTTTATCATATAATGTGGAAAAATATTGTAGAGCCGAGCATCCCCCAGATGACAACATGGCGCATGCGCATTGCATGCTGGATATCTACGGCTACAAGCACACACTCACAATGTGTAGTTCTTAATGCTTCTCCGCTGTAACAATTTTTGTACGAGTATGCTTCAGTGCCTTGTTAGTGATCAACTTCGCGGTACATCTACTGACAACTAGTCTTTGAATGGTTATGAGCAGATAAAGAACTGTTTCTGTATCTCACAGCGGTGCGGTATTGGTGTCGCGTGTGTTTGGACGGCTGAATTGTTTGTCAAGGGGGACAAAGGTGAGAGGGGAACTAGCTGCGCTCGTATCACCATGCTGTCGACCACACGTGACGCTGACTGGTAACCGTTAACCGCTATACCAGTACTTCCGTTGACAAAAAGTTGGCGCTGTACAGTTCAGTCACTGTCAAGAGCGAGCGGACGAGCGGATCATGAGTGGTAGTAAAAATGATAAAAATTATGCTGCTGATGATGATAAGAATACTGTTGGTACTACTACTTCTTCTACTTCTACCACCACCGCCGCCAGTAATGATGATGATGATGACGATGACGATGATGATGATAATAATAATAATAACGATAATAATAATAATAACTCTTCAAAAACTAATGGGTTTATGATAGCCATACAGGCCCATAGTATTAGTACCAATAATTACAGCAAACATATTTTGAAGGACCCGAATTTTACTAACGATACCTGCAGAAAACGTCGACAGAAATCATAAACCATTCAATATATAAGTGGCGTATCCCGTGCAGTAACTCAAGGTGACCACGCACATCTTCGCAGTGAAGCAGCCAACGTCATCAAGAATTGGCTAACAAACGTGAACTGTCCACGATAAGACTGACGCCGTATTTTAAGATGACTCATAATGTATGATACAGAAGTGATGAACTGTACTATGACAAGTCCATAAAAATTGATAGGATTGTCCATAACAACAAACCCGATATAGTTACGGCTGACAAAACCATCAAAGACGTATATGTAATAGATGCAGAAGTTCCTAATAGTCACAACCCCTACAGCACCATTATCGATAAGCCCCAGAAACATACGGACCTAAAAGAAGACCTAACAAGGATATGGCAATTGCGTGCAGTCTGTACGGTACAATAAGTATTGTCCACAAAGGATACTATCCCAAAAATCTACACGAAAGATTGAAACCACTCAATCTTCGCCCTGTTTTATCTATTTCTACGCGGAATATATTCATACTAAATAGATCTGTATAGTTAGGAAGGTTTTAGCACAATAATGAATAAGAAGTTCTTGCTCAGTGTTTCATGCCCTTTGAAAACTAACTAAACCGCTTTTAATTAATTAATCAATCATAATAATAAATACAAAACAGTCATATTGGACACTGCACACATACTAGGGGAAGTGCTAATGTAAAAGTACAAAAACACATTTCACGGGCGAAATAAGATTACGTGTATCACAGATTGTAAGAACAGAACAGGTGCAATACTCCATACCCTATAAACGTAGTTTGTTTCAGGTATATAATTGTGAATAATCTGCATAAAGGTGACAACAAGGATAATAATAAATTGGCAAAAGGACAATACAGCTAAACGTTGGGCCTGCCACATGCTTGTGAATAGGGGCAAAATTAGACAAAAAAAACAGTGGTATAAGCATGTACCAAATTTATTAGAAAGATTCACTTTTTATTTCACCAACCTATGCACTTGTGAATCGATCAATATTAATGCTAACACATTAAAACAATAAAAGATAAACCATTATGATATTATCTTTTAAAGTTTTAATGTGTTAGCATTAATATTGATCGATTCACAAGTGCATAGGTTGGTGAAATAAAAAGTGAATTTGAGTCAAATGCACGGTGCAACAATGAAAGTTAGTAGAAAGAAGTCATGAATGTAGGATAATGGAATCAACAAGTGAACAGTGACAGCACCATCCCCAATAATAAGCCGGACGACATCATAATTCGCGATAATAAAGAATGAACATGTCTGTTAATATACATCGTAATTTCAGGAAATAGAAATGTCATCAAGCAAGAAACCGAGAAGATTCTCAAACGTAAAGACAATACAATACAAATGCGGCACGTGTGGTGTGTAAAAGCAAATGTGATACCAGTAAAACATGGGCAGCTGGAAACGTCTGAATATCATTCAGAAAATATCTGAGCAACATAACAGGAAAGCACGACATCAGAGGACTGCAGAAAACAGCCATACTAGTTACTGCATACATGCTCTACTTCGGAAAGTACTAATGTAAGAGTACAAATCGTTTTTCCTAGGAAATAACTTTATATATATCATAAATTGCAGCCAAAGAATAGCTGCAAACTTTTGTACCCTAGGAACTGGTTTGTTTCAGGTATACCATTGTAAATACCCTGTATAAGGGTGACAAATAATAATAATAATAAACAGTATAATCCGTGATAATGAAAAGGGAACATGTATGTTAATAGACGTTGCAATCTTAAGAGACAGAAATGTGATTAAAAAAGGAGCCGAGAAGATTCTAAAATATAAAGACCTTACAATAGAAATACAGCGCATGTGGAATGTAAAAACAGTGATACCAGTAATAATAGGGGTGACTGGGACTACTTCAAATTCATTTAGAAAATACGTGACCAAAATACCAGGAAAACATGAAGTCAAGGAACTACACAAAACAGCCATATTGGGCACTGCACACATACTTCGGAAAGTACTAATGTAAAAATACAATAGATTCAACACTGAAACTAACTATATAAGCACGATGAATAGTAACAACAGAACAGCTGCAACACTGTATTCCCTAGGGACATAATTTGTCTCAGGAATATAAGTATAAATACCCTACATAAAGGAGATGATGATGATGATGATGATAATGTGATCGATGCAATTTTATAAATTGGTAACTATAAGCAAAACTGAAAGCGACCTCTCGGTCATAGTCAACATAGCACGCCCACAGCTGCAGCTGTTCATGACAGTGCCACGATTCGCAAGCAGCAAGCTACTGAAAGCAGTCACACTTTCTTATGAAATTAAATATGGCTGAGGACGACGCGTTTTGAAAGCATGATTATTTACAGTCGCAGTAGCGGGTCTGCCCTCTGCATCCTTTAGGGACAACGTGTATATTACACTAGCATGCGGATAAAAACAAAGTCAGAGAACCGTCACAATTTCAGAAGTTTATGGCGATAATGTTTCATGGTCGAATCCAATTTATAAGTGTATAAAAGCCCGAGTAACAAGGAAACTAACAATTTTCAAACTTCCTTTCAAATGGTGCTGGAGTCAAGCGAATGTACAAGAAGAAAGTGGGTACAATGCTGATTTAAGAATCCTAGGGTGAGACATCCCGTTGTGATGCATGAATAGAAAAACAGATAGATCATCAATCATAATTATTTTCAGGGAATATCTTTTATTGTACCAAACGCGCTACGTGTTTCAACCTTTTCATAAAGCCATCATTAGACACACTCACTAACTCCATGGAGCAGAGTCTTTCCCGAGACTCTAACATGTCCTCAGCTAGGCAAGAAATTCCCCGCATTTTGTGAAAGCCGCATATTCATTACCGCATGCATAGGCGCCCGCCACCTGTCCCTATCCTGCCCAGAGGATCATTACAAGTCCGAGGTCTTGTGAAATGTTTTGTAACATTGTACGTTTTTACGGTGAGAAGTTGTTAGCACTTCATCCAACCCCAAAGCTGGAGGACCACCCCTAGTCGTCTGTCCGCGACTTCTTATTCATCGTATTCACGGCTACACTCCGTATCTGGAAGCCGTTCATTCATCTGCAACCCGAGGATGCGCCATGCTGTGGTGACAGGGACCTACTTTTATCATGTCATCATCAGACAGGTAATAAAATATAAGAGAAAATTAATATCGTAAACCTGTATGACGCCTTAAATTTGAGATCGTATCTTCTTTATAATCAGTATTCTTAAATAAAAGTATTTGTTGTGTACGTAAAATTAACACCAACTTGTTCCTCAACACTTTTATTTACCAATTAATGCTCCGACATGTTTAGGCCTTAATTTATTAATTAATTCATTCATTAAACAATAAATGTTTTTTGCAACAAGTTGGTGTTAAATTGTACATATGTAATGGAATTGCACGGAAAATGTACAACATTAAATTTGCTTGTTTTGTCTTGTATTTTTATGCACGTGCCTGATGATGACTTCGTGGAAAAGCCGGAATGTGTAGCATTTTTGGACATTAGAAGATATTGCCTGAATATAAATCTGTAATTGAAGGTCCAGACTGTTTGTTTGACTATTCTAATAGTTTACTTCAGAAATTATATTGACGTCTCTGAAAAATACTCGTATAAACAGTAATAAATATTGTGAGACTTGAGATTCTTATATGTATAACTGCTACTGCAGACAGCTTCATATTTCAGAAGCCAGTAATCTTCAATATAAACCATCCATTGTTTGCACCCGGTTATAACGTCATTGTTACTCATGTCACGTGACAGCATCCTTGATATAATACAGCAATAGTCTGTGATCCGATTATCACATGCAGCGTTGTGATTGTAGTGAAATTTACGTTAGAAAAGCGAAGATCATCAAGGGGAAAACTGTATGATCCATGGGAAAGCTTGCGAATTACAGAAAGATTCTAAAGCCCAAGGACGAATTTTGCGTTCTGGCCGACGATTGACTGAAACATATTGTTGAGGCTAGGAATTGAATTGGTCAGCGTATCCGGGACAACCAAAAAAGTTTGAGGTGAACCTGCTTCTGAGTAGATCATCAGTAGTTCATCAATCACGGAAGGAAATGACCAACAATTTTTGAAGGCCAACACAAAAAAATGTTTATGTGTAATCAGGGAATTTGTTTTTCCTTTGTCCCAGGTACAACGAAAATACATTAAGATGAAATTTTACTTCTAAATTTACTTTTAAAGTGCGTAAATATTGTCATTGTGATTTTGCTAAAATTTTATTATAAATCTGCTAGCGTAAAAGTTCCCAAACGTTGGGTTGCGGGGACATTTTGATGGGTAAAGTTGTGAAGGTCAAGAAGTAAAAAACAGTTCGTGTACTTTTCTTGTATCTAAATTAAATTACGTAAACTAAACTCCGTGGCCTTAGTCCGCACGCGAACTATACCGACAGAGCGGCCGCCGCCGGTCGGCGAAGTTAGTGCCAACTTTTGCGGACAGAGGGGTGTCACGTGGTCAGCGCAACGGGT
>Ga0123353_10012465_pt1 | contig 12089 bp, 8 predicted proteins | sample TergutLab28metaG_3_FD_92763 | JGI IMG/M metagenome (GOLD analysis project Ga0123353, IMG submission 92763) | Labiotermes labralis P3 segment gut microbial communities from Petit-Saut dam, French Guiana - Lab288 P3 | ecosystem: Host-associated > Arthropoda: Insects > Digestive system > Gut ... | reverse complement strand
ACATAATTGGCGGACGCTCCACCGTCCATGGATACGCTTTACGCAATTAAATATATTAACTCCAATCCCCACTGTTCAAACCTCTTTAAATCTTAGTCTTAAACTCGCCCCATGCTTCTGATACTTGTTTAAACTCATCTATATACCTGTTCAAACTATTCCAACTAACGTCAAAGTTCTTTAACACTCCATTGAACCTCGGATTACCTGTGTACTCAGACAGTGATGCCAACCCTCTTTCCAGACATTCTCTTTGATACTCCCTTGTCGCTTCAAGGTCGCTTCCCAACAGGTAGTTAAATAGAGGGTTTCTCCCTACCCAACCTGTGCAGGCGTAGTAGAAGCGGTCTTGTACTGATTTATCTTCGCGCAGATTTGGTTCGATGGGGTAGTTTTTGTATGTGTCGTGCAGCGGATTGAGTCCGATATCCGTGCAGGTTATGCCGCCTTTTGCGATTTCCAGACCCAGCATTGTGTCTTCGCCGCGGCATAGGAACAGTACTCCGTCCATAGTATAGTGCGAAGAGAAAAACGGGGGGAGGCGTGAGAATGCGGAGAGTTGTATTGCCATGTTGCCGCCCAAAACTTTTTTGCACGGCTTTGCCTCCGGGTTTTCTTCTTGAAAAATCAAACATCTATGCTCGTCGCTTTTCTCCCAATACTCCAACATATTTGACTTTTGCACCCCTGCAAGCAAATCACCCATGCCCGTAAACGAAGCGTGAGGCAGAATGTTATATCCGCTGTACTCGCCTGTTGTAACTTGCGCACCGGAGTTTAAATGCAGCAAGTGCGCTCCAAAAAAGTCAATCTCTTCAAGCAGGGGCGTACTCCCGTTTTTCTTAAGAACTCTCGGGTACACATCGGAGTCTATAAAAAACAAGGTGTCCATCCCGCGCAAAATCGCTTCCATAACCACAATCATACGATTAAAACCGTATGGAACAAGGCCGTCTTTTGTATCTACAGGACATTCGAGCAATACCTTCATTGCGGAATCGGAAATACCCCTCTGCCGCATTTGCTCCTTGCAAAAGTGTGGCTCATTAATATTAACGGCATAAAACGGGACTTTTTCGCTAAGTTTTCGCTCAACCTGCGGGTCGTGTTGACATGTGTAGGCAACGATAACGCAATCAAGCTTGTGTCCGAATTTCTCCGCATTTTCAATAAAGCCCATGAGTTCTGTCTCAGAGTCCAGGCTTCTGACTATCATTCCCAAGACTTTTTTCACAAACTCCACCTCATTTCACATGCGACGGCGACGTTAACGATGATTAATACTATTATTATGTTAAGCACCCTAATGTTAGCACAAATTATCCAAAAAGTGAAGAAGTATTTACATCAGAAGCTATTGCACTCTCTACAAATTAATGATAAAGTGAATTAAAGTAACACATTTTGAGAATAATGAAAGGAACGTAGTTAAATATGTCTGGAAAAAAAGTAGAGATTGAAGGCTCAGGCAAGCACTGTCATGTCACACAAGAGACACTTGATATTCTGTTCGGCGATGGTTTTGAGCTGGAGATCAAAAAAATGCTGTCACAGCCCGGTCAGTATGCAACTCCGCATAAAATAACAGTTGTCGGACCGAAGCGATCTGCAGATCTTACTATTCTCGGACCTACCCGCAAAGTAGACCAAATTGAGTTATCACTAACAGATGCGACATTTCTTGGCTTTGATGCCCCCATCCGCGAAAGCGGCGCCGTAGAAGGCAGCCCCGGATGTAAGCTCGTCGGACCCAATGGCGAGAGAGAAATAAAAGAGGGTGTAATCATAGCAAAGCGGCATGTTCACATAACCCCGGAAGACGCAGAAAAATTCGGTGTTGCGGATAAAGAAATCGTAAAGGTAAAAATAAGCGGCGACAGATCACTTATCTTAGACGAGGTAGTCGTGCGGGTCAGCCCGGACTTCGCAACATACATGCACGTAGACTACGACGAATTTAACGCCGCCTCAATTTCAGAGAATAATAAACATGGTGAAATTGTGGATTAGAAATATAAAAGTTTAAATTGGCCCATTTTGGGCCAATTTAAAAAGATGAGGTTGGGCATCATTTTGATACCCAACCTCAAAAACGATATTAGCGTAGTTACATCAGATTCAAAATCACGGTAAGCACTACAAAAACACCTGCGACCCATTTTGTTGCCAGGGCAAGGCGGGCGTCGCGGGATTTTGCCTTGTTTTTTGAAAGATATGACTCATTGGCTCCCGTAAATGCCGACAATCCCGAGTTCTTACCTGATTGCAATACAATTATGCAAATGAGAATAAGACATAATATTACATGTATTGATACGAATATATTTTTAACGATATCCATTAAACGATGCTCCTTGTTTGTTTTTCCTTTTACCACAGAACGCAATACTAGCATATTTAATTAACGAAAGCAAGCAAAAGTTTACTACGATAATTGATCCCGTATGTATTGGAGCATGGCAGGGATGGATTCAAATTCGGCTATTCTCGACGTCAGGAAGAGTGTTAGAAACGCCACACCCGCAATAACCACTATCCAGATTATTATCTTTAGTATCGTTCTTAGAACTCTGCCTTTTTTCTTTTTCTTCGGCTTTTTCTCAGCCGGCGTTTTATCCGGAACCGGCTTTTTCTCAGCCGGAGCTTGTTCCGTAATCGGTTTGTTCTCAGCCGGAGTCTGCTCTGTTGCTGGTTTGTTTTCGGTTGGGGTTTGTTCAGCAACTGGTGCAGCTTGTTCTTCGGCGGAAGGTACAGGTGTATTTTCCATGATTAACTCCGTTCCTTTCTTTATTGTCACCTAGTGTAACGATTATGAAATAACTACTCAATCACGTCATTGCGAGCCGTCCGCAGACGGTGTGGCAATCCACAATTTAATCAAGAGAGTTACTTATAATGCATGAATCAGCCTCTTATTCGCTGCCACATCAAATCCAGCTCAACTCGCATGCTCGCCAGCATGGCAGGGATCGATTCATATTTTGCGAAATATGCTACAAGAAAGAGTATCAGATATATGCCGCCTGCAATTATAATGAGTGCTATAAGGATTCTTAGCAAAGACCTTATCGGATGCCTTTTCCGCTTGCGCTTACCCTTCGGCTCTTTCTTTGCTGCGGAAGACTCGTCCTCTTTCGGCTTAGGTTGCACCTCTGCCGTTTGCTCTGCCGGTGTTTCGGGCTGCGGCTCGGCTTGTGCTTCGGGCTGTACCTCAACCTGCGAAGCCTGCTCTGCAACCTCTTCGGGATTGTTATTAGTGGTATCAGTCATATTAGCAATTTCCTTTCACAACTAATTATTATTCGTCAAAAATCAATTTACCATTTACTATCGCCAGCTCCAAGTCTTCTACTTCCCAAGGATTAAAGTTATCCTCTGACAGCATCGAACTGCCGTCCTCAAACTCAACATAGATTATCCATTCCGTTACTACCAAATCCTCTTCATAGAGCCTTATATTTACAGCCGCAGAATCATCTGTGTCCAGTGCTCCGTCTTCGAAGAGGTATACCTCTCCTATATCGGGGTTCGCAGCTTCACGCATTGTTACAAACGTAACGCTCTCGCCCGTGTTGTTATGCAGAGTGAAACGTATGGGGAGTTCTCTTCTTATTGGATTATGTGTATGTGCAGGAGCATCGCCTTCACGGACGGGTTCTGCCCTCATGGTATCTACAATACCGTCTCTATGATGAATAGTCAATACCGGAATTCCGGTAACATCAGCGGTTAGTATTGCCTCACAAGCGTTTGTGAGAGGGACACCTTGGAAAAGATAAATTCCTCTTTCCCTGTCTCTTGCCATTACATTATAGGTTGTACGTACAACTTCTAAAGTAACGCCGAATGAACCGTATCTCCTTTGATCTCTGGTATTTCTGATTATTTCATAACCCATATCCTGCTCGAATACACCTGTTCCGTCCGTTGACGAAGGGAACACAAAAAGCTCGTGCACAACATCGCTTGCATTGTTGGTAAACACCACCCCGATATAATTGACATATTGACGGGTATCCACAGTCCTGTTGCCGCATGCCACAAGAACTGCGGTCAGTAAAACCGTACAGACCAGCAAGATAAGCAGCTTTTTGTTCATTTTGATTTCTCCATTTTCTATCGTTTTTTATTCCGGCTAATTTATTAACGACAATATTATAGCTGGTATCCTGTACTATAGCAAGACAAAAGATTGTCAGGGACGGCTCTCTTGACAAGCTATAATGAGTTTTCACCATAAAGTGTCAGGAGAGCCGTCCCTTGCTATTCTTCTTATATAATCATAAGCGATTATACCCTTTAGTGTTATTGTCCTATGCTGGCTGACGGGGCTGCGCCGAAGCTTTCTGTTTCGCCTTTGTCTTTGTCTTCATCTTCGGGCTTGTTTTCTCTTTTGATGGCTAAGAATACCAGCAGCAGAACCATGTGCAGGATGAAGAATGCGCCTATGAGCGGAGTCCATCTTGTTATCCAGACTATCGGGAGTCTGATGTTTTCAAGCAACAGGAAGAGTATTCCCGGGATGATTCCGGCGAGTAATGCCGGAACCCTCAGCTTCATCAAGCGGTGCCGGAAGCCTTTTTCTTCTTTTTCTTCTTCATCTGTCTCTGCGGCATCAGCTTCAGTATAATCATCCTCTTCGTACTCTTTGTTCTTGCGCCGTCTAAAGAACAGCGTAACCATCAGAACGATAGCGTTGAGCAGTGCAAGCATTGACATCAGGAGATTGAGCAGTGACCAAGCAACACCACCGAGTCCGAAGTTGCCGAGCGGTATATTACCATCAAGCAAGTCCGTGAATATGTTGCCTGTCTGAGCATCGAACATTTCCTGCATGCGCTCTTCTTCGGTTTGCGGTATACCACCGGATGCATCCGTATCAGTCGGTGCTGCAATTATTGCATTAGTAGACGGATCGTCATCGTGCGGCACATCATCAAAGTCGGCTTGTACAGGATCCTCATCCTCGATATCAAGCTCCTCGCCTAACGAGATTAGCGGAGGCAGTGGCGGAGGCGGTGGAGGAGGATCAACCGGCGGAGGCGGCGGAGGCGGAACAACCGGCGGTGGTGGAGGCGGAACAATCGGCGGAGGCGGTGGATCATCCGGGTCTTCCGGTACAGGGACAAGCTCGAATATTATGGTAATTCCGGTTGGCGGGGTGGTGTCAGTGATTATAACCGGTCTGACATCTGTCTCTCCGGGAGCTAAAACATATCCATCGGGAACACCGATAAGGCGTACACGGTAACGTCCGGGTCCTAGTGTTGCAATCAGGCGTTCAAGCTCTTCGGTTGATGTCACGGGTACGGTGACTCCCGGGATAGGTGTGCCGTCCTCGTTTTCGATTATATACACGGCACCCGGAACATTAGGTGTTGTTCCGCGTTCGCGAACTGTCACACGTACCGGAATCGGATTCTGCTCCGGTGGCCTTATGGGGTCATTAAAGACTTCGACTATTCTTTGCCCATGCGTTACATGTGCAGCAGTTATCGTGAATCTGAGAGGGGTTGTTCTTTGAATGAATCCTGTTGGTGCTCGAGTTTCACGCAACTGATATGTTCCCGCCGGAAGATCGACACCTGTTTCATCTTCATCTCCAAAGGTCACACGCATAATTCCCCGCTCGTTTACTTCAATACCACTAAGAAGTAATCTGCCGTTGGCATCAAGCAAATCAAACCTTGCTCCAACCAGGAACTCACGGGAAGGCTCTGATGACCTCTTTGCAATATATAGAGGAATCTGCACACCGCTGCCCCTACCGCTTATTAGAGTCCAACTGCTGTCCACTCTGACAGGTACAACAGAGGTATTAATATGCCCGGCATTGCCCGTAAATGACAGCGAGTTTAATACATAGTACCTGCCGCCACCGGCCTCATCCCTCTCGATACGGTCATTATCAACCTCAGTTGTATATGTTATTGTATGCACAACCCCCGGCATTTCACCGATGAAATCAATTATGATTGTTGTGGTACCGTCTAAAGGATTAAAATACGGATGCAGAGCAGGAAATCTATAATGTACTCCTTCTGTCAGCCTTATAGTGCCCCTGTACACAGCTATATTGTGGGGAGACACCAATGTTTGACCTTTTCCTATTACATCTCTAACTTGGGCATTCCTGACAATATATTGAGATTCATTAATCCTTACTGTCCAGTTTATTCTATTGTCTTCGGCAGTCACACCGGCTTTTGACGCATGGCGGCCTGACGGTGCGATTGCAGTCGCTTTTACAAGAGGGGGTGTTGCAGTTGGGTTGAAGACACTGCCGGCTATCTCGTTACCGCCAATCCATAGATCGTTAACATATGAAGGCAACAATGCTCCAATACGCTGAGTTCGATATATGACAACTAATTTTCCGGTAACCGCGTTATTGGGGAAAGACAGTTGAAAGCCATCACCTTCGGTACGCAGATTAAACGTGTACGCTGATGCGGGCACCAAGGGAAGATCAGTTGAGCCGGGCAGGGCTGTGCCTGAGCCGCCGGGTACGCCCATATACACTCTAAGGCTACCATTTACAAAGCTCTGCTGTTCTCTGTCCCAGCGATCCTGGAGAACAACGGGGCCGAGAATCTGCTTGCGGGAGCTATCCAGATGGTTAAACTCTATCGTCCATTCAAAGTATCCTGTGTCATACCTTCCGCTCTTTGCAGCATTTCTGGTATGGGTTGCGGATATATCTACAGAACGGGATATCGGGGTAGCATTAATCGCACGCACTGTCGCATTATTTCCCCAGTTGCCGGCGGACACTTGAACACTGTTAGTGTACCTGATTGCTTCACCGTTGTTGTAAAAGCCGTATACATTGCTTGCTCCCATATTATACTTCGTGTAGTATACCAGCCGTATTTGTGAACTTCTCAATGTGTTGTTACCGGCGGACCCGAACTCATTGTAGAACCTATCTGTGAAGGTGAGTGTAAAACCGTCAGATGGGGGATCTTCCTCCACTATATTGTAATAAGGATTAGCCGGATCATTAACTAAAGCTGATCCTCCGCCAACGGATACGAGAAATTCTTCATCCGTGGCCAGGCTCATACTAAGGAGGGGGTTAGGTGCGGTGGGAGTGGATAAATTTGCGGCTCTGAAGGTCTCTTTTATTGTAATATTTGTGAGCTGATTCCTCATCGGGTTTATATCCACCTGCCAGCGAATCACACCTCTGCCTACATTTGTGGAAAGATGAGTCTTCGCAACGGTGGGGGCGACAGGTCCCCCCACGCCTGCAACACCTGTAGTAACTACGCCTGTACAATTCGGGGCTTGACTGTTGCAGGTTACATAGTTGTTCCATGTATTTTGCGGATTATTCAAATCGACAGAGAATGTAATGAGAAAAGCGTGGTGCGGCTCTACAGGTGCAGAATGAGTGGTGTTTCTTAAGGCAGTAGCGGGTATTTCCAGTCTGAATGCATTATCGGCGGTTCTGAATAAGCGATAACCGCCACTTACAAACGGTGGGTCAGTATCCTTATCAGGTAATCTGAGAATGATTGCCGTACTGACGTTAGCGTAGGTAATCGCCATGTTTGCAAACGTGGGGTGAGTAACTCTTTGCGGCGTTACTTTAATTTCGGTGTTATCGGGAAACTCCTGACCCGCGCCTAGAGTATCTGTTATCTGGAAGGCCGTTCCGGATTGGTGTAAGGGTGTTCCGGTCGTTGTACCTGCCTTTAACTCCTTGCCGAATATATTAGCCCGGATGGTCCATGCTATAGATGCATCATTGTCGTTGGTGGCAAGCGTTAATCTGCCGGTCTTTTCATGCTCTGCATCGGCAGAAACGAAATTTGCACTGTTAAAGAATGTAGCGGTGGAATTTGCAGCCCCTAAAGAAGCTGTGGATGTGTAGCGTATGTTGTGTGTAGGGTGCGCAGGGTTCACAGGTATAGTTGAAAACTCAATACGATAAGCATTTCTTGATAAGCTGGCATTAGTAAACGTTATAGTCATCGTCCGATTCCCGGTATCCATGGGGTTTGAAAAAGTGATTGTATAATCAGTACCCTGCGAAAGCGGAGTATTACTTCGGTATACTTCTCCATTACCTAAGTTTACTTCAAGCGGATACACTTTGATTAAACTTAAATCCGTAGGTAAGTAATGCCCTGCATATGTGGCTGTGGGAGGCAAAGAAGCTTGTGTTAAAGTAATCGTCACATAATTCGCGCCGGGAGTTGCCCTAAGCTGAGTGTTGACATCTGCCTCCCAATATATCTCTTGAATATTGCCGATTCCGCCTCTGTGGTCTCTCGGCGGCTCGTCGTTTTCGTTGCGCAGTCTCAGGCTTATCCCTGTTCCCTCTCCGGTGTCAGCCCTTTCAAAAAGGAAACTAAACGTGTAATTTGCGTCTGTAAAGGAGACTGTGGTATCTTGTCTGGTGCTGTCATTATATATGATATAGGTCGTGATTCTTATGTCACCGCGAACACCGAACATACCGTCCGCTCCAACATTATTAAATGTCATCCTCATTATTCCGGGAGAGCCGGTTGGATTTAAAGTCATAGTTCCAATCGGAACATAATTATGATCATATATAGTGCCTCGAACATTATTTCCAAAGTTTATTGGCATTTGTACAGCAGCATTGTTCCAAAGTTCCACATCCCAGGTATCACCATTTACTACCTGTATGCCCTCTCTGCTCCAAGTAGTAGGAGTGCCGGCACTAGGTACGGCTACTTCCCAATTAAACCTCATATCAAGGGTATCGCCATTTCGCATAACCATAGCTGATGCATGACCGGGATCAACGGTTACCGGGAGTCTGTCTCCGCCTCCATCTACACGTGGCCAATGGGTTAGCTGCATGCTTGTAATTCTGACTGCACGATTTGTGGGAAGAGGAGGATAGCATTTCGTACAATCTTTCTCTCCGCAATCTCCATCATCGCAGGGGCCGCTGAGCAGCATAAGCATCGTTGGCTCAAACCCTATATCATCATCACCATCAGGATTCTTGATGTTTGCGAAATCCGAACCCGGGTCGACATGCTTGTTGCCGCCTGAGGTGTTTTCAGTGTCGCAGTCTGCGCAGTCGCCGCATTCGTGTTCTTCATCGCAGATGTCGCAATAGCCGCAGTCTATGCAGACATCGGATTGCACGGGGTTACATACAAGGCAGTCGACATCATCGCAGTCTTCGCAATCGAAGCAGACATCGCAGTCCTCGCCGTATTCGCAATCGCATTTTGTGAAAACCGGATATCTGCAGACATCGCAGTCTTCGTCGTCCACGCAGTCGCATTTGGCGAAAATCTGCTTCTCACAAGCTTCGCAGCCGGCATCTTCACAGTCTTCGCAATCGAACTCATCCGGGTCGGGAGCTTTGTCTGTACATTCGGGGTAATCGCAATCAATCATTCCATGCACGGTACAGGGCTCGGCATCTCCATCCGCGGCGAAAGAGAACGCTGCATAGCCTGCAATGCCGAATAAAAGGCTCACAGTAAGAAAATACACAACTGCTTTTTCAATAAAGTGGCTGTGCAAAAATCTTTTTCTACCCCTTGCTAATAAACCCTTCCGTGCGCTGTTATTACCGCCGAGGGTCTTCAGCTTGTTCAGGACCTTCTTATTTGTGTTTTTCATAGCAGATCACCTATATCCATTCTATATCTTTTTTCCCATAAACCTCCATGCTTGCTGCGAAATAGTATTCATATTTGAAATATATTATGAGTACCATTCACATTACCATAATATGTGCAATAAAAAATGAATATAATGTTACAATTCTTCCAAAATAGCGTGCTTTCCCCTTGCAAACACAATGTTTACAAAAAGTTAACATAATTGTCCGCCATATGCATCATCACCCGGGTCAAGATAGCTTTGATGCATCACTGTAGGCTGCAAACAAAAATGTTACGAAATATTATTCACTTTGACACGCTTGCGTAAATCTGTGACAAAAAGTCAGACAACATCAGAACAAACCGCGTCACCCTTTGTAAGAATCAAAGCTTTCGCAAATAGGGAAAACACCTCGACATCAAAAAACAACCCCGAAGCACGCGAATAAATATGCATAAAACTCAAGCGGACAAAATGTCCACTTAAAAAACACTCCTCCATTCGCTTTAATTCTTCTGTATCTGCTGTATTGCCAACTACACAATGTTTTTAACTGTTGCATAAAAGTATAAAATGGTATAAACTCATCGCGGAAGTATAAATAGGTATAAAAAGGTATAAAGCGATTTTGGAAGTCTAAAGAGGTATAAAATGAAAAATCCTTTCAATCCTTCTTTTGGTGTCAGACCGGAGCAGTTTCTCGGTAGAGATGATATAATCGATTCTTTTATTAATTCATTAACAAATAAAAACAGTCCGTGGCGATCAACCTTACTTATCGGAGTGCGCGGAAGCGGAAAGACTGCAATCTTATCACAAATACAAGAAAAGGTTATGGATAATAAAACCTATGTAGTTTCCGTTTCTCCTGAAGCTGATTTTTTAGATAATGTTTTGGGTCAACTACATAAACAGATGACAAAATCCAAATTAAAAGGCTTACCGAAAATAAAAAGCATTTCTTTAAGTTATGGTGTATCGCTTGGCTTTGAAAAAAATGGTAATACTCCTGACTTTACGAAAACATTCCGCTATCAGATAACTGAAATGCTGGAAATAATCAAAAAGTCAGAAAAAAGCGTGGTTTTCCTGATAGATGAAAGTCAAAAGCACAGTGAGGATTTACGCACTTTCATTGGCACTTATCAACATCTGATCCGTGAAGAATTCCCGGTTTACCTTGTGGTGGCAGGACTTCCTGAGGTAGTTTCCGCAATATTGAAGGATGATGTCTTAACATTTTTTAGAAGAGCTAATCAGGTCTTTCTGAAAAATGTCAGGATTTCTCTTGTAGGGCAGGAATACAAGAATGTTTTCAACAGAATAAATGAGCACCTTTCTCTATCGCTGTTGGAGGAAGCTGCTGAAAGTACATATGGTTATCCATACCTAATACAGCTAATCGGCTACTATCTATGGGATAACATAAAAAGCAATTATAGCGGCGACGTACTTACTCAGGTTTTAGTTGAAGCAAAAGACAGGTTGTTTCGCAATGTACATCAATTGGTTTATGATAAATTATCTTACAAGGATAAGGAGTTTTTGTTTGCCATGATGGAAGATAATGGTCAGTCATTGACTAAGGATATCCTGGTGCGTCTGCGAAAAGATAAGAGTTACGTTTCTATGTACAGAGCCAGACTTATATCTTGCGGAGTGATTTTATCCACCGGATATGGAACATTAGGATATGCATATCCTTATATGCGGGAATTTCTAATTGAAAAAAGGGATGAACTGGCGTTATAGACTGATAATACACAAAATTGCGAGTTCAAGTCACAACACTACGACTGAGGAATCCAAAAATTATGTACTTTGACACACATGCGCATTATTGTGACAGGCGGTTTGATGAAGATCGGGACGAGTTGCTTTGCTCTATGCAGGATGCAGGGGTTTCTTTAATACTAAATGCGGGCAGTAGCTTGAGGTCGTCAAAACAGAGCTTGGAGCTTGCAGACAAATATTCGTTTATTTACGCTTCTGTCGGCGTTCACCCGCATGATGCAAAGTCGATGACCGACGAGACAGTCGGGGAGCTTGAGGTGCTTTTACAGCACCCGAAGGCTGTGGCAGTCGGGGAGATCGGGCTTGATTACCATTATGATTTCTCGCCGAGAGACGTACAAAAAAAGCGCTTCCGCGAGCAACTGGAGCTTGCACGGCGCATAAATAAACCTGTTATAATCCACGAACGTGAGTCGCTTACCGATACGTTGGGTTTTGTTAGAGAATACAGTGACCTCGTCGGTGTCTTCCACTGCTTTTCAGGAAGCTGGGAAACGGCAAAAATCGTGCTCGATTTGGGTTGGTATTTATCCTTCACAGGAGTAATAACCTTTAAAAACGCCCGCCGGTCATTGGAAGTCATAGAAAAAATGCCTTTGGACAAAATATTGCTGGAAACAGACTGCCCGTACCTTGCACCCGACCCCATGCGAGGTCGTCGCAACAGTTCGCTGTATTTGCCATATATT
>Ga0123353_10012463_pt1 | contig 12090 bp, 10 predicted proteins | sample TergutLab28metaG_3_FD_92763 | JGI IMG/M metagenome (GOLD analysis project Ga0123353, IMG submission 92763) | Labiotermes labralis P3 segment gut microbial communities from Petit-Saut dam, French Guiana - Lab288 P3 | ecosystem: Host-associated > Arthropoda: Insects > Digestive system > Gut ... | reverse complement strand
GGGGGGCGTAATGATAGGCATAGGGGGAACTCCTTTTCCGAGCGGAAACTTTTTTTCGCAACACTCTTGACTGCGACCAGACGCTATTGTACAATGCCGAAGGCAATTTTGTAAAAGTTTAGTTTTATCATGAAAATAAGATAAAAATTAGGTTATATTTCCACTGGATCACGCTATCGTACCAACTCCTATTTCCTCCACTATGACTCGTTTCGCAATGATCGGCTGCGGTGCTTGGGGACGGCACTACGCCGCCGCGATTAAGAAAAATCCCCGACCTGCGTGAAATTCTCAATGCCATCCTTTATCGCCTACGCACCGGTTGCTTATTGACGCGGAGTACCGACTAAATGTTACCGTCGTTCGTTAATCCAATCCGTGTGGAAAGGTCCCTCGCCCGGCTTGTCAACACGATGGTACGTGTGTGCACCGAAGTAGTCCCGCTGCGCTTGCAACAAGTTTGCCGGCAATACCGCCGAACGATACGAATCGTAGTACGATAACGCCGTCGAAAGTGCCGGAACAGCAATACCGAAGTCGATTGCCGTCTTGATAACGTTCCGCCAAGCACCTTGCGCTGACTCGACGACATTCTTGAAGTAGGGATTGAGCAACAGGTTCTCCAAATTCGCATCGGCGTCGAACGCCTCTTTGATCCGCTCCAAAAAGACTGCCCGAATGATACATCCGCCGCGCCACAGCATCGCAATGTCGCCGAAGTTCAATGCCCAGTCGTACTCCTTTGCGGCGGCTTGCATTTGAACGTAACCCTGCGCATACGAGCAAATTTTTGAGGCATACAACGCCTTGCGAATCTGTTCCACGAAGTCCGCTGGCAGTTTAGCATTGCTACTGACCCCCTTCAACTCCTTCGAGGCACGCACCCGCTCTTCCTTCATTGCCGAAATACATCGGGCATAGACCGCCTCTGTTACGAGGCTGCTCGGTGTGCCGAGATCGAGGGCGAGTTGACTCATCCACTTGCCCGTACCTTTCGCGCCTGCCGTATCAAGAATCAAGTCCACGAGATACTGACCGGTCTCTTTGTCCTTCACGGTAAAGATGTCCTTCGTGATGTCGATCAGATAACTGTCAAGTTCCCCTTTGTTCCATTCGGCGAAGGTTTCGTGAATCTGCTCGTTGGTATATCCGAGCGTCTGTTTGAGCATCCAATAGGCTTCGCAGATCAGTTGCATATCGCCATACTCGATGCCGTTGTGAATCATTTTGACGTAATGTCCGGCACCGCGTGCCCCGACCCATTCGCAGCAAGGAATGTCCCCCTTCGGACCGACTTTTGCCGAGATCGCCTGAAAGATCGGCTTGACGAGTTCCCATGCTTTCTCCGTTCCGCCTGGCATAATGCTGGGACCTTTGCGTGCTCCTTCCTCACCGCCGGAAACGCCGGTGCCGATGTAGAGCAACCCTTTGCTTTCGATAAACTTGGTGCGGCGTTCCGTGTCGCGGAAATGGGTGTTTCCGCCGTCAATGATTACATCTCCCGGTTCGAGTAGGGGCAAGAGTTCTTCAATGACGGCATCAATGGCAGCGACGTTCGGATAGAGCGCAACTTCTGGGGCGGGCACGGCATCCTTCGATTGGATCATCATCATAACCTTTCGAGGACGTTTGAGTTTGGCAACGAGTTCTTTCAGGGAGTGTGCCCCGGTGAGTTTATCCCCCTTGGATTGACACTCCGGCATTGCCAGGAACTCATCGACTTTGGAGGTTGTACGGTTGAAGACGGCAACTTTATAGCCGTGATCAACCATATTGAGTACGAGGTTTTGCCCCATGACGGCGAGTCCCATCAATCCGATGACGTAATTTCCGTTCATTTTGTTGTTGGTAAAAGATGTTTACCATAGTGTAGTATCCTCGCGGCGATTGTCAACACATGAGCACAAGAGGAAGAGCGGGTGGGCATGAGTCCCCCGCAAAAAATCGTTTCACGCTTAAAAACAAGCGGTTTTTAACAAGCGAGAAATTTGGTTGCCTAGGATGTTGCACAATCTAATTTTCCCCCTGCGCCCGCTTGTTCCGGTTCCTTGCGGCTATTCCTGCCGCAGTTGCTACACCCACCGCTCCCAAGTGGTGTAGGGCAAGGAATTACACCTCGCCCCCAACCCCAAACCGGACGTGCAACTTTCGAAGCATCCGACTTTCCAATCGATTCTAAACTCTTCGTTCTGCGCAACTCTTCTGCTGATGACAATTTATACATCGATCCTGATACCGTTACGGACAAGGACTTGAACCGTTTGGTACGAGGTCATTGGCAAGTGGAAAATTGCCTGCATCTGGTGAAGGATCGTTGGTGGGACGAGGACAAGCATTACTTGAAGCGTCCCGGTTTGGGCAATGTTTTTGCAGAGTTACGGAATGCGGCACTTTCTGTGTTGCGTTTGGTGAAAAAGCCGGGCGAGTCATTCACGAAGGCGGCGGAATATTTTCTTTATGCTCCGCGTAAGGCTCTTCGGTTGCTCGGCTTGAGCAAAAAGTAGAAGTAGTCGGCGTGGGCAGGCGGTTGATTCTTGTGTAGCGGCATTTTGAACGTGTCGCGGCGCTCTTGGTGCGCTCTTGTGGGTCGAAATCTGACACAAAAAGCATAAAACGCGATAAGGACAACGAATGGACACGCAACGGGCAACCACGCTCAAAAATCACTTCTTTCCCTAAACTACCTAAATCGCCCAACGTAAAAAAGACCCGAAAACAAAACGAACTTTGCAGATCGACTAGCTCTGATTGCCAAACCCTTGCCGACGTGTTACAATACGTCTTTCCCTCCCATACCAATCATTATCATGCCGAAAAAGGTTGCCAAGTCCAGCAAAGAAAGCAAAGTCGAGAGTGTCCTCGACAAGAATCCCAATCTGAAAAACGCCCTGACGCAAATCGAAAAACAGTTCGGCGAAGGAGCAATCATGCCGCTTGGCTTGGATCGTACTCCCAGTCTTACCGGCATTTCGACGGGAGCCTTGTCGCTTGACCTTGCACTCGGCGGGTTCGGTGTGCCACAAGGACGGATCATTGAAATCTTTGGTCCTGAATCCAGTGGCAAAACAACGCTCACGCTCCACATCGTAGCCAATGCCCAAAAGAAGGGCGGAGTAGCGGCGTTCATTGATGCCGAACACGCTCTCGATCCCACCTGGGCAAAGAAACTCGGCGTTGACCTCGAAAGTCTGCTCGTGTCCCAACCGAGCAGCGGCGAAGAAGCGTTGCAAATTGTAGAAATGCTCGTCAAGTCCAATGCGTTGGACATTATCGTCGTTGACTCCGTGGCGGCACTCACTCCCGAAAAGGAACTCAAAGGGGAAATCGGCGACTCGTTCGTCGGGTTGCAAGCCCGACTGATGAGCCAGGCACTCCGAAAACTGACGGGGATCATTGCGAAGAGCAAAACTTGTGTGATTTTCATTAACCAACTTCGAGAAAAGATCGGCGTGATGTTCGGCAGTCCTGAAACGACACCCGGTGGTAAGGCGTTGAAGTTTTACTGCTCCTGCCGGATTGATGTCCGGCGCATCGGACAGGTCAAAGAGGGGGAAACGGTGATCGGTAGCCGTGTTCGGACAAAGGTCGTGAAAAACAAGGTTGCCCCGCCGTTCCGAGCGGCGGAGTTCGACTTGATGTACAACGGCGGTATCAGTTACGAAGGGGACATTTTGGATTTGGCGGTGGCACAAAAGGTCATCACCAAGTCGGGAGCATGGTTCAAGTATGGCGACGAGCAACTCGGACAAGGACGCGAAAAGACGAAGCAGTACCTCAAAGACAATCCGAAGTTTTTGGAGCAACTTCGAGAAGACATTGTCAAGGCGGTTCACGAAGGAGGTACGGATATCTTCGCTGGCGGCGGGAGTGAGGAATGAAAAGGCGGTGCACGAACGGCATGGCGTTAGCCCGCCGGTGACTCACCCGCACTCACCGGCGGTTCTTTGCACGGAGTACCGGCTAGATACCGGTGGGCTAGTGCCGTACCGCTCTTGGTCGGTCTATTTCCGATCCGCTTCGGGAATGTACTCCGGCAATTTCTTCTCGGCATAAATCGGTTCAAAACGGGTCATTCGTTGCCGACCGCCGATCATTGGCAGTGAAAGCATATCCTCGCCGACCAGCGGTTTGGCATAGCGGATAAACTCGTCCGACACATCGCAACCGCCCGGCAAAATCCACGAGGCAGGAAAGGTCCGCTCACTGTTCGCCACCAATTCCAACGGCACCTTGTCATATTTGACGTTGTAGACAAAACCCGGCTCTCGCAAAATTGTGGACATGAATCCCCCTTGTCCCGTCGCTACTAATTCCATAGCCTTTTGACCCAACCGATACGCTTCGTCCAAATCGACCGGCGAAGCGTATGCCATCGAGTGCCGCTGATCCGTTCCCGGTACATTGCCTCGTGCTGCCCCCTTAGCAGGCAAACCCTTTTGGTTCAAATAATTCACCACGATTTGGGCAACGGTAATCTGGCTCGAACTGAAACTCGTATGTCCAAATGCGTCCTTGACGGCACCGACATCGCCAACATTGAAACCCTCGCTGATGACGACGACGCAGCGTCCCGCCTCTTTGACTTTGGCGGAAACCTGTTCGGTCAACTCGTCGAGCGAGCAGGGACTTTCGGCGAGATAAATCAGGAGCGGCATTTCCCGCTTCGGATCGGCAAGTCGCGCCGCCGCCGGAATGAAACCGATCTTGCGTCCCATTGCTTGCAACACCAACACCGGATCGGCAGGACACGAACCCTTGTTTTCCTCATTGGCATACTGAACGGTGTGGAGCCAATACTTGGCGGTCGAACCGTAGCCCGGCGTGTGGTCGATCAACCTGAATTCGCCGTCTCCCACGTCGTTGTCAATCGTTTTCGGCACACCGACGGCGGTGAGATCGAGTCCGCGTTGCTTTGCCAGTTGTGCGATTTTATGGGCGGTGTCCATCGAATCATTTCCGCCGTTGTAGAGAAAGTATCCGATGTTGTGTGCCTTCAACACTTCGATGACCCGCTCGAAGTCTTCCTGCTGATGCGATTTGAGTTTGTATCGGCAGGTTCCGATGGAACCCGCCACGGGAGTGTAGCGCAAGAGGGCAATTTCATCTTCGGGTTGGTCAGTAAGATTGATGAGTTCTTCTTTGAGGACACCTTCGATTCCGTGGCAACCGCCGTAAACGGTGCCGACGTTATCGAACTCGCGTGCGGCATCGATGACTCCGCGGAGTGAACTATTGATGACACAAGTAGGACCGCCACTCTGGGCGACGATGACATTCTTTTTCATAATGCGTAAAAACAGTAAGGACGAAGCGTTATTGTAACGAAAACAGGGGGAGCGTCAATCGATATGAGAATTTTCTATTCCGCCACAAATCCGAAACGTCGAAAAATTTCTTTCCCTTGATTAGAACGCATAAAATCGGTAAAACGTTTACTATAACCGAAGTTGGTGGTCGAACTGAGTACAACCAGCCGAACGGCAACGACTTGGCGTTCATCGGGATTCTCCGTCAGCGGGACTTCTTCGGCAAAACTTTTTTCCTCGAAAAGGATCCTTCGCATTTCCTGCAAAGTCGCTTGCAATTTTTCCCAACTCCGCTGCCGCTCGGCTTCGCGCAGATAGGGTTCGAATTCCGGGTCTGCATTATATTCATCCGCATACTTGACCAGCAGGAACGTCATCTGACTCGCTGCATTCCAAACAAGTGCCGCATCGATTCTGCCCTGCTCCAACGCCTCCAGCAGATCGTATTGCCGTTCGTAAAGTTGAACGAGTTCCATCGGAATTGCCGACTCGCCGCCGAGAACGATTCTGCCGAGCACCGTCCAAGAGGATTCTCCCAATCCGTCCAGCGAAGGATCGACGATTCCCAGTCGTCGATTGGAATCGAGTACGTCTTTGATAGAGCGCAACTGGTGCGGATTATCCTTCGGCACGAGCATCGTGAGGGTCAGATAACAGACGGGAAACTCGGCGGCAGTCAGGGCGGTTTCCTGAAGTTTTTCGACATGTCTTTGCGAATCGCTCAACAGCAGGTCGCCGAAACTGTCTTCGGCAATGTTCTTGATGAGATTTTCGATTTCGGGATGGATTTGGGAGTGGAGAGCGATTGCCTGCGGAGTGGTTCGCAAGTCCGGTCTACTTTCCCACGGAGCGGGAGAGAGCGGGTCGCCGTTGATTTCGAGGGCTTCCTCTTTTTCATCGGAAGTTCGCGGGGCTCGGAGGGGAATCAAGAAGACCCTGTACCCGTAAACCCTATTGAAGACGATGGCTTCTTCCTGCAAGACGTACCAGAAGGTTTCGTTGCAGTAGATGTACAGTGTTGGCGTTTTCTGCTTTCCGCAACCGAAAAAAGTTATGGCGCACAGCAAGAATAACGCAACGATCCCCTTTACGATGGTTGCCGATAACGAACGTTGCATGCGTCTATTTTACTGTTTTTTTGGTTTTTTGATAGGATCGAGAGGCTATAGACAGATCGATTTCAAATTTCACATTAGTCAAACCCGAGAAGATGGAGGGCTTTCCGGGAGCGTGGCGGACATCTTCGGTGAGTTCCTGTCAGTATGTATTACAAAACGACTTGTAGAGGGGAAAACTTGCAATCGACATGTGCCTCTTTCTCTTGACGATACGGTAGTTTGCCGATAGAATACTCGTTGGTGACACTGAACCCCAAGGAGATTGTATGAAAAACATGATATTCTCGTTCGCATTCCTCACCGCTTGGGGAATCGCACTCTCCGGAATTGCGCAAACTGCTGTCCCCGATGCTCGGCAGTCGGGCGGGGAACCGGACGGAATCGTGCAAGTCGCTAACTTGGTCTACGCCGGTACCAAGAGTAGCCGGTGTTTCTCCGATCATTTTCTCATCAAAGCGGAGCAGGAGTCGTTCATTTCGACAAGCCGTCGCTTTCACGCCGTAAAACTAGTCGATGACGGTTTGTTTGAATTTCCCCTCGTGATTATGACTGGCGAAGGAGACTTTCAACTTTCCGACAAGGAACGGGAAAACTTTCGCCGCTATGTCGAACGCGGCGGCTTAATCATCGCTTCGGCAGGTTGTTCTTCCAGTGAATGGGATCGAGCCTTTCGCCGGGAAATGACGTTCGTCTTTCCGCAGACCCCGCTGGCTCCCATTGCGATGGGGCATCCGATTTTTCACACGGTGTACGACATTACTGCGATGCGAACTGCCGGGGGGAGCACACCGCGACCACTGTCAGGAGTGAGTCTCGGCGGTCGATTGGGAGTGATCTATTCTCCCGACGGTTTGAATGATTCCCATCACATGCAGGATTGCTGTTGCTGCGGCGGCGACGAAATTGCCAATGCCGTAGAGATCAATGTTAACATCCTGGCGTATGCGTTGTTGTATTGACCTATCATCGTGTATAATCATCCCTATGGCACAAGAAACTCAAGACTCCACCGTCGTTCGACTCGTCAACGGCATTCTTATTGAAGCCGTCCAATCGCGGACGAGCGATATTCATATCGAAACCAGCGAGCAGGAGATTTCGATCCGCTATCGTACCGATGGCGTGTTGATCCCGCAGTTTATCTCCGAAGAGATGCGAGAATCTTCCATCCAAATCGTGAGCCGTCTTAAAGTGATGGCAAACCTTGACATTGCCGAACGCCGATTGCCGCAGGATGGTCGAATCGCCCTCAAAGTCGGCGGTCGGGACATCGACATCCGTGTTTCGTGCATTCCGTCCCTCTACGGCGAAGGGATCGTGATGCGGATTCTCGATAAATCCGCCATGAAATTTTCGTTGCGCGGCTTGGGCATGGCACCGACCAATTACGAGTTGTTTTCCAACTTGATTCGCCTACCGCACGGTCTCATTTTGATCACCGGTCCCACCGGCAGCGGCAAAACGACAACGTTATACAGTGCATTGACGGCACTCAACAAACCGGGAGTGAAGATTATCACGGCGGAAGACCCCGTTGAGTACCGGCTCGAAGGAATTAGTCAGATTCAGATCAACGAGCGGATCGGACTGACGTTCGCGTCACTCTTACGCCGGATTTTGCGGCACGACCCTGATGTCGTGTTGGTCGGCGAAATGCGGGACCTCGAGACGATTGAAATTGCATTGCAGGCGGCAATGACGGGACACTTGGTGTTCAGTACGTTGCACACGAACGATGCGGCGGGAGCATACACGCGGTTACTCTCGCAGGGGGTGGAACCGTTTTTGGTGTCGAGTTGCGTCGATGCCGTCGTTGCTCAGCGGCTTGTCCGAAACCTGTGTCAGCATTGCAAAAAGCCTTACGATCCGGACGGGGATGAGTTGCCGGAGGATTTTCCGCGGAACGCTCTGCAAGGGCAAAGCGAAGCCGTGCGGAACGTCTTGAAAGGCACCGGCGTAGGGGACGGCAAGATTTACCGAGCCGTCGGCTGTCCCCACTGTCGCAATGTTGGTTATCGGGGACGTAGTGGCGTGTTTGAACTTTTGAGTGCATCTGACCGAGTCCGGGAGTTGGTCGAACACAACACGACGGCGTGGGAGATCAAGCGAACTGCCATCGAAGACGGAATGCTCACGCTCCGCATGGATGGTTGGCGTAAAGTCTTGGCAGGGGAAACGACCGTCGAAGAGGTCGTGCGGGTAACGCGGTCGGATGCAACGCAGGGGCATTAGAAGAAGCGTAAAGAACGGCGTGGCGTTCGCCCACCGTTCCCCCATACTTTTCAAGTTATTCCAAACATTTCAAGTTTTTCTGTAGAAATGGAAAATAACGGTTGACAAACGCCATTTCGCAGGGTACAATGGCGGCAGTGGTGGCGAAAGTGGTTCGCCCCGTTGTTATAGTCCTACCATCAACAAATTACGGAGGTCATCATGGCTACTTTTCGGAAAAAAATGTTAACTTGGGGGAGGGGAGGGGTTTAGGCAAGTCCGATGTTGCCCGTGCCCGTGCGTTCACCCTTGTCGAACTTCTTGTCGTCATTGCGATTATCGGCATGTTAATCGCCCTTTTGTTGCCTGCCGTTCAAGCGGCACGCGAAGCCGCCCGGCGAATGCAGTGCTCGAACCATCTCAAGCAGATTGCGCTGGCGATGCACACTTACCATGATGCGAAAAACCATTTCCCGCCCAACGGAGATGGTCCGACGGGTGACAATAGCGTCTTTGCCAATAATCAAAGCAATACAACGCTTGGGCAGACTGCAAACAGTTGGAGCACCTGGGGTTGCCCCATCTACCTGTGTCCTTACATCGAACAAGGGACACGTTATGATGCGATGATCGCCAGACCCACTGCGATATGGGGTGCAGATGTCGCATTTCCCGGAAACCAATACATCTCCATGATGATCTGCCCCTCCGATGGTAATGGACGGACCCGAGGGGATGTTGGTGGGATCACCAATTATATGGGAAGTTATGGTGATGTTATCAGGGGAACTGATGAGGGGGGAAGGAACTCTCGCGGCATTTTTGCCGGACGTGCTCGGAGTGGTTCCTACCGAGAAGGTTCCATTTTTGATAACGTTACCACCTTCGGTTCCATCACCGACGGAACTGCCAACACGGTCATGTTTTCCGAGTCGGTTGTTGGGCGTGACAACACGGGATCCGCTGTCAAGGGGAATTTTGCCCTGCTACCAGATCTCGGGCGTAACGCGGGCGATCCGTCGACTGGAGTATCACGTAGTGCCTGCCTTGCTAGAGGGTCGGGGAGTACGGATCGAAGAATGTTCACTGGAGATCGTTGCAATGGAAATGCGGAGCAATGCCGGGGAGTTCAGTTTCGTGGAAGCATCTCACACGTAGGCTTTAATACCGTCAACCCGCCGAATACCGTCTCTTGTGCGGGTGGCGGTAACGACGGCATACCCAAACAAGGAAACGTGATTGCTACCGTAACCAGTTCGCATTCTGGTGGAGTTGGCGTGGCGTTTGCTGATGGTTCTGTACGGTTTGTCAGCGATTCAGTCGATTCCGGTCCCAATAACGCGGTGGATGTACTCGCCACTGGAGCCTCCAATTTCGGAGTCTGGGGTGCCATCGGCTCGATTGACGGCGGTGAGTCGAGGTCACTGTAACCTGGTGCCCGCTTCGTGCTTTTTTTTAGCCACCAACGGTGACACACAAGGTAGCCGGAGGTGAGGCGTACTCGCCGAACCCCCGGAAACTTTAAGGTAGCCCACAAAACTTTAACGCACCCTTCCAACTTCATCCTTAACCATCAGATACTTTTATGAAAACATCACATTGGATTATCTTGTCGTTCGTTCTTGGTCTTTTTTCTGCGGGTTGCGGTGGGGCATCGGCACCCGACGGGTTTCCCGCACTTTGCCCATTGGTCATCGTCATTCAAAACAGTGGTCAGCCGGTTGATCAGGTGGGATTCCAACTCATTCCAGAGAATGCTTCTGTGGCTTGGGGGGTCGCGGGTCAAACCGGTTCTTCGGGAGAGGGGACGGCAATGACCTCTCAGGGGACCTATTCCGGCAGAGGATGTCCTGCGGGAAAATTCACGGTGATCCTGGCGGAACCAGCACGCTTGACCGGATTGGAAGTGACAGAAGAAGAATCCAGAAGAATGACTCAAGCAGAATCGGACGCACATGCGGCAAAGATATCAGAAGCGCGTCGCAATTTACCAAAAATCATTCCTGAAGCTTTCGGAGGCTCGGCACTCAAGCCAGTTACCATAGATGTTATAAAGGAGTCTCGGAAAATCGTTTTCGAATTGAGTGAGTATTGATTGACTGGCTGGCTTTCGCGTGCGTAACCGGGGGCTATAGATATTTTGCCCCTATCGGGGCAAGCCCAGGTAGTCAGTCGCCCGCCGGGCGACTGGTGCGGTACGCCGCACTGAATATTCAAGTCATAAGCGACTTAATCACGTCGTCGGTCGAAATGCCTTCGGCTTGACCTTCAAAGTTCAAGATAATGCGATGCCGTAAGACCATCGGGGCAATCGCGACTAAGTCTTCCTGTGAAACATTGAAGCGACCGTCTAGGATCGCTCTGATTTTTGCACCGAGCATCAGTGACTGTGCCCCGCGAGGACTGGCACCGAATCGTACGTATTGTTTCACCAGTGCCGATGCCAACGGCGAGTCGGGATGCGTTCCCAGCAAGAGATTGACGGCATATCGGGCGATTTCGTCCGCTACGGGAACTTCCCGGGCAAGTGTTCCTAGTTCTTGAATTTTTGCCGACGGGAAGGTCGATTCAACTTTCGGCTGCGCGATGGTCGTTGTACGGTCGAGAATGCCGAGCAATTCGTCCGCCGTGGGAAAACGGACCAATATCTTGCAGAAGAATCGGTCGAGTTGTGCCTCCGGGAGTGGATAGGTTCCCTCCATGTCGAGCGGGTTTTGTGTCGCCAACACGAAGAAGAGCCCGCCAAGCCGGTGCGTTGTCCCGGCAACTGTTACCGAGTGCTCCTGCATTGCCTCCAGCAGCGCGGACTGCGTTTTCGGCGTTGCCCGGTTGATTTCGTCGGCGAGAACGATGTTGGCGAAGATGGGACCCGGTTGAAACTCGAACCGTTTGGTTCCGCTGGCGTGTTCCGACATGATGTTGGTGCCGGTGAGGTCGGCGGGCATTAAGTCGGGCGTGAATTGGATCCGCGAAAACTTCCCCTCGACGGCTTCGGCAAGCGTTCGGACGAGGAGGGTTTTTCCGAGACCGGGCACGCCTTCGAGCAGGACGTGTCCGCCGGCAATCATCGCAATAATGGTGCCGCGAACGACTTCGCTTTGCCCGACGAGCACTCGCCCGATTTCCGATTCGAGTCGACGGACATTCTCGCAAAACTGGGCGAGTTTCGTTTTTAATTCTTCGGTTTGTTGTGGTTGGGAGGTTTGCTGTGGTTGGGACATGGTGTTTCTTTGGGGGACGAACAGACGTGATTGTACCAAATTTTTTCATTGCTGGGAATGGGAGCAGAGCGGCTAGGTGCTTGGGCGGCTGGGCGTTTGCCCCATACGTTTCAACGGGAGCGTTTTCTAAAAAGGGGCGGAATTTCTCTTGCTTTCCTTGCTGAAAATTGGCAGAATCCATTTTTCGACAGGATTTTTCATGCCCTCACCGTCTCCCCACGACAATCTTACCGC